>JAEEGK010007782.1_pt1 | contig 25480 bp, 13 predicted proteins | sample 8958771 | NCBI WGS metagenome assembly JAEEGK01 (sample SAMN16246547, study PRJNA631951) | gut metagenome | biome: gut microbiome; feature: rumen; material: SC-attached | host: Bos | place: Iran: Karaj | collected 2018-10
ATTTACTCAATTAAGATTATCAAATTTATCTCGTGTTAAAGTATTAAGGAATTATCATAAAAAAATTAAAAATAAAAATTTGAATTATAATGATTTATATGTTCAAGTAAATCAACCAGTTAATAATTTATAAAATTATTATTTATTTTTTTTAATTTTTTGATTTAACAAAAATCAATTAAAATTAAAAAATAATATAAAATACTTAATCTCAATTATTCCTTAACTATAATATTAATCTTTTTGTTTCAGATATAAAGTTTTTGCTAATTGTTCAATATTTGGAACAAATGAGAAATTACATAAAGGACATATGGCTTTATAAAAATTACCATTAAATTGTTTTGCTTCTGATATTTTTTTACAATTAGGACATTGAATTTTATAATTAAATAAACCTTCTTTATAAAGATTATCTTTAATTAATTCTTGATTTCTTTCTTCCCAATTTTTTTTATCTTCCTCAGTTAAATCTGACAAATCCCAATAAATATCATAAAAATGACATTTTTTAAAAATACTTAAATCTCCAATTTTAAAGAATCCTAGACTTTTAGAAGGATTTATAAATTCCATACAATAAGAATTATATTTAAAAAAAACAACAGCATGTCCTATTGTTTTACATTCATCTAAAATAGGAGCATTTATATTATCGAATTTTTCTTTTGTTAATATATCACTTTTATAATTTTGATAAAAATATAAAAATTTTTCCCACCCTCTTTTATCTAATAAAAATGAAAAAACACATGGTCTTCCTTTTTGAATAGCATATTTTGCATCAATTTCTTTTACTTTTTTAAAATGTAATTTATATTTTGGAAGAATTTTTGTTAAAATTTTTTTAATATTTCCTTTTTCTTTTTTATAATTATCAATTAAATCATCTTTTATTTTTTCAAAAGAAGGAATTTTTTTTTTATAAATTCTATTTAAAGACATATGTATTACTGTAGCAATTGCATAAGCCCAACATGTTGGTCCATTTTGTTCAATTGGAATAAAAGAATTTATATTATTTATTATATATTGTTGAAAATTTATTTTTCCTATTAAATCAAATAATGCATCATTATCTTTTACTAATGTTGTTATTATTGAAAGATATTCATCTAAAATATTTGGATCATTTAATCTAACAAATAATTTACATTTTCCTTTTTTTGGAATTTCCCAACCTTTTTCTTCTTCAAGATAATGAAAAAATGGATTTTCTGTTGATATTATTGAACTCATTTCAAATAAAATTTTTTCTCCTTTTGTTAAATTATTTGGTATTTCATTTTCACCATATAATTTTTTTGGACAATCTTGTTCTTCTGATGAAAGAAAACATGATATTAAATATGAATTAGTTTTTTTTAATTGATATATTACATTATCTGTAGGATTTCCATCACTACTTACTCCATCTGATAAAAGGAAAATTACTTTATTTTTATATGACAAATTATTTTTATTAATAAAATCAAAAAGATCAATAAAAACTTCATTCATTGGAGTATCTCCGTAAATAATTGTTTCAATTCCTTTTAAAAAATTCTTTTTTTTTGATGAAGAATTGAAAAATGAAGATAATTTTTTTCTTAAATTATAAATAGAATCTCCTGTTATTTCTTTTATTGCCTTTTTATCAATTTTTTCTTCAATTATTATTTCTTTAACTTTATTTACTACAAAATCATAGTGTTCTTTAATTTCTTTTTTACAATCCACAAAATGAGCTCCAATTCTATAAGAACTATTTTTAGAATATTTTCCCAAACCCTCAGCTACTTTTCCAATAAATTGAAGTGGTACAAAAATGTAATCTAATTCTGTATTGGTTATAAGAAATCGAAAGCCAATTTCTATTTTTTTATGACATTCTGGAAGTCTTTGATAAACTTCTTCTAATAAATCTCTATCCCTTTTTAAATAATATACTAAAACATGTAAATAATCTTCTGATGGAAGATTATATATATATCTATCAATATCAATTGCCCCTTTATCATTAAGTAATCTAATTATTTCTTTTTTAGGATTATAACAATAATATTTTGGATCTGATTTAACATTTTCAATATCAAAATATTTAAAATCATTATTATTAATAGCAATATTTAATAATACTAAAGCGTTTAACCAATCATTAAGTTTAGATGCACCAAATATTAATGAATAGAAGTCTATGTCTTTTTCTGAACCTAGTAGATTTTCTGAAAAAATAATATTACGAATTGTTTCAGTTAATGATTCAATTTTAGAATTTGAATAATTTTTTGAATATGCATCTTCCATACTACCAGAGACATCAATTAAACTAAATATTGCTTGTTTTTCAAATGACATTTATTAAATTTTTTTCATTTTGTTGATATAAAGTTTTAAACTTATTAATAAAAATAAAAAATAGTTAGAATTATCATAAAAAAGAAAAAATAATAAAATAAATTAAATTTAATTTTTTTTCAAATAAATTAAATGGAGTTAAGTCAAAATGATGACTCGGAAAATGAGAAAAAATCAGTATTTCCAAATATAAATTTATTTTCATTTTCAAATCTTCCTTCAACAATAAGAGAAAAAAACAATGAAATAGAAAAAAATTTATTAACAATATATGAAAGAAAAAATATGCCAATTATGAGACATAAAAAAACAAATTCAATGAATATAAAAAAGACTTTCCAACAAAAAAAATTTATAATTCATCATATTAAAAGAAGAGTCTCAACTTTTTTAGGTACTTCAGAAGAAAAAGAATTACCAAATACAGAAAAAATAAAAAGAATATTATTAGAACAAAAAAAAAGACATGAATCAGAACTTCCTATGAGTGATGATGAAGAAATTAAAACAAAAAATAATCTATTCTATCTTTCTGCAATTAATAAAACTGCTAATCAATTTAATTTAAAAACAAGTTTTTCAGCATCAAACAATCTTTCAACAAATCAAAAGGGTTCAAAAAAAAAATTAAAAAGAAAATTAAGTAAAAAAAACAATTATTTTCAAACAATTCAAAAGGATATTAAAAGATTAGATTATGTAAACACATTAAATTTCAAAGATATGAAAAGAGAAAAAAAAAGATTTGAAAATATAGAAAATTATATGGAAAATTTATTAAGAGCTTATAAATGGAAATTTATAATGACTGATAGTGATAAAGATTTAAGGCCAGATACTTTTTTTGGAAAGGCTGGACAAGAATCATATGGAAAAGTTGCTTTTAATCAAAGACTTGACTCTATGATTAATAATTTAAGAGATAAAGGAATTAATTTTATTAATATGAAAAATGTTTTGAGAAAAAGAGATGAAACTAATAATATTAAATTAAAGTTAGAAAAAAGGATTAAAGATGAAAAAGAAAAAAGACATTTTATTAAAAATCTTTTGGAAAGTAATAAGATAATATTTAATGGAATTATGAATGATAATTAAGATATTTTTTATATATTTTTTTTTTAATTTATTTTTTTTTTACTGTAAATGAAAGTTGAAATTTAGACATTTTTTTTATTTGTTTTTTATAGAATTTTATAATTTTTTATATTAATGAATTCTAAAAAAGAAATTTCAAATCAAAATGATAAATTAATATCAATTAAAGTATTTATTAATATTGAATATGATCAAAATAAAATAAATGAAAATATTTCATTAAATTTTAGAAGAAATATTTCAGTAAGGGAAATGTTAAAAGAAATAGTAAATAATTTTAATCTTCATTTTGAACAAAATAATATTAAAATAAAATTAAAGACTGAAGGACTAGGATATGGAATTATAAATTATCAACAAATTTCTTCAGTAAAAGAAAATAAGATTCATAAAAAAGTTTTTCAAAATAGAGAAAAATTATATGAATTAAATAGTACTAGTTTTAAATTAATTTATGATCCAAGTGATATTTTAATTAATTTTGAAAATCAAAAAGTAACATGTTTCTCTTGTTATATTATTTAAATATTTAAATAATTAATGTTACAAATAAATTTTAAAAAAAATTGTGTAAAAAAGTTTTAAAATTAATATTGAATAGGTAAAATATAAATTTAAAAATGTATTTTTTTTAAATATTCATTTTTATTTATTTAATAATTTATTTTTAAAAATTTAATTATAAGGAAAATTATATTTAGAACATACACTTTTAAAACTTTCAGCCTCTCTTCCTTTCATTTTAGAAATTGCTTCTTTAACATAATTTTTATTTTTCTTTTCAAATAAAGCCTTTTCTGCATTAAAAAAAATTTGACCTTCTTCCATATCACTTATAGTTTTATAATTATTGAATTCAACAACAATATTTGCAACAGTTAATTTATTATAATTATGTGCAGCATATGAATTATCTTCTGGCTTTGAACTAGAATAAAACATACTAAAATCTATTTTATAAAATTTTTGAACAACTTCTAATAATTTTTTAGTTAATTCTATTAAAATTTCATCATTCATTTCATTACAAAAATCAGTTATGTATTTACAATAAAAAAATAATAATATTTTTTTTACTTTTTGATTATCTCCTAAATATGAAAACATATCAATCATTTCATTTAAGAAATTTATTCCTCCAATTTTATTTATTATTGAAACTATATTTGAAAAATCTATTCTTAAACTTAATTTTGCTAAAAATACCATAAATTCTTGTCCTAATTCTTTAAAACCTTTTGGATTATCTTTTTTATTTTCTTGAAGTAAATTATATGTTGCACCAATTACATTAAAAAGTGAATTTAAAAAATTATTAGGTTCTAAGAAATTGATTAAATAATCTAATAATTCAAATAATTGTTTATAACATTTATAATTAAGTAATATTCCACATATAGCAAAAATTTGATCAACTGAATTATTATTATTAAAAAATTCTTTATTTGAAATAAAATTAACTTTAATATAAGAAATATAAGGATTAAATAAATATTTGAAATTTAAACTCCATGAATTTTGATTATATAAAATTTGTTTAAGTAAATTAGAATAAAATTCACTATTATCTTTTGAAACATGAACATAATAAGCAAATAATTGAAAAGCATAACCCATTAAATCAGTAATTGCTTCATTTAAAATAATATTTAAATCATTTTGTAAGACACTTAAAAAATATTTTGGAATTTCACAATTATTTCCTTGTAAAGAAGTTTTTTTAATTAATAAAGCACAAGTTTGAAAAAAATAAAAATTAAATTCATCTTGTTCTGAATTTTTAATTATATTTTTTAATATTTGATCAAGTGTATTTGATAAATCTTTATATATTGAAATATATAAACTATCATTTGTTAAACTTAAAGTTCTAAAAAAACATCTCATTGCAAAAATATTAGTAGAATTACTAATAAATCTCATTAAAGCACTAATTAAATTATTAAATAAATTCTGTTCATTAATTGCATTTTTTGATAAAGGTTCTCTTGTTTTTAAGTCATTCATAAATAAAATTTTTTCAAGTGATAATAAACAAGCATTTTGACAAATATTATCTGAACCATTTAAAATATCAATTAACATTTGAATAACATTTGATAAAAACTGAATTGGAATTTGTAATCTAAAAGTAGTTAAAAATTTAAGACAATAAACTTTAGATACAATTAAAGTATTTGGAGTATTAAATTCTTTTGTAAAAACTTCAGTAATTAAAGAATTCATATCTAATGCATATTTACTCATTTCAGTTACTCCTATTCTTTGAGCAAAAGTTTTTATTTGAAGAGCAAAAATTAAATTAATTGCCATAATTTTTAAATTCCAATTTTGAGTATTTGAATAATAATCATTTAAAAATTGTTTTATCATTTCAGTTATTGAATTTACTGTAAATTGAGGATATAAATCAATTAATTGTCTAGTTAAATTTATTGCATAATATTTATTTGAATCCATATCAGTTTCTTCTAATTCTACTTTCAAAAAACCAACTGGATTATCATTAAATTCATCTTGTTCTTTTTCAGTCATTTTTACATTTGGAATAATTAAATTTTTAATTAATTCTTTTATTTCATTTTCATTTAAATTTTTAATATGTCTATATTGAAAATTAATTCTATAAAATTCTAATAATTCTCTTGTTAATTTTGAATATTCATCGACTTGTTTAATAATAGAAATTAAATCCCAAACTAAACTATAAAAATTTTTAGTATAATCTAATCCTTCTGGTTTCATATCATCATAATAATTTGAAAAATATAAATTAACACATTTCATAGTTTTTCCTTTTAATTTTATCATTTGTTCATATAATTCATTAGAATTTATATTAAATTTTAATGAACCTTGTAAAATCTCAATCCATTCTTTTAAATGATCTTCAAAAAATTCTGGAAAATCTTGATAATTTAAAGAATAAAATATATCAAGTATTCTTTTTAGCATTTTTATACTTTGTTCAATACCACTTTTATCAGTTGGATTACTTAAAAGAAAATTAATCATTTTAATAGCATCTTCAGTTAATATTGGACAAATAGTATTTAAAGTCTTTTTAATTTCATCAAATAATTCATATGATTTTCTTTCAATATGATATCTTTGAATTATTTTTGAAATTAAATGATAAATTTCAGACGAATTAGAATAATTTTTCTGATTTAAAATAGTAGATAAATAACTCATTAGCTCAGGCCAAATTGTATTATAACCACCAGCTTTTTTTATAATAATAATAATCATTTGTTTAATTAAAGGAAGTAAATTTGTTTCAACTGAAAGTAATAATTGTAATATATTTGATTTAAAATAATTTTTTGTTTCTTCTTTTAAAATTTTATTAGGATTTGATAAAGCTTTTTCTGTATCATTAAACCAATAATCTTCTAAATATCTTGTTAAAAAAATACAAGCTGCTTTTCTACAATTATTATCAATTGTTTTTTCTGAAATGTAATTAAAAAATCCTACCATATTATTTAAATCTAAAATTGTTGCATTTAAACTGTCTTCTCCTATTATTTAATTATATTATTTTTATATTATTTACCTTCTTTTCTTATTGCTTGATTTGGATTTAATGTTTTTTGAAATACCGCGGTTATTGCATCCATTTTTTTAAATTAAATTTTTTTTTATTTATGATTTATTTAAATATGTAAAATATATTTTTAATTTTATTATGTTAATTTTGAAAAAAATTAAATTAAATAAATTAATTTTTTTTATTTTTAAATAAACTATTTGATATAATTATTTTTTAATCTTTAAATCATTTAATTCATTTACATTTATATTTTTTATATATTATCTTTTAAAATTGGATAAATAATTTCATCATTAAATAAATTACAAGAATATCATCAAAACTTAATAAAGAATTTATTTTCAAAATATTAACTTAAAATCATAAAGCTTTAAATAATAAATTTTAAAAAAAATAAAAAAAAAACATAATTTTTTTATCATTCAAACATAAAAAAAATGACAGAAGAAGAATCACTAACAAAAGACCCATCCTTAGACATGTGTCAAATAATATTTTTTGACTTCACCGTAAAGTAAAAATAAAAAAATTTTAAAAAAAACTTCTTTAAAAATAAAAATAGTCAAAAACTAGATGAATACTTAAAAAGAGTATCTTTCACAGAAGTAGGAATAAACTACAACACAATAGCAATAATAGGTCCTCAAAGTTCAGGAAAAAGTACAATATTAAACAAATTATTCGACACAAAATTTGAAGTAATGAATTCATCAGTTAGAAGAGGACAAACAACAAAAGGAGTTTGGGTAGCAGGTCATAAAGATCAAAAAGTTTTAATAATAGATTGTGAAGGTACAGACTCAGTTAGTAGAAGTGAAGAAGATAGAGGAAAATTTGAACATACTTCTTCTTTATTTGCTTTAGCAATGAGTGATGTTTTAATTATTAATATGTGGACTTCTGATGTTGGAAGATATACTGCTTCAAATTATGGTGTTTTAAAAATTGTTTTTGAAATGAATTTAAAACTTTTTCAACAAAATTATTCAAAAAAAATACTTATTTTATTAAGAGATTTTGATCCTAGTAGAAATAAAAAAGATAAAATTGAATCTATGATATTAAATGATATTTATAATATTTGGAGTGAGATTAAAATACCTGAAAAATATAAAGGAAAAAAACCTAATGATTTTTTTACTTTTGAATTTATTACTTTACCTAATAAAATTTATGTACCTGATCAATTTGATAAAGAATGTGATATTTTAAAAAAGAGATTAAAACATGATCATGAAAATTATATTTTTAGTAATTTAAATGATATTAAAAATGTTCCTGCAGATGGATTACAACAATATATAAATCAATTATGGAATGATATTTTAAATGAAAAAGAATTAAATATTCCTTCTCAAAGAGAAATGTTAGCTAATTATAGATGTACTGAAATAAAACAAAATATTTTAAATTCTTTTGAAAAAGAAATTAAAGATTTAAATAGTGAATGTTCTAAAAAAGATGTTAGTGATTTTAAATTTAGATGTGAAGATATTAATAAAAGAATGTTAGATTCTTATGATGAAGTTGCTAAAAATTATGAAGATAAAATATATCAAAATATAAGAAATCAATTAGAAGAAACTATTTCTCAGAAATTATTTGCTTGTTTTCTTAATCAAACTAAAAGATTAATTCCTATGATTCAAAAATTTATGAGATTAGATTTAGCAAAACAATTAAAAAAAAATCAAAATGATAATTATATGGAATTTGCTGATAAAATTGGTACTAAATATATTAAAATGTTAATTAATAAATTAGAAGATAAGAAATTTTCTAGTAAATGGAATATTACAGAACAAGAATTTGCTAATATTTTTGATGAAATTATTGAAAATCAAAAAATGAAATGTTTGAAAGAAAAAAGAAAAGATGTTATTGAAACTTTAGAAAAAGAATATTTAGATGCTTTTGAAACAAGTATTGAAAGGAATAAAGATGAAAGTGATATTGATATTAAAAAGTCAGAAGAAGTTTCAAATAATGAAAATAATAATAATAATAATAAATTTTGGATTGAATTTAATACTTTATGTGCATATTATTTTTCTGTAAAAGTTGTTCCTTTAAAAGTTTATTTAAATCAGTGTTTTAATTTAAATGAAACTGAAGTAAATGATTATTTATCAAAAATTGAAAAAGAACTATATGATAAAGCAAAAAGAGAAATTCAAAAAAAAATGAAAGATTTTTCTCAATTAATTGTTGATTTGTTTAGAAAAAGATTTTGGTATGAAAATCCAGAAGAAAATAAAATGAGAAATTGGAATAGAATTGATGAATCAAAAATAGATGAATTATTCTTAAAAACTAGGGCATTATATATTGATGTATTTGAACAATTTAAAACTTTTAATTTATTCAAAAATTTATTGAATTTATTTGACTTTGAGGAATGTCCTAGTGAAGAAGAAATAAAAAAAATAGTTATTGAAAAAATGGAAGAAATGAAAAAAGAAGCAAAAGAAAAAAAAGAAAAAGAAATTGAATTTGAATTTGATGTTTTAATGAAACAAGGAGAAATAATTTTAATGAAAAGAAAGTTTGAAAATAGTATTACTAATATTTTAGAAGATGCAAAAAGAAGAAGAGAAGGATTACAAATTTCAAATATGCCTTATTGGTTTTATGGGCTTTTATTATTTTTTGGTTATGATGATTTATTCAGAATTATTAAATCTTATTATATTATTTATATTTTATTAATTGGAGGTGGTTATTTTACTCTTGTTAAATTAGAATTAGATCATTTTATTAGAGATCTTTATTTTGATATAGAAGAAAGAATTTTGAAAATAAGGAAATTTATTAAAAATTTTGCTAAAGAAAAATTTGGAATTAGAATTTAAATAATTAATTTAAAAATAAAAATAAACATCTAATAAATAATTTTTATTTCTTTTTTTTTATTAATTAATTAATATTTTAATCTTACTATACAATTATTTATATTATTTATTTGAAAATATTTTATTAAAAAATACTTGATAAATATACATTTTGAACCTAAATAATTAAATGATATATAAATTTATAAAAAAAAGATTTTATTTTTTAGTATCATTCTTTTTTTTTGTTTCAAAAACATATTCATCATCAAAATTAATAAAATTACTTTCATTTTTAATATCTTCATCACAATCAGAATCCACATTTTCTTCATTATCTTTAGTAATATTTAACTTTAAATTATATATTATATTAGAATTACTTTTTGTAGAAAAACCATTTTTTGTATTATGGCAATTAGTAATATTACTTATATTATTAGAACTTTCGATATTATAATAAATTGCATAAGAAGAAATTGATTTTTTCTTTAAAATAAATTCATCTTGTAAATTTAAATATAAATTTTTACTTAAACAATTTTTATGTAATTTTTCTGCATTTTCTAAAATATTATCTAAAATAATACATTTATTACTATCTTTTAATTTATATAATATACTTCCATTCTGAGTACCATCTCCATATGAAAGATTAAAAAAATTTTTTAAATATTCAGAAAAATCAAAAGCATCTTTTAAACAAATTAAATCTTTATAAATACTATAAAATAAACTTATACTAAATGAAATAATAAAAAATAATCCAGTTGATAAAATATAATCCCAAACTCTAAAATTTAAATAAGATGGAAGACAAATAGTATATAAAGTTTGAATCCATTTTCCAATCCAAGCTTCATGAGGAATTTCATTCTTAGAAATATACTTTTTTAAATCTGGAATTTCTTTTTCTAAAAGATTATCAAATATATAAAGATAACATTTTAATAAGGGAAAATTATCAATAAAAAAACCTCTTATATTAAAATTACTATCAAAATTTTTACTAAAAAGTGATATTAATAAATAAAATGTTTCTAATTCATTATAATCATTTATTTCTAATAAATAACCAGCTATAAAATTTATTCCTTGACAATAACCACATTCTTTATCAATATTTGCCATTACTTTTAATATTCTATATAATATTTTTTCTTTTTCTTTTTTTTCACTTTCACTTCTTTTTGATTCAATCATATTATTTTCATTTATTGTTCTATTTAAATCTTTTTTTATTTGATTATCTGATTTCTCATCAACTTCCATTAATAAATATTTATTATATATTAATTCATTTCTATTTTCTGGAATATTTAAAATTATCATCCAACTTATCCATCTTAAACTTTCAGGAGGACCTTTTTTTACTCTTTGTAAAAAATGTAATTTATTTAATTCATAATATCTTCTTAATGATAATTCATATATATTTTTATTTTGATTTAATATATTATTATTTGATAATGATTCATCATATATATTTTTTATATATTCAGTTGGAGAATATTTAATTGTTTCACAGTTATCTGGAAAGGAAATTGTTTTATATTTTATTAGTTTTTTATTAATATATATCTCATTATCTGATGAGAAAATCATTTTAAACCATTTTACAAATCTTTCTAATCTTTTTTTTACCTTAATTGGATTTATTATTCCCTTAATATTTGGTAAATTTTTTTCAGCTTTTTTTTCATTTTCATTTATTTGAATTGCAGAATAATTTTTTAAAAACATATATTCATCATGAATTTTTTTTTCAATTGGTGAACCATTTTTATTTAAATGGCTTTCAATTAATTCAATATCATTTTGAGAAATATTTCCCATTTTTAATTATAATAGTTAAATATTTAATTATATTCCTCATTTGTCTCATCTTTTAACATTTAAATTTGATTTTATGAATTATAAAAATAAAAAATCAACAAATCAATTGAAAATAAAAATATAAAACTAAAAAATTAAAAGTTAAATATAAAATAATTTTAAAGATTTTTATAATTCATTAAACAATTTAAATATTAATCAGGAAAATTATAAAAATTTATTTATATAAGGATATAGTTATTCCATTAGTTTTTATTTTTTATTTTATCATAATTTATTAAAATAAGGTTTTTTGTAGTTAAATTGTTCAATATTTTTACTAATCATAGTTCAATATTATTTTTTGATTTACTCCTTTATTTTTTTTTTACAAATTTTTTTTAAAATAAAAAGTTTTATATATATTATAATATATTATAATAATACATTTTATTAAATTTTATATAACTTTAATTTTTAAAAATATTATACTTTTAATTATTTTGGTTTTTTTTGTATATCGTTCAAAAAATTTCACAAATTTTCTTTATTTTCTATATTAAAATAATTTTGTTTTACATTTTTCTTGCCTGTGTTTAAAGTTCTATTATCATTAATAGAAATAGATATTATTTGTTTATTTTTTGGAATAATATCTATTGAAATAGTATTAAATATTTTTTTCATTCCTTTTAATGGTCTACACATTAAATTATTTCTATTAATTTCAATATTTTTTTCATTTTTGTTTGTTTCAAAAAATAAATTTTTTAATTTTTTTTTTGAATAATGAATTGAGTTATCTTTTTCAAGTTTGAAATTCAAATTGATTGAATTATAAAGTTTTATTTTTCCTTTATTTAATTTATTTTTATTATTAATTCTTTTTTTTAATTTTGAAGGTTTTATATTATTTTTTTTTATTTCTAAATTAATAATTTCCTTTGACTTTTCTTCAAAATATAAATTTTTAATTACTTTATTAAGATGTATCTTTTTATCTTTAATTAATAAATTTATATATGTTGGAAATAAACTTTTTTTTAATTGAGAAAAATTATGATTTTTAATTAAAAAAGATTTTTTAATTCCGGGCTTTTGTAATGAAAAATTATCGTTATTATTCTCAATTGATTCAATCTTGTTTTGAATATAAAAATATTTTTGTTTTATTTTATAATGTGAAATTATCATAAAATGGTTAAGATTTGATTCTAAAATATATGAGTTATATATATTATTATAATTAAAAGGATATATTTTATTTTTAAATTCAATAACTGTTGACAAATTATTTTTAAAAATAAAATGTGAAAAATTATTGTTTATAAATATTCTATTTAATTTTTTTGGTTTTTCTGGAGTTTTTTCAATTTCTTTTGAAATGGATTTTTCAATACATTTATCAATTATAATAAATTCTTTTAATTTACTATCTTTTATCTTTTCTTTATGAATACTTAATAAATAATTATTATTATTAGAAATTTCTTTTATATTTTCTAATTTTGTTTTATTTAAAATATCCTTTTTATCAATTTTTTTTTTATTATCTTCTTGATTAAAATTTAATCTCTTTATGATTAAGTTTATATTTAAATCACTTGAATGACTTAAATTATTTTCTTTTATATTAGAAGTGTTATATTTTTTCTTATTCTCATAATTTTTCAAAGGTGATAATTTATAATTTTGTTTATTTGAAATTATTTTATACATATTTTTTAACCTCTTATCAATAATTATTTCTTTTTCTTCATCAATGTTACTTAATATATTTTTTATATTTTTTATATTTTTAATTTCTTTATTCAAATTTAATTCAGATTTCTTTTTTCTATCATTATTTAAATTAAGAAATTCATGAAAACTTTCATAAAATAAATTTTTTTGTTCTTTTGAATGAAACAAATTTAAAACTTTATGCATATAAAAATAAATATCATGTTCTTTCAAATAATAATTATTTTTATTAAATAAAACCAATTGTTTATTATTATTTTTTACATTATCATATATTTGATTTAAATATTTATGATACTGTTGAAATAAAAAAAAAATAAATTGAAAAATTTTTTTATTATCTTCAAAACTATCATTTAAACTTTTATTTAAAGAAAAAGTAGATATTTCATTATCATTATTTTCATTTTTAGTCTTTGACATTTTTTTTTCATCAGTTGAATTTTTATCAAAAGCAGAAGAATTTTGTGTACTTACTGTTTTTCTATAATAAGGTGACTTTATTTCAATTTCTGAATTTCTAAATTCGGGTGAAATTTCTTTATTTAAATAATTTGATTCATTTGAATTTTCTTCAAAACAAATTTTTTTATTTTTTTTAATTGGAAAAAATGGAATATTATTTTTCTTTTTATTATTTGAATTTATTTGTCTTTGTGTTTTACAAAATGAATTTTCTTTTGGTTTTTTATATATAATTGACATATTATTAAATGGTGAAATTGTTTTATTAATTAATTGTTGTCTTAATGATGGACTTTTTGAAAAAAAAATTCTTTTTTGTAATAAAGGTTTAGGAATATTTTTTTTAATTTGTTGAATTTCTTTTTCCTCATTTGAACTAAGATTTAAATTTTTTCTTTTAATGGGAATAATTTTACTCATATTTATGAATGACTTATCATTTTTTTTTTTAATTGAATTATTACTTATCCAACTTAAATTAATTATTTTACTCCAATTACTTCTTATTGGTGTATTTCCTATACTTTGATTATAATTACTATAACATGAATATGTATGTATTGTACTATTTAAAAAATCTCTAAATTCTTTTTGTTTTAAATATTTTTTTATATATTTTTGAAGATATTTTAATAATTTTAAATCTTGATAATGATTAAATATTATTTTCTTTGTTGAATAAAAATTTTTTGGTTTTATTATTTCTTTTACTTTATAAGTTTTTTTATTTAAAAAATCAATTGTTAAAGTATAAATTGGTTGAAATGGTTTCATATTACTTATTTTTCCATAATTTTTAGGATAATTTTTTTGTAATGTATATTTGTTTTTTAATAAATTTTTAAATTTTTTCCTAAATAAAAAGCCTCTTATAAAACTTTGAATAATAATACAATTAATTACCTTTTTCTTATAATTTGGAAGAGGAATAATTTTTGTATGATAATTTATTTTATTTGTTATTTTTTTAATTCCTAAATTGCTATTTCTAAATGAATTTCTTTCTCCATCAAATGATATATTTTTACTTTTATTAAATATTATTTTATTTAAAGGATTTAAAATAGAATTTTTATTTAAATTAATCTGAAATTCAATATCATTTTGATTTATAGGAAAAATTCTATGAGAATAACAATTATTTAAATTTGATTGTTCAGATAAAATTTGTTTTTTCGAATATATTGATTGTAAAGTGTTATTTTTATATTTATTTGATAAATTAATTCGAATATCATCTCTATAAGTTAAATTAGATAATTTTTTGCCAAGTTTCTTCATTAATCAAATTTATAAACAATTTTTGTAAATCAAATTTATTAACAATTTTTAAAATTTAAAAATATTTTTTTTAATTATGAAAAAAAATAAAATATATACTTTTGAAATTAATTTAAAAAATTAAAATTATATTTTTAAAAGTTAATATTAATTTTTAGTTCTAGAAAATTGATTTAAAAAGCTACTTCCTTCACTTAAAAATTTATTTCTTTTATTATTTCCTTTTTTTGTTTCATAAAATTGATCAATTGTTTCATTATCATAACTTTTTCCATAAGAAGTTGTCCCAAATAATAAATTATTTAAATTATCTAATTCACTTTTAAAATATTTTTTATTAAAATAATTTCCTCTTTTAGGAATTTGGATTTCAATCCTTTGATTATCAGAAGGATTATTTCTAGAAGTCATTTTAATTGATTTAAGTGTTAAAGGTTTGAATAAGTCTATATATTCTTTTTTATTACTTTTATTATTATATATCATAGGATTTTTTTTTTCAGAACTAAAAGAATAACCAAAAGACCTTTTATTAATGATATTATTATTATTATTATTTTCATTAGTATTACTTGATTTTATAGGTGATACATAATTAATACTTTTAAAATTATTATTTTTATAGTCAAAGTTTTTAACATTATTATTTATATAATTATTATTTATGTTATTTATATTATTATTATTATTATCAATTTTTGAATAAAAAATTTTGTCATCTTTTTTAATATCTTTTATAATTATATTCATATTTAATTCTTCTGGAGGTTTATTTGGAATTAAACCTAATTTTCCAAGTGTATTTCCATTTATCATAGCATATATTTCATTAATTTTACTTTTTACTTCGGAATTGTCATTTAATAATTTAATATTTAAATTTTCGACTGTTGTTGTTGAAAATTTTGAATTTATTTTTGGATCTTTTGATCTTTCTTGGTTGATTTTTGATTTTAATTCTTGAAATTTATGTTCAAAATCTTCAAATGAATTACTTATATTAAAATTAATATCTGATTTTGTGTTTAATTCATTTCTGCTTGTTTCAATTTTTTTTTCTCCTTCAATATTATTCTCATTTTCATTTTTATTATCTTTTACACTTTTATTATTTGATTCAATATTTATATTTGTGTCTTTATTCAAGTCCATTATTTAATATAAATTAAATTTTTTTAATTTACTATTATTTTTTTATTAAATTTTTAAAAAAATTAATGTTATATTTATTTATTAAAACTAAAATTATATGAACTTCCTAAAAATATATTATTTTTTGGTTTTTTTTCTAATGTATCTAAACTTGTTCTTAAAATATTATTTTCATATGTATTTTTGTTACTTAACAATAAATCATTATATTTATACGGTTTTCTTACTGTTTCAGTTGTTAAAAAATTAGGTGAATAAATTTTAGATATTGGATTTTTATAAATTGGATTATTTTGATAAAAAAAATATCTATTTTTATTTCTTCCATATTCACTTCTTCTTAAATCAATTATTTTGTTTATATTATTTCCATAATTATTTTTTGTTTTATATTTATCTAAATGTATTGGAGAAAAATATTTATAATTTGAAGAAGAAGATATTTTAGGTTTAAAACTATCAAAATTTCTTCTATTTGAATTAATTTTAGTACTAGTAGTTATATTAAAATTATTTTTATTTTTTGGATATTTTTCAGTACTAAAAGTATTATAAGTAGTTAATTTAGTAGAATTATTTGTAAAAATAGGATTTATATCATTTGAATTAGAAAATAAAGATGGTTGAAAAATATTCTTATTTAAACTATTTTTATAATTAGAATTTCCTCTAGAAGATCTTGTAAATTCATCAATTATATATGTATAATTTCTTGCACTTTTTCCTCTTGTGGAATTATAAGATATATTTGAATTAGGAATTGTAGATAAATAATTTGTATAAGTATCTAAATGATATTTTTTATATTTATTATGTTCTTTATTTATAATATCATCTTCTGTAGTAATTCTATAATTTTTAGGTATATATTTATTTGTATATTTATAATCATTATTAAATATATCTTTTAGTTTTATATATTCATTTTTATTATCATTTGAAATTAAATATTTTGAAGGTGAAATTGTGTATGGTCTTGATTTTTTTTTATTTCTATTAAATTTAAAATTACTTTTTACTAATTCATCTAAACTTTTTTTAATTTCTTGAATTTTTCTTTGATAAGATAATAAATTTTGTTCAACATTTAATGAAGGTTTATTATAATTATAAAGATGAATTGTCTTTGATGGATTATAATTATTTGAATTAGTAATATCTATATTAATATATTGCTTAATATTTTTTGTATTTATATTTCCTGTTTTATTTTTATAATCATTATTAATATTTATATATTGAATTTTATTTTTGTCTGGTTCTTTAATATTATCATTTGTTTTTTTAATATTTTCTTCTTCTTTTTTTGAATTTTTTGGATTATTATCAATAATCTTTTCATTATTTATTATTTTTTTTTCCATATCAGAATTAGATAAATTATTATTTTGTTCATTTAATTCTTCTTTTTTAACAATTGGTATCTCAACTCCAATATCATCATTATAATAATTATTTTCATTATTATTATCTTCATTTTCATTAATTTCAAATTCTTCATTATCTTTATTTTTAATATTCTTATTTTCATTTTCATTTTCATTTTGTTTAAAATCATTACTTTCTTTTTCATTTAATTCATTTTCATTTTCATTTTTATATTTATCATCTATATTATTTTCACTAACAATTCTCTCATTATTTTTATAATCATTTCTATCATCTTTTTCTTGATTTTCACTTTCTTCATCATTTAACAATTCAGGATGTTGATATTTAAAAACTTTTTTGCCTTGTAAATAAAAAGGATGATTTTTAATTTCATGAATTTTAATTCTTTTTTCAGGATCATTTACAATAATTTTTTCCATTAAATCTCTAGCATTTTTAGAAATTAATCCAGGATATTCAATATCACAATTAGCAATTTTTTGAAATAAAATATCATTATCATTATCTTCAAAAGGTAAATAACCATAAATCATAGCATATAAAATAATTCCAGTACTCCAGACATCAATATAAAAACCATTATAATCATTTCCACTTACCATTTCTGGAGATGCATAACAAGGACTTCCACAAGGAGTTGATAATAAATTTTCACCATCAAAAAAATTAGATAAACCAAAATCTATTATTTTTAAAATATTACCTTTTCCTAATAATAAATTTTCTGGTTTTAAATCTCTGTGAACTACATTTTTTGAATGAATATATTCTAAACCATTTATTAATTGATAATAAAAATATGCTGCTTCTTTTTCATTTAATTTTTGCTTTTTTACTATGTAATTAAATAATTCTCCATTTTCACAATATTCCATTATGAAATAGTGATTTTTTTCTGTTTGAAATATGTCATATATTTTAATTATATTTAAGTTATTAAAATTTTTTAATATTTCTATTTCTCTTTCTACTCTTTCAAAATCATCTGAGTTTATTATTTTATTTTTATCTAAAATTTTTATTGCTACTTTTTCTTTTGTTTCTTTATCTATTCCAAGTTTTACCTCACTAAATGTACCATTTCCTATTGTCTCTGTTGTTTCATATTTTTCATTAAATTCAGAGTCATTTATTTTCTTAGAATCAATCATTTTTTTAAATTAAAATAATATAAAATATATAAATCAAAATAATTAATATTCAAAATAATAAATAATATAAATTTAAAATTAAAAAAAATTTTTTCATTAATATTAAATTCATTATTTATATATTATCATACTTTTATAATTTTACATAAAAATCTTTTTAATAATTTATTTTTCCTTATATGAAATATCTAATTCATTCCATCCAGAAACTTCATCTTTTTTTGAATTAAAAGTTACTTGTTTTAATTCTCCAATAATAATTTCTGCAGTTGTATAAATTATATTTCCTTTATCACATAAATGACCACCAAAACAATTTCCTTTATTATCACTTATTGAAATGTGTAAATGTATTCTATTATTACAACTAATACAACCAACTAATGAAGTAATTTCAAAATTTTCTTTTTTTATTAAAAATTCTTTTGCATTTGCTAATCTTATATTTATTTCTTTTAAACTACCAACACATGTCATTATAAATCCTGCTTCAATTTTATTTCTTTTTACATATTCTTCTATTTCTTTATATAAATCTTGTCCAGGATGAAGTCTGAATACATAACATTCAATTTGAGATTTTATAGGTTTATTTTCCATATTTTTAAATATTTTTATTTTAAATATTTAATATAATTTTATTTAATTTCAATAAATACATTTAATTGTTTTTTTATTTAACCAATAACACATTATTTATTATTTTTAAATTATTAATATTATTTTATTTATATAAATTTATATTATTTTATATTTTTAATATTTTATTATGGACTTATATTATTAGTCAACTTTTGAAAATTATCATATTGAACAGTCCTCCAATTATTAAGTGAATAATAAATTAAATTATCAACTAAATTATAATAATCTCTCTCACATTTATTAAAGTGAAATCTATGTTGAAAAGAACTAATAATTTCATCAACTTTTCTCCCAATAAAACAAGGTAAATTTGGTTCACCTTTTGCCATAATTTTAATAATTTGAGCTAAACAATCATAATTTTTCCTAATTTCAATAAAACCTTGAAAAAGTAAACTTTTAAAATATTGAAACATAGCAGAATCTTTTCCATCTAATATTTCAACATATTCATTAGTTAATTTAAAAGGAGCATTTTCAAACCTTAAATTTCCAGGTGAAATTCCCAAAATAAACCCAAAATCAATATGTAAAATATTACCATTAATATCAATCATAATATTTCCATTATGTCTATCTTTAATATCTAATAAATAAGTAATTAAAGAATAAGCAGCTAAAGATTCACAAAAATTTTTTTGTGCTTCTTCAAAATTATGTGCATAAAAACTTCTATAAAAAGTATTTAAATTCCAATCATTTGGAATTTGTTTTTTAAGTGAATCTATTGATATTGTATTAGGTAAAAATTCAATTAAACCTGAATTTCTAGATGTTACTAATATTTCATATGGATACAATTTTAAATTTATTTCTGCTTTTTTAAATATCATATCAAATTTTCTTATTAATTGAATTGCTAATAATTCTTGTCTTAAATCATCATTTGCTTTTGCTATAAATGTTTTTAATGAATAAGTTTCAAATTTTGAATATAAACTTTCTTTTTTTTGTTTTTCAGTTATATCTGACCATTTTTCTCCAAATATTTTTATTATTTCTGGTGTAAATTTATTTATTAATTGCTTTGTATCATTTTTTTTTGTATTATTTTGTTTATTAAATTGTATTATTTTTTGTTTTTCTTTTTTTGGATTTTTATTCGATTTTTTTATTTCATTTAATATAGATAAAATTTCTTTTTCGTTTTTTTTTTGTTGTTCTTCAACTTTAATTTTTTTAATCTGATTTTCAAAACTTTTAAAAAAATCATCAATAGAATTAAAACTTAAACTTTTTTGAATTGTAGGTTCTTCATCTAATTCATTTATAATTTTTGAATCCCAATTTTCACATTCATATACTCTAATACATTCACAAGTAATTTTAACTGGTACCCTTGCTTTAGTATTAAAACAAGAAGATAATTCTGGTATAAATTTTACTATTAAATTACAATTTGTATCATTTGCTATTTCATGATCATTAAAAGGTAAAATTATTCCATGATATAAATTTATCACTGAATTATCTACTCCTCTTTTATCTTTTACTTTTAATTGATTTAATTTTATTTTTTTATTAAATTGTAATAATTTATTTCTTAAATATGAATTTCTTTCTGGTTTTTCTATACTTTTTAATGTCTCACAAACTGTTTTTATATTTTCATAAAAATGGATTATATTATTAAAATAATTTAATTTTAATTCTTTATTAAAACTTGTTTTTAATATATCATATTCACTTTGATTTTTATTTAAAAGATAGGAATTAAATAAAGAAGTTGTTGATCTTTGATTATTTACTAATGTCATTTCAATACTTTGTAACATATCATCAATTTTTTTATCATTAGGTTTAGATGATATTATCCAATATACTAAAATACTAAATTTTATTTTATCTACACAACAATCTAATAAATAATTTTTGATTGGGAAATAATAGTCTTTATAATAAATTAATGAACATAATTCTGGAACATAAAAAAAAGAATCATTTACATATTTTTGATATATTAAATTTACTACTTCATCAATTATTCCTTGTATATTTTTTTCATTTAAATATTGCATAGTTATATCTATATTAAAGTATTCACTATGAATTAAATTATAAAAGCTACCTAAATTTTCTTTTTTTTTTGTTTCTACTTTTATATTATTAAATAAACCTTTTATTATTGGATTATCATTTAATATATCTTTTTGTTTTATTAAGGAAAAAGGATTTTTTTCTGCTTTTATATTATTTTTTACTTCTTCAATTTTATTATCTTTTTCCATTATTAAGTATATTTTGAAATAAATAATATATTTTTCTTTAGAATAATTTATAAATTATTTTTATTTTACATTAAAAATGGATTATATATTATCAGATAAAAGTAAGAAGATAAAATTAATATTTTGAATAGAATTAATTCCTATAATTTCAGAGGAAAAAGTCAAAGAAATTGCAGGAACTTTTTCACAAGGAAAATTTAATTTAATTCCGAAATTAATAACAAACGAAATTTTAGTTCAATTTAAAGATGATATATATTCTCAACAAATTCTTCTTTCTATTTTAATTTTTAGTTTATTAAAAGTAAATGATATTGATAATGCTATAAAATTATATGAAGTATATACTTATCCTAAAAATCAAATGATTTTCCCATTAGTATTCTTAAAAGGAAAAGCTTATTCTTTTAAAGAAAAAGAAATTCCCATTGCTTTAGGAATTTATTATGAAGAATTAAATCTTTTAGAATCTTATAATTTAGAAACAGATAAAAATAATAAAGAAAATATTATAACTATAGAAACATTTTATAGTAATTTTGAAATATTACAAAATATCTTTAATTATTTATATGCAATAAATAATATAGATTCAAAAATAAAAAAATTATACTTTGAAATAAAAACATTATTATATAATTTAGGATTTGAATTAAAATCATTTGAAACAACATTAAAATTACAAAAAAAATATCCAGATGATTTAATTATTCAATTTGAATTAGCAAAAGATTCTCTTTTAGTTTCTCAATTACCAATATATGAATCAATGTTAAATTTAATAAAAGAAGGAAAAGAAAAATCAGATGAATCATTAAAGCAAGTTTATACTAATTACATTAATTATTTAGATGCTTTATTATTAACTGTTAAAAGAGAATTTGATCAAGCAAAAAATAAATTAACTGAAATAATTGGAGATGATAATACTAATTTTTTAATTATGAATAATATTGCTGTTTTAGATGTTTATAGAAATGAACCTAATGAAAGTTATAAATTTTTATCTGAAATTGCATCACAAATGGATTGTTCATCTCAACCAATTAAAGCAAATTCTGATATTTTAAGTTCAATGTTTAATATGAAAAAAATAAAATCATAAAAAGAAAAAATAATTTAAATTCATATCTTAAAAAATATAAAATTTAAATAATATTAATTTAAAAAAAAATTAAATCTAATATTTAAAATAACCAATATATTAATGGAACCAATAGGAGCAATTAATGATGTAATTAATAATTCATTATTTTCAACTTTTTCAAATATATCAAATGAAAAAAAAGAAACAAATGAAACATCAGAATTAAAAGAAGAAGAAAATCAAGCAGAACTTTCAGAAGTTGATTTAGGAAATACTGATCAATTAAATTTTGATGAATTAATATCATTTTCACATACATATTTAAATTATAGAATAGCAAAAACTTTTTCAAATAAAAATGAAATTAATGAAAATACTTTTGGTCTTTTAATGAGTAATGAATTTTTACTTTCTGGAACTGTAATATCAGTTGATTCTCTTAATTCTATGTCAAATTCTGAAATTTTAAAAGATATAAAAACTAAAACTAGTAATTATAATTCATATGATATAAATCAAAGAATAACTTTTGTAGAAAATATTCCATTTTACATTAAACAAATTGGATTAGAAGATACAATTGATTTAATATTTCCAATAATTTTAAATATACATAAAGAAAAAACTGATATTTTAGAAAGATTTTTATTAAATTTTAACAATTTTATAAATGAAATAAATAAATTTGAAGAAGGATATATAATAATAAAAGATAAAATAATAGATATTTTAAGTGAAATATTTCAATCTAGAAAAGAAGAAAATATTTTAGAATTAAATTGTAAAAGTTTAGTATATTTAACAAATTTTATAAAAGAAGAAGATAGAGGACCAAAAGTATTAACAATAGTTATTATGATGGCACATGATGACGAAAATGAAAAAATAAGAATTTTATCAACAAAATTATTTAATGATTTAGCATTAATAATAGGAAAAGAATTATTAGAATTATATGTTGTTCCTCAAGTTGCTTCTTTTGCAGATGATCAAAGTTGTAATGTTAGAAAATCAGTAACAGGAAATTTTTTAAATATTTGTAAAGGAGTTTCTAAAGAATGTTTTATTAATAGATTATTAATTGTATATCAAAAATTATGTAAAGATTCACTTTGGACTATTAGAAAAGTTGCAGTTGGAATTTTACCTGAATTAACTAAATTATGTGATAATGATACTATTAGTAAGGTTTTATTAGAAATTTTTAAAGATTTTTCTCAAGATACTAAAAGTTTTGTTAGAAATTCAACACTTGAAATTTTTGGTCAATTTATTTCTTTATTAGATAAAGATGTTATTAAAAAAAATAATGATTTACTTGATTTTTATATTAATACTATTAATGATTTTAGTAATACAAATAAAAAAGATGATAATATTATTTTACAAAAATGTGCTTTTAATTTTCCTGCTGTTTTAGTCTCTTATGGCGTTGAATCCTGGGATAAATTAAAATTAAGTTTTACTAAATTATGTGAACAAAAAGATGAAAATATAAAATTACCTTTGGCTTCTTCTTTAGGTGAAATTAGTAAAATTTTAGGTCCTGATTTAACTGAAAGTGATTTATTAGAATTTGTTGATAATTTTTATAAAAATTCAGGTGAAATTAAAATGAAAATATTATCAATACTACCTGATATAATAAGAAATATTTCTTCAAATAAAAAAAATCAATATTTAGAAAATATTAAAATTATGATTGGACATAAAGATGATAAATGGAGAAAAAGATTAAATTATAGTAAAATAATTGGTAAATTTAATAATACTTATTCAAATGCTATTATTTATAAAAGAGTTTTTCCAATTGCAATTAATTTTTGTTTTGATGATGTAAATCAAGTAAGAATTAAAAGTGCTGGACATAATAGTAGATTAATATTACAATTAATTTCAAATGATGATGAATATAAAGAAAAAACTTTAAAAATTATTTATTCTTTTGCAAGAAGTATTAATTATTCTTATAGACAATTATTTATTTTAATGTGTAAACATATTTTTGAAAATAAAGAAGTTTGGGAAAAAAATATTTCTAATTTATTATTAGATTTAGCTTATGATAAAATTATTAATGTCAGAATTACTCTTGCTAAATTTATTTGTAAAATTATAAATAAAAATAAATATGATTATTTAAAAAATGATGAAACTATTAAAAAAATTGTTTCTATTCTTAGAAAAGATAAATTAGAAGTTTCTCAAATTATAGATAAATTAGATATTGAAAATGTAAATGTAGATTTAAATATAAATGTAAATGAAAAATTTACTGATAAAATGAATTTTGTTTCTGAAGAATTTGGAATTACTAAAAATGTTCCTTTAGAATCAAAAATTAAAACAAATTTATTAAATTCAAATGAAATTAATACAAATATTTCTACTCCTGGTAAAAAAGAAGAAGAAAATAATCCAATTCAAAAAGAAGAAGATAAAAAAAATGAGGAAAAAAAAGAATAAATAAAATACTATAAAATATAATAAAAATTAAAAACAATTTTTTTCTTTTATGAATTAATATATTAAATAAATTTAATTTAATTAAAATTAATATTATTTTAAATAGTATTACTTTATTTTATTATTATATTCATAATTTTATTTTAACTTTTATTATATGCTTTTTTTAAAATCTAATAATAATAAATTGGGGATTGGGGATTGGGGATTGGGGATTGGGGATTGGGGATTGG
>JAEEGK010007783.1_pt1 | contig 25479 bp, 18 predicted proteins | sample 8958771 | NCBI WGS metagenome assembly JAEEGK01 (sample SAMN16246547, study PRJNA631951) | gut metagenome | biome: gut microbiome; feature: rumen; material: SC-attached | host: Bos | place: Iran: Karaj | collected 2018-10
GTTAACTACCAGATCGACAAGGCCAACGCACAGACGATCTACAAGACCATCGGCGTTGATTACTTTGACAAGGTAGTACAGCCCAAGATCCTTGAGGCGGTTAAAGGCGTATTCGCAAAGTATAACGCAGAGAGCCTTATCGCTTCCCGCGGTATCCTTTCAAGCGAGGTTGAAGCAATCCTTTCAAATTCGCTCGCACAGTACAATGTACAGCTTGTAAGCACCTCTATCGAGGACATTGACTTCACCGATTCGTTCACAAACGCGGTTGAGGCAAAGCAGGTTGCGGAGCAGAACAAGCTCCGTGCACAGACAGAGCAGGAGCAGGCTATCATCGAGGCCGAGGCAGATGCGCAGAAGGTAAAGATCTCCGCAGAGGCTCAGGCACAGGCACAGATCATCGCGGCACAGGCCGATGCAGAGGTTGCAAAGATCGGCGCGGACGCAGCAGAGTATCAGGGCCAGAAAGATGCGGCCATCATGGGCAACTTGGGAAAGATGCTCGCCGAGTATCCCGAGCTGGTTAATTACTACTATGTAACCAACTGGAACGGCACACTTCCCCGTACCTATATGGGCAGTGACAATGTATCGACGATACTTGATCTGAATCCCGAGGTAAATTCCGAAGCGACCGGTGATTGAAAATCCGTGTATTTTGCAGTATGATAATTTCATAGACGTGTGGTTACGCCCGCGGAGGTTTCTGCGGGCGTAACAGTTATTTATCACAGAACAGGAGGCAGCGTATGAAGTTCTTTGTTTGCGAGCATTGCGGTAATTTTGTAGGAATGGTTAAGGAGTCCGGTGTTCCGATGATCTGCTGCGGAGAGAAGATGAAGGAGCTCATCCCCGGCACATCCGACGGTGCTCATGAGAAACATGTACCTGTAGTGAAGATCGAAGGCAATAAGGTTACCGTGTCCGTAGGCTCTGTGGAGCATCCGATGCTTGACGCGCATTACATTGAGTGGATCGCGATCGAGACCGAGAAGGGTGCACAGAGAAAGGTTCTTAAGCCCGGTGACAAGCCCGTGCTCGAATTCATTCTCACCGACGACGACAAATTCGTAGCCGCCTATGAATACTGCAATCTGCACGGCTTATGGAAGACTGAGTAATAAAGACAGAACCTTAAATTCTACTGATGCGAAATGCAGGACAGATGATGAGTACAAATACCGATACCTTAGATATAATAAACAATGCGTCTGCCGCCCAAGGGCGGGAGACGCTTGTTAATGCTGACGGAGACCGCATGCTTGCCTGTTTCCTGGACCTCGGGGAACTCATGCTGCGCGCGGGCGCCGAGGTCAACCGCGTGGAGGATACGATCCGCAGGATAGGTCATGCGTATGAGTGCAGGCGCGTTGAGATATTTACGATCAATAACATGATATCCCTGACGGTGATCACCTCCGACGAAAAAGTATACACGCAGACGCGCAGGGTAAGCGTGGCCGCGGTAGACCTTGAGAAGGTGGCGAGGGCCAACGAGCTTTCGAGGCAGATCTGCAAAAACCCGGTACCGTTGGACGAGCTCAGGGACAGGATCACCGATATTGCGGAGAATACGCGGCATTACGGAAAGCGTATGCGTTATATCGCATCGATCGTATCTGCGACCGCTTTTACCGTGTTCTTCGGCGGGAACTGGATCGAGGCTCTGATCTCTGGCGCGGTAAGCATTATACTCGTTACCTGTATGCTCTTTTCGGACAGACTTAAGATCCGTCCGATCATCGCGATCCTTGTCAGCGCATTTGTAATGACGGTGTGCGTTCAGGGCGTGACATATTTTATCGACGCGGCGGCGATGGACAGTATCATCATGGGCAATATCATGCTCCTGATACCGGGTCTTGCGCTTACCACATCGATCAGAGACGTGATAACAGGCGATACCGTCGCGGGCCTTATGGGAATCTGCGACGCGCTGCTGAAGGCCTTTGCGATAGCCGTGGGCTGCGTATCGGCCATGCTGATATTCAGATAACGGAGGAGACGCCATGGAATACTTTGTACAGATTATGGCAGCGATCTTCTCTGCGATAGGATTTTCACTGCTTTTCAACATTCACGGCCGCAAGATGATCATTACCGCTGTGGGCGGAGCGATCACCTGGGGCGCGTATCTTATAGTTTTCACACAGACGGATAATGTTTTTCTGGCCTGCTTTATAGCCACCATGGTGATCATGGCCTTTGCCGAGATCATGGCGCGCATTGCCAAAACGCCCGTTATCATCCTTCTCGTTCCCATGCTCGTGCCGATGGTACCCGGAGGCGACCTGTACAGGATGATGATCAATCTGGTCATGGACGACAGTGATCAGGTCCGTTTTTTCGGCTATAAGCTCGTAATGGAAGTCGGCGCGATCGCGTTCGGCATCATTGTAATCAGTACGGCGATGCAGCTGATCCTGAAGATGCATGCGCATATAAAAGAAACGAGAAAGGTATCTAAAGTATAAGGAGAAGACTTATGGGCATTGTATTTTACGAGAACGAACGGATCTTTAAACTGGACACGCCGCATTCCACCTACATGTTCGAGCTGGTCGACAAAGAGGGCTTCATGCTGCACATGTATTACGGCAGGCGGCTGTCAGACTACCGCACCGCGGATCTGACCCGCACGGATTTCGGGAAGGCCGTTCCGTCGAACAACGAGCGCGAGCGCTGCTCCTTCAACGACTGCATGCCTTTTGAGTACGCAACGCACGGACTCGGCGATTACCGCGACGACTCCTTCAAGGTGCTCAATCCCGAGGGCTATACCGCGACCTCGCTCGAATACCGCTCGCATATCATCTATTCGGGAAAGCCCGCGATCAAGGGCATGCCTGCGACCTTCGGAAAAGATGACGAGTGCACCACGCTCGAGATCATAGCCGACGATCCCTACAACGGGCTCGAAGTTACGCTCATTTACACCGTGTTCGAGGATGTTGACGCGATCACGAGGAGCGTCAGGGTCAAGAATACCGGTAAATACGCAAATATCAAGCTGACCAAAGTCCTTTCTACATGTGTAGACTTTGAAGACGGCGATTACGATACCATTTTCCTGCACGGCTCCTGGGCGAGAGAGAGAACGATCGACCGCAACCGCCTCGGCTACGGAAAGCACTATGTTTCCAGCAAACGCGGCGAGTCGAGCCATCAGGAGCATCCGTTCATCGCGCTGCTCGATAAGAACACGACCGAGGACGCCGGCGAGGTATGGGGCTTCAACTTCGTATACTCGGGCAACTTCATCGCGCAGGCGGAAAAGTCGCAGTTCAAGACCGTGCGTGTCATGATGGGCATCAATCCCGAGGATTTCTGCTGGAACCTGCATACGGGCGAGGAGTTCGTCGCGCCCGAGGTTGTCATGGTCTACTCGCATGAGGGCATCGGCGCCATGTCGAGGACCTTCCACGACCTCTACCGTAAACATCTGATCCGCAGCAAATACAGGAATGTACGCAGGCCGATCCTGATCAACAACTGGGAAGCCACCTACTTTGATTTCACGACCGAGAAGCTGATCGCCATCGCGAAGGAGGCTTCCGAACTCGGTATCGAGATGCTGGTCATGGACGACGGGTGGTTCGGAAAACGCAATTTCGACGACAGCTCGCTCGGAGACTGGATCGTCAACGAGAATAAGCTGCCCGGCGGACTTAAATACCTCGTCGATGAGGTCAACAAGCTCGGCATGAAGTTCGGTATCTGGATGGAGCCCGAGATGATCTCACCCGATTCCGACCTGTACCGCGCGCATCCCGACTGGGCGATCCATATCCCCGGACGCAGGGGCGTTCAGAGCCGCGCGCAGTTCGTGCTCGACATGTCGAGGCCCGAGGTTGTGGATTACACCTACAATCAGGTCCGCAGTATCTTAAAGAGCGCAAATATCGAGTATCTGAAATGGGATATGAACAGGCAGATCACGGATCTGGGCAGCTCGATGCTCGACGCAGGATCGCAGGGAGAACTGTTCCACCGCTATGTTCTGGGCGTTTATGAGCTGCAGGAGAGACTGGTGACCGAGTTCCCCGATCTGCTGCTGGAGAACTGCTCGGGCGGCGGAGCGCGCTTCGATCCCGGCATCCTCTATTACGGTCCCCAGATCTGGACTTCGGATGACGCGGATGCGGTTGAAAGACTCAAGATACAGCAGGGCACGGCCCTCATCTACCCGATGTCGACGATGGGCGCTCATGTCAGCGACTGCCCTAACCATCAGGTCGGACGCACCACGCCTTTTGAGACGAGAGGCTATGTGGCTCTCGCAGGAACCTTCGGCTATGAGCTCGATGTAACGCGCATCCCGAAAGAGGACCGCGAGATGATCCCCGCGCAGATCGCGATGTATCACAAGTTCAACGACATCGTGCGCGAGGGCGATTATTACCGCATCGCGTCCTTCCTCGAGAACGGGCTCTGGGACTGCTGGGAGGTCGTTACGAAGGATAAGACCGAGGCTGTGCTCACGATCGTAGAGGTGCTCCATCAGCCCAATTATAAGTCGAGGCGCATCAGACTCAAGGGTCTCGATCCCGAGAAGACTTACCGCGTTGCGACATTTGATATCAAGACCGCTGACGACAGCACCGAAAATGTGCTCGAACTCAAGGGCGATGCTCTGATGTTCGCAGGCATCAACGCGCCGGACGGCTTCTGGGGCGATTTTAAGTCGAAGCTGATACACATAAAGGAAATCTGAGAAACAAAACTCTAAGGTCATACAAACCTTAGAGTTTTTTTATGAAAAATTAGTGGATTTTTGGTGCGTTTTGTAAGAAAATAAGCTAAGTAGAACGTTTTTTTAACATGGAGGTAATTACCTTGATAAAACGATTATTGTCCTATGTCAGGGAGTATAAGAAAGAGTCGTTCCTGACACCGATCGCCATGATCCTCGAGGTGGCGATGGAGATGATCATACCGATGCTCATGGCATCTCTTGTCAACGACGGCATCAATAAGAAAAACGAATTGGGCGAAGTGGTCGGCGACATGAACCATATCATCGTGATCGGTATCTTTATGGTCGTCGCGGCGCTCTTCGGACTTGCCGGAGGTATCCTGGGAGGCGTGTTCGGAGCGAAGGCATCTGCCGGCTTTGCCAAGAATCTGAGAAAGGGCATGTTTGACAGGATCCAGACATTCTCGTTCAAGAATATCGATAAATTCAGCACAGCCGGACTTGTTACCAGACTTACCACCGATGTCACCAATGTCCAGAACGCATACCAGATGATCCTGAGAATGTGCATGAGAACGCCCATGACATTTGTTATCGCGATGATCATGTCATTTACGATCAAGCCCGAGCTGGCGCTTATCTACATGGTGGCGGTAGTTATCCTCGGTGGTATCCTCGCGCTGATCATTTCCAAAGCGATGAAGGCCTTTGAACAGGCATTCCCGAAGTATGATGAGCTGAATGCGAGCGTTCAGGAAAATGTCAACGCGATCCGCGTGGTAAAGGCTTATGTCCGTGAGGACTACGAAAAAAAGAAGTTCAAGACCGCGAGCAACAATATCTATAAGATCTTCTCCACGGCGGAGAAGCTTACAACCTTTAACGGCCCTGCGATGAGCATTACCATTTACACCTGTACGATGCTTATCAGCTGGTTCGGCGCAAAGATGATCGTAAACTCGATGGAAACCGAACTTCAGCTTGGTGATCTTACGGCGCTGCTTCAATACTGCATGAGCATCCTGTTCAGCCTGATGATGCTTTCGATGATATTCATCATGCTTACGATGAGCGCGGCGAGCGTCAGACGTATCAATGAGGTGCTGACCGAAGAGCCCGATATAACCAACCCCGAGAATCCGATCATGGAAGTAAAAGACGGAAGCATCGAGTTCAGAAACGTGAATTTCCGTTATAACAAGGACGGCAAGGAAAACGTATTAAGCGATATCAATCTGAAGATCAAAGCCGGAGAAACGATCGGCATCATAGGCGGTACGGGAAGCGCAAAGTCCACGCTCGTCAACCTGATCAGCCGTCTGTATGACGTCAACGACGGTGTCGTCCTGGTCGGCGGTGAGGATGTGAGAAACTACGACCTTGAGGTGCTCCGTGATGAGGTAAGCGTTGTTCTTCAGAAAAATGTCCTTTTCTCCGGAACCGTTATGGAGAACCTGCGCTGGGGCGTTAGAAAGAAATGCGCTCAGAATGACAAGCCCGAGACACCCGAAGAAACAGCCGCGATAGAAGCCGAGTGCAAAAAGGCCTGCCGGCTTGCCTGCGCGGATGAGTTCATCGAGAAGATGCCCGATAAATACAATACTTACATCGAACAGGGCGGAACGAACGTATCCGGCGGCCAGAAGCAGAGACTCTGTATCGCGAGAGCTCTTGTCAAGAAACCCAAGATACTTATCCTGGATGACAGTACAAGCGCGGTCGATACGGCAACCGACGCAAAGATCCGCAAGGCATTTGCCGAAGAGATACCGGGTACTACCAAGCTTATTATCGCGCAGCGTATCTCCAGCGTAATGAACGCCGACAGGATCATTGTCATGGAAGACGGAAAGATCAACGGATTCGCCGCACATGAAGAACTGCTGAAGAATAACCCGATCTACCGCGACGTTTATGAATCTCAGACAGGCGGCAACGGAGACTTTGACGAAGGAGGTGAGCGATAATGCCGGGACCGGGACGTGGGCCTATGCCCAGAGGAATGAAGCCGACGGTTAAGGATCCGGGAAAGATCTTTAAGAGGCTGATCAAGTACATGATCCTGGATAATCTGTTCCTGTGGATATGTGTAGCGGCATGTATCGGCATCACCGTTTACTGCATGACCGTCAAGGGAACTCTGTTTACCAGAACGCTGATAGACATTTATATCCCCGGGATCAGGAACGGGGAGCTGACATTTACGGATCTGGCGCACGAGATATTCGTAACGGCGTGCTTCATCCTTACAGGTATTCTCGCGAGCTTCATACAGGCGAGGATCATGGTCAGGATCACTCAGGGCTTCCAGAGAAAGCTCAGGGATGATATGTTCGAACATATGGAGTCGCTGCCCATCAAGTATTTCGACACCCATTCGCACGGTGACATCATGTCGCTCTATACGAATGACGTTGATACGATGAGACAGATGATATCCCAGAGTATCCCGCAGTTCCTGAACAGCATCATTACCATCGTCAGCGTAACGATCAGCATGATACTCCTGAGCTGGCAGCTGATGCTGGTTTCGGTAGCCATGATCGCGATCATGCTCTATACCACCAAAAAGATATCCGGACAGAGCGGTAAGTACTTTGTAAAGCAGCAGAAGGCTGTCGGAGCTCTGAACGGTTTCGTTGAGGAAATGATGTCCGGGCAGAAGGTTGTAAAGGTATTCTGCCACGAAGACGAGAATATCCGTGATTTTGACAAACTGAACGAAGAACTGTTTGACAGCGCATATAACGCAAACCGTTTTGCCAATATCATCATGCCCATCAATGCGCAGCTCGGCAATGTCAGCTATGTTGTCCTGGCTATCGTCGGCGGTATGATGGCGATCAACGGAGTAGGCGGTCTCGGCCTCGGAGCGCTCATCAGCTATCTGACCTTCAACCGCCAGCTGAATATGCCCATCAACCAGATAAGCATGCAGATCAACTCGATCATCATGGCTCTGGCGGGAGGAGACCGTATCTTTAAGCTCATGGACGAAAAGCCTGAGACGGACGAGGGATATGTGACTCTGGTCAATGCCAGACGTGTGGATAAGGGCTCGGCAGAAGCAGCTTCGATCCCGGAATACGCGAACTGGTACAGTGACGACAAGGGCGAATATACCGTGGTGGAGACCGGGGAACACACAGGTCTCTGGGCATGGAAGCATTATCACAAGGCGGACGATACGACTACATATGTAGAATTAAAGGGAGATGTGGTATTTGACGGCGTAGACTTCGGCTACACCGACGAAAAGATGGTGCTGCATGACATCAAGCTCTTTGCGAAGCCCGGACAGAAGATCGCCTTTGTAGGCTCAACCGGCGCCGGCAAGACCACTATCACGAACCTGATCAACCGTTTCTACGATATCCAGGACGGCAAGATCCGCTACGATGCGATCAATGTAAATAAGATCAAGAAGGCGGATCTCAGACGGTCACTCGGCATAGTTCTCCAGGAGACGCATCTGTTCACCGGAACCGTTATGGAGAATATCCGTTACGGCAAGCTCGACGCGACCGATGAAGAGGTAATCAAGGCAGCGAAGCTCGCGAACGCGCACAGCTTTATCAAGCGTCTGCCCGACGGTTACAATACAAAGCTGACCGGCGACGGCGCGAACCTGTCGCAGGGTCAGAGACAGCTGCTCGCGATCGCCCGCGCGGCTATCGCCGATCCTCCGGTACTGATCCTTGACGAGGCGACTTCCTCGATCGATACCCGTACAGAGAAGATCGTTCAGGACGGCATGGACAAGCTCATGAAAGGCCGCACGACCTTCGTTATCGCGCACAGGCTCTCAACGGTCCGCAACTCGGACTGCATCATGGTCCTCGAACAGGGCCGCATAATCGAGCGCGGTACGCATGACGAGCTGCTCGAGCAGAAGGGCAAGTACTATCAGCTCTATACAGGTAATTCGATCACAGCGTAAAACAAAGACAGGGGGACGGTTCTTCTGTCCTGATGGGACATTGGACAGAAGAACCGTCCCCCCTGTCTGATTTTTTTGGTGACAAGATTATGGTGACAGGCACCCCTTTAATCGGCACCCTTCGATTTCTCTGTCCCAATTGACGCTGAGACAGAGCCCTGCCGCAGCGGAGAGGATATCCGTGACCAATCCCGACCATATAAAGCCGTTCAGTCCGAACAGCATATGCATTCCGAAGAGCACGGGCACATATATGATACCCTTTTGAAGCAGTGCGGACAGCATAGCGTATTTTACCTTTCCCGTGCTCTGGAGAAAGGTCTGGCACATCTGATAGACTGCGGAAACAGGCGCGGAAACAACGCCTCCTATCAGCATGAGCTTTGCCATGGCCAGAATTGCCGGATCCTCAAGAAAGGCCAGGATAAACCGTTCACGTACCAGGATGAAAAGTCCGGCGAGCAGACAGCCGATGACCGCGGCTGTGAGCGCAGTTCCGCGAATGACCATGTGTAACCGCTGGATATTTTTTTGGCCGTAAGCATAGCTGATTGCGGGCTGAATGCCCATGCAGATCCCCATGATAAGCATTCCGACCAGCATACCTGCTTTTCCTGCGACAGCGTTAGCTGCTACAGCGGTGTTTCCGTGCAGGACCAGCAGACGGTTTGCGAAGATACCCGAAAAGCTCATCAGCAGAGTGCCGGCGGCCATGGGGATCCCAAGCGAAAGGATCCTTATCGAGACTTCTTTTTTTAGGGAATAATCCCGAAGGGAGAGAGAAAACCCTTTTTTCTTCCGGACAGCTGCCAAAATGAGAAAAAAACTGCAGATGTTCCCGACAACGGTAGCCCAGGCGGCACCTTTTACGCCCCACTTGAAAAGTGAGATGAAAACAGGGTCCAGGACGATGTTGATTCCGGTTCCCGCAAGAGAACTGATGAGGGCTCCTTTGCATTCTCCGTCGGCCCGGTACAGATTCCCGAGGGATCCGGCGGCGATCATGAACGGGGCACCGACAGCCAGGATACGCAGATAGGACGAGGCGTAGCCGGCAGTTTCTTCATTGGCTCCGAGCAGGGAAAGTATGGGGTTCGTAAAGATCAGCATCAGGACTGCGATCATTACCCCAAGTATAATAGACGTATACAGACAGAAGCTGCTGTAGCGGCGAATACCCCGGGCGGCCCCTTCTCCGAGCGCGATGCTTGTGGCGGTGCAGGCACCGAATCCGAGAAGCGTATTGAAAGAGGAGATCACGCCAAAAAGCGGTCCGGCCAGAGAAACCGCGGCGACCTGCAGCGAATCTCCCGCCTGCCCCAGAAAGAAAACATCTGCCATATTGTATATCACGGTCACCAGCATTACCAAAATGACCGGCAGGCTGAGAGTGATCAGCAGTTTTCCGACGGAACCTTCTTCTAATATTTTCTCATTACTCATGTTTACTCCTTTTGTATTAAAACAACACTTGTCCGGTTAATGTATATATAGTATAATTTCAGGCGGTTACAAAGACAACCATCAATAACAGGACAAGTGTTGGATTAATGGAGATGCAATGAATACTAAGGATAACCGGCGCGCAAAAACAACTTGTGAAAAAATCATACGGGCAGTGTTTGAAACCATGGTTAATGAGAATAAGCCTGTGGAACGGATCACTGTCCGGGAAATCTGTGAGAAAACCGGGATCAACCGCTCGACATTCTATGCCCATTACCGGGATGTATATGATGTCGTTGAAAAGGTGGAGAGGACCATGGCAAACGGTTTGACGAAAAGCTTCCTGCAAAAGCTGGATTCCGGCGGGGATCTTGAATCGGGTTTTCTTTCGCTCTTTGAATATGTTAAGAAGCACAGGGAGTTCTACAGGCTGTATTTCGGCTCCTTCCGTCAGGCCGGGGTGATCGATGTCTCATGGGATCTTCTGCAGGACAGACTGAAGGGATTGTCCTATGAGCATTTCGGATATCAGAGCCAAACAGAGATGGAGTATCATAAAGAATTTTTCCTGTTTGGGATGACGGCCATGCTCCGGCACTGGGTCGACCGCGACTGTGAGGAATCGCCCGAAGACCTGCTGGGGTACCTTCTGAAATATCACAACCGGAAATAAGAGAACAAGAGGTGCCTGTCACCATGATTTTTATGGTGACAGGCACCTCTTATCATTTTATAATATTATCATCCGGCCGATCGATAAGGAGCAAGCTGCATGAATAATGTCAATCAGGTACTGAGAATAGGAGATATCATACAGGACGACGTTTTTACCGCCGGCAAAGTCCTGCTGCTCAAAAAAGGCACAGTTATCACACAGCCCCTTCTATACGGGCTTGAGCGGTTTGACTGTGATTTTAACAGTATAGATATTATCGTAGAACGAGAGGGTGTTGTGAGTCAGGTTGCGGGTATGGCCGCGCCTCAAACCGACAATGAACCCGCAGCGCAGCAGGATGAAAGCATTGTTTTTTCGGATAAACTCAAGCATGATGCCGTAGAAGCCGCCAAGCAGCTCTTTGCTGCCGATGCGAACATACGGGAAGTCAGCGAGACTGCGGTCTCCATTTCCAACGATATCGCGAATAACATCATTCTGGCAGGCAGTGACGCGCGTTTGTGCATCCAGGACCTGAGAGTGACCGACGAATATACGTATCAGCACAGTGTGGATGTGGGCGTATTGGCCGCTCAGCTGGCCAAATCTCTCGGCATGCCGCCCAAGTGGATCAGCGAGGCCGCGCAGGCAGGCGTACTGCACGATATAGGCAAGCGCAGGGTGCCGCCGGAGATATTAAACAAACCGGGCAAACTGACAGACGAAGAATTTCAGATCATGAAGCTCCATCCGGTGTTTGCCGAGGAGGATCTGCACCTGATCAGGGGTATCTCGGAGGCGGCTAAAGCAGGAGCCTACGAGCATCATGAAAAGCTGGACGGCACCGGATATCCGCGAGGATTAAAAGGCTCCGGCATCAGCAGGATCGCCCAGATACTGGCTATCGCGGACGTATATGACGCATTGACCAGTAAGCGTGTATACAAGCCCGGCATGAGTTCGGCCCGAGCGGTGAACATTATGATGGGTATGATCGGCGGTTTTAACAGAGATTACTTTGTCGCGTTCTTAAAGAGCCTGATATTATACCCCACCGGATCGAGAGTGCTCGGCACCGACGGCAGGAGCTATGTCGTTTACAAACAAAACCCCCAGTCCCCGATGCAGCCGTTCCTGCTGGATGAACTTAGCGGAAATATCATCGATGTCTCGCAGAGCGGGGCGGATCAGGTAACCATCTTCGGAGAGGACTGCGAAGAGATGAGGCTGAAATGGCAAGAGGGCCGGAACAAATGACTGAGGATCTGAGAGATAAATACATCGGACAGATTTACGACGCTGCGGCGGCGCTTTATGAGGCGGATATGCCGGAGCTGAGCGAGGAGAAATTCGCGCTTTTTGAGACTGTGGGAAACCGTCTGGAATATGAGCACGATTACTTTGAGCGGCGCAGATTCCTGACGGTTTACGGCTGTGCGGTGATGCTCGGGAATGGCGGAGACGCAGCGCCTGCGAGCTGCATCCGGCAGGAGGAAGGAGCAGCTGTCCGGAATGAAAAAGGGACAGGGAACGGAACTGATCTTGAAGGGAAGAGCCGGATAAACTATGAGAGAACAAAGAAATATGCGGATAAGCTCGTATGCATCATAGCTTCCGTCTGCGATGAGGAATGCTGGGCGCTGCCCGCGCATGTGAACAGAAAAGCCGATCCGGACTGGCGGATAACCGTCGATCTGTTTGCGTCGGAAACCGCGCAGGCGCTGGCGGAGCTGTATGCGGGGCTGAAAACAGTCCTGCCGGAGGAATTAAGGAGCAGGATGCGGGCCGAGATCATGCGGCGCGTTCTAGGACCGTTTGCCGCGAAACAGCCCTATACCTGGTGGGAACAGTCCGATATGAACTGGAACGCTGTCTGCAACGGCAGCATCGGCATGGCGGCGCTCGATCTGCTCGATGATGAGCTGGAACTGCAGGAAAGACTGGTACGCCGCGTTCGTGAGAATCTGGGCTTTTTCCTGGACGGATTTGCGGATGACGGAGCATGCCTCGAAGGGATCGGGTATTTTACCTATGGGTTCTATTATTACATGGGTTTTATGGACCTGCTGGCAAGAAAAGCGGGGCAGAGCGCAGCGTTGAGGGAGCTGCTGAATGAAGGGACGGCGGACGGCATAGCGTATCCGATCAAAGACCGGCTGCTCGGATCGATCCTGCCGGAGAAATGCCGCAAAATAGCGGAGTTCCAGCAGAAATGCTATTTCTCGTCGGGGCTTTCGCTGAGTTTTTCGGACGGCTCTATGCACGAAAAATACCGCATCGGCCTGACCTGCAGGCTGGCGGGGCTGTATGATACGGTGGAGATCCCCGATATTTCCTGCGCGGCCGGGTTTGACGCCGACCCCTGCTACAGGTTTTTGATGACTTCGCGGGACCTTAGCTGGAGCAGAGAGTACCTGAGCTGCAACGATGATGATAAAGCCGGAGTACGGATGTCTGCAGGTAATCCGGCTGCAGAGAAAAAAGCAGCCATAGTTGGAGATCCCCCGGACTCTATGGGGAAAAGGACGGCAGCAGGTGAAGATGCTCTGGATTTTATCGGGGAAGAGATGGCAGCCGGTGACGGAAGAAAAACGGAGAGCCTGCCAGTCTACTTCCTGCCCTCTGCACAGTGGGCTGTCTGCCGCGGGGCGTCCGGCGGAGGATTTGCGGTCAAAGGCGGGCACAATGCGGAACCGCATAACCATAACGATATCGGCAGTTTTATCTACGTGCTCGGAGACCGGCCGCTGCTCACCGACCTGGGAGCCGGCGAGTATACCGCGCAGTATTTTAAGGACGAGACCAGATACGGATATATCGTCTGCAGCTCTTTGGGGCACAGCGTACCCGTGATAAACGGACACGGGCAGCAGGCGGGACGGGAGTTTGCGTGCGGAGAGTTTGTATGTGAAACCCGGCAGGAAAACTGCGGTGTCCGGCTCTCATTTGCAGGAGCTTACGGTGATGACACATTGAAAAGTCTGGTAAGAGAACTGCACTACGATCCGACGGCAGAGTGCCTGAGAGTCGAGGACCGCTTTGAGAGCGAAGGCTGCCTGATCGAGGAGAACCTAGTCACACAGGGGGATGTGCGGATAATCGGAGACGAGATATTGATACGGAGCGCAGCGGTCGAAGACAGCAGCGGAACTGCAGTAAAACATCGGGAAAGACAGGAAGAAACAGAGTCTGCAACCGAAATAGACTACGCATGTAGAATAAAGTCGGAAAGCGGCTTCCCCGGCATACGTATCGTCGAAGAGAGTTTCATGGATCACGCAGGTATGCCGCAGACGGTGAAGAGGATCGTATGGAAGGTCACGGACGAGACCCGGAAGGGGCGGGTCACCTGTTCATTCACGGTATCGCGTGAATAAGCACTGAGGACCTGTTATTCTTCTGCGAAGCCCTAAAACGACAGCAGAAAAAATTTTGTATCATCGTTAAAACAGCGAAAGGACGGAACGTATCAACAGCTATGGAACTCAAAGAAACCACGATCAAACGCACTGACATATATAACGGCAGGATACTCAGGGTACATGTCGACGATGCGGAAACAGCGGACGGCAAGCCCTGCAAACGCGAAGTCGTCGACCATCCGGGCGGAGTCTGCGTCGCGGCGCTTACGGACAATGACGAGCTGCTGTTTGTCAGACAGTACAGATACCCGTATCACGAGGTCTGCTTAGAGCTCCCCGCAGGCAAACTCGAGCCCGGAGAGGATCCGTTCGAGGCGGTACAGCGTGAGCTGCGCGAGGAGACCGGCTGCATCGGTAAGGACTGGGTATTCTGCGGGAACATGTATCCTTCGCCCGGCTATACCAACGAGATCATCAGGCTGTGGATATGCCGCGTCGAGCGGGAGCTCGGCGAATTGGACCTCGACGAGGACGAGGCGATAGAGGTAGAAAAGATACCTGTCAAAAAAGCGGCCGAAATGGTCATGAATAATGAAATCCCCGACGGAAAATCGCAGATTCTTGTACTTAAAGCCGCGGTTTCCAATTTCATCCATCAATGAAGCAGAATAGTACATTGTTACGTAAAATCGTTTTTGCTAGTATGAAACACGTAGCACATTAGCAGGATGATTATCCGCGGTTTTATCCCGCGGACGGAGAATGTATGGAAAGTAATGAAAAGAAATTCCCAAAATCGCGCGTGGCGTGGCTTTGGGAGAACATGAAAGGCAGACGTGGACTGTATGTGATCGCGATGCTCGGCACCGTGGTCTATAACACATTGCAGCTCGTCGTGCCTTATTTTTCGGGAAAGATCGTTGACCTGTTCAACGAGATCCACGACACGGGCGATACGGTCGCTGCTCACAGCAATGAGTTCTACCGCCTGATCATCATCATGATCGCGCTGACACTGTTCCGTGTGACGGTGGTCTATCTGGACTGTATGGCGTACGAGTCGGTTTCGCAGTACGCGCTGTTCAGGATCAGGAATTTCCTCTATGACAAGATACAGCGCCAGGACATGAAATTCTACTCGACCTACCGCACGGGCGATCTGATGACGCGAGTTACGGGCGATCTGGATGCCGTAAGACATAATGTCGCATGGGTAGTGCGTTCGATCATTGAATCGATAACGCTTTTTACGGCGGCCGCGGTATATTTTGTGATCATGGACTGGAAGCTGGCGCTCGCGATCCTGATCGTTTCACCCTTGATATTCTTCATCGTTTTCAGATTTAAGAAAACGGTCACGCCCAAGCACAGGGCCCTCAGGGAAAAGCTCGCGGGCATGAACACCTACGCACAGGAGAATATATCCGGAAACCGCGTGGTAAAGGCATTTGCGCGCGAGGACTACGAGATCGCGAAGTTTGACACCGCGAACACCGATTTCAGGGACACCAGCATCGATACACATTACACCTGGCTGCACTATTTCCCCTACGTGGAATCCGTAGCCGATATCCTGCCTCTGATACTGCTGCTCGTAGGCGGTCTGTTCATCATCAACGGGCAGATCACAATGGGTGAATATGTATCGTTCTCGGGCCTTATCTGGGCCATCTGCAACCCGATGCGCCAGATGGGCAATATCATGAACGAGTTCCAGCGTTTCTCGGCAGCTTCGACCAAGGTCATGGAGATCTATTACTCCGAGGCCGAGATCGTGGACGCTCCCGACGCGCTCTCTCATCCCGGACGTTTCAAGGGTGAGATCGTATTCGATCATGTAAGCTTCAAATACGAGGACGGCAACCTGCCGGTACTCAAGGATATCTCGTTTACAGCGCATCCCGGCGAGACCGTGGCGATCATCGGCGAGACCGGCTGCGGCAAGACCTCGCTGATCCAGATGATCCCCCGTTTCTACGAGCCCAATTCCGGCACGATCACAGTGGACGGCGTAAACGTCAACCGCTACAAGCTCGAGGATCTGCGCAAAAATATCGGACTTGCGACGCAGGATGTTCTGCTCTATTCGGATACCATCGAGGGCAATATCGCTTACGGCGTATCGCATCTGACCGCGAATGAGGTTGTTAAATTCGCGAGGGCTTCGGCGGCCGAGGAGTTCATCCTGAAGATGCCCGAAGGCTACGACACCATAGTAGGTGAGCGCGGCGTCGGACTTTCCGGCGGACAGAAGCAGCGTATCTCGCTGGCACGCGCGCTGGCTATCGAGCCTTCGATCCTGATACTCGACGATACCACATCGGCGGTTGATATGGAGACCGAGAAGCATATCCAGCACAGCCTGCGCGACCTCGATTTCGACTGTACGAAGATCATCATCGCGCAGCGTATCTCGACCACGAAATTTGCCGACAACATACTGGTACTGAAGGACGGCAGCATCATCGAGGAGGGCAATCACGAGGAGCTCGTAAAGAAGGGCGGCTACTACAGCGAACTGGTTAAGCTCCAGGTCGGCGACATTGCCGAGGCGACCGAGATCCTTTCGGAGAAAAGCGCAAAGACACAGGAAGGAGGTGTCGTAAATGGCTGAGAGAAATACATACCGCAAGGATGAACAGCTGGACGAGCCGTTTAATATAAGACACCTGCTCCTGGCATCCTCATATATCAAAAAATACATCAAAAAGATGGGACTGGCGATCCTCTTCAGCGGCATCGCGGGCGTAATGGTGCTCTTCGCGCCGATGCTCGTGCAGAAAGCGCTGGATGAAGCCATCCCGCAGAAAAACGTGCGTTATCTGATCGTACTGGTAATACTCACCGCCGTTGCATACGTACTCAGCATCATATTCGCGCTGCTGCGGTCCCGCATAATGGTCAAGGTGTCACAGTACATCATTTACGACATCCGTAAGGACCTGTTCGCGCACCTGCAGAAGCTCAGCTTCAAGTATTACGATGACCGCCCGCACGGCAAGATCCTGATCCGCGTCGTTAACTACGTCAACTCGGTTTCGGATATGCTCTCGAACGGACTGATCAACGTCATACTGGAAATACTGAACCTGGTATTTATCGTTGTTTTCATGTTCATCACGGATGTTCAGATGTCGCTCGTTGTACTGTGCGGCGTCCCTGTGCTCGCGGTGTTCATGCTCGTTATGAAGAACAAGCAGCGCAAGGCATGGCGCATGGTCTCGAACAAGAACTCGAACCTGAACGCGTATCTGCAGGAAAATATCGTCGGAGCACGCATTACGCAGATTTTTGCACGTGAGAACGAGAACGCCGAGATCTTCTCCGGACTCGCCGGCGACTGCCGCAGGACCTGGATGAAGGCGGTCAGCTACAACAACGCGATCTGGCCCGGAATCGATACGATATCCGTATTCATCAGGGCTGCGATATTCATTTTCGGTATGGTCGTATTCGCGTCCGGCGGCAAGACGGTCGGCGTGATCATCGCGATCTCGAGTTATGCGGCGCGTTTCTGGCAGCCGATCATGAACCTCGGAAATATATTCAACAACGTTGTAAACAACATGGCGTATCTCGAGCGTATCTTTGAGACGATGAACGAGAAAGTCGAGGTCGACGACGCTCCCGATGCTGTGGAGATGCCCCCGATCAAGGGCAAGGTAGAGTTTGAGAACGTAAGCTTTTCTTACGATGAGAGCAAGGAAGTCCTGCACAATGTATCGTTTACCGTCGAGCCCGGCATGAGCGTGGCGCTCGTAGGACCCACCGGTGCCGGAAAGAGCACCGTGGTCAACCTGATCTCGCGTTTTTATAACGTCGAGAAGGGCAGAGTGCTGATCGACGGACAGGACATCTCGAAGGTAACACTGCATTCGCTCCGCTCGCAGATGGGCATCATGATGCAGGACAGCTTCATTTTCTCGGGCACGATCAAGGACAACATCCTTTACGGCAAGCTCGACGCGACCGATGAGGAGATCGAACGGGCCAGCGAGAAGGTCTGCGCGGATGCGTTCATCAAGCGCATGCCGGACGGCTACGACACCGAAGTCAAGGAGCGCGGTTCGCTGCTCAGCCAGGGCCAGAAGCAGCTGATCTCGTTCGCGAGAACACTGCTCTCGGATCCTTCGATACTGATCCTCGACGAGGCTACCTCAAGTATCGACGTACAGACGGAAAAAGCACTCCAGCAGGGTCTCAACACTATGCTGCAGGGCCGCACGTCATTTATCATCGCGCACCGTCTTTCGACGATCCGCAACTGCGACCTGATCATGTACATTGACGAAGGCGGCATCCTCGAAGCCGGCACCCACGACCAGCTCATGGCCGAGGGCGGCGCTTATTACCATCTGTATACTGCTCAATTGGAAGACATCGCGTAAAATCCGGTGCAAAGGAGGAAGATGATATGCAGTTTACAACTTTACAAAAAGATATGATGCAGGCCATGAAGGATCATGACAAGGTGAAAAAGGATGCCCTCTCCACACTTGTATCGGCGACCAAGAAGCTGGCGATCGATGCCGGCTGCCGCGACGATATTCCCGATGAAATGACCGATCAGGCCATTTTAAAGGAGATCAAGAGCGTCAGGGAGCAGATCGAGACCTGCCCCGATTCCCGCGCGGAACTGAAAGCCGAGTACGAGGCCAGGTTAAAGGTGTTTGAAGAATATGCGCCCAAGATGCTTTCCGCGGACGAAGTTGAGGCAGTTCTCAAAGAGAAGTTCGCGGATGTTCTTGCCACCGGCAACAAGGGCCAGATCATGAAGGCGGTTATGGGAGAGCTCAAGGGCAAGGCAGACGGAAAAGTAATAAACGAAGTCGTTGCAAAACTGACAGCGAAATAGACAGAATGATCAAACGCCCCATCGGGTTCATCCCGGATGGGGCGTTTTGCTATTAAAATATACACTTGCGTCATACTCAGAAAGCGTATTTATCTGTAAATCTTATACAGTCTCGCACCGTGCGCATCGACGGGGTCTTTCAACGCGTCTTCGAGTGTCGCATATTCTTTGCCGGTCCAGAGTTCCTTACAGGGTTTGCCGAGAGGCCCGCGGCCGTTTCCGCCGTGGCAATTACCGCCGCCATGTCCGTGTCCGCAGCATTCATGCTCAAACTTAAGTATCGCAGCCTCATCTTCGAAGTTGAACATCGCGATGTAGCAGACATCTTCTTCGGTATCATGTGTCTTCCAGATACACTGAGACTTATCTCTCATCACCTGATGCGCGCCCTGCGAATAATGCAGCAGGCGCATAACTTCTGCGTTTGTGATGAGCGATACTGTATCGTCGTCCAGTTTTGTGAGCTCGCAGCCGAGCATCATCGGTGAACGGAAAATACTCCAGAGGGTCAGCATCGTGATGCGCTCAGGCCGGGTAAGGCCCGTGTCATGCTCGTGACCGAAAGCGGCGCCGATCTTACCGAGCGGCAGCATATCGCAGTCGGGCCAGCAGCCCTCGCCGACATGCTTTTCCCAGAGTTCGCAGCGCTCGAACATATTGAGGAGCAGGTCCCACTTATCCCAGAAATCATCGGTGATACGCCACATGTTGGCGTATTTTTCGTAATGCCATGCCTCTTCGATGCGCGCGGGTCCCGGAGAAAGGGAGAGCACGATCGGACGGCCGCATTTCTCTATGGCGTCATGCAGCATGACGATCTCCTGCTTTGCGGATGCCTGATCCATTCTACAGATGTCGTCGCACTTGATGAAATCCACACCCCACTCTGCGTAGAGAGCCATGATCGAATCATAGTAGGCCTGCGAGCCCGAAAGCTCGGGACGTACTCCGTACATATCGGGGTTCCAGAAGCAGGTATTTGCGGGATCGGCAACATCGTTCGCGCGCATATCCGAACCTAGTATCGCGGTATGCTTGTGCGCCGCCTCACGCGGGATGCCGCGCATGATGTGAATGCCGAACTTCAGACCCTTTGCGTGCACATAATCGGCCAGGGGCTTAAATCCCGCACCGCCGGCGGACGAAGGGAACCTCGCCGGGTCGGGCAGCAGGCGCGAATACTCATCCATCTCGACCGGCCAAAAGGGGATGTACTGATAACGGTCTCTCTGCGAGCCCGCATCGTGAGCATACCATTCGATGTCGATAACGATGTATTCCCAGCCGCAGCCCTTCAGATGAGCTGCCATGTAGTCGGCATTGGCCTTAACCTGAGCCTCATTAACGGTAGTGTCGTAATAATCGTAACTGTTCCAGCCCATGGGCGGGGTTACCGCAAAAGAATTCTTGTTCATCGCATATCTCCTGATTTGTGATTATTTACAAACTATAGTATAATTGTTATCGGTGGAAAAATCCACTTCAATAAAGCATCGGCTACGGAAGGAAACGGTTTTATGGCGGAAAATCTGTTTACGAGCACTTTTAATCCCACATTTCTTTTCACATGGAAGGGCGTGCGTACCCGCTCGGAGGATCGCTATCATGTGCACGAGCATCAGCTCGAGCTGGCTTTTATCATGTCCGGACATGGGAAATACAAGATCGACGGCGAGATATACGATATCGAGGAGGGCGACCTGCTGATCCTCAATCCCGGCATGTACCATCAGTCGATAGCCAGTGACCCGATGCATCCGGCGACAGAGTTTTTCGTGGGTCTTTCGGATTTCTGCCTTGAGGGCATGCGGCCGAACTGCATCGATATCGAGGGGAGTTCACCCGTATATAAGACCGGACCCGAGCTCAGACTGAAGCTCATGAGACTCTGCATCGCGATGGATTCCGAGAAAAATACCTGCTGCATCGGCAAGTATTACATGATGCAGAGCTATCTGGTGCAGTATGTGCTCTATATCCTGCGCGACATGCGCGAGACCAGCATCCCGAACGGCAAATGCGCGTTTGAGTCGGTAAATAAAAATGAGATCGTTAGCCAGATCATGCAGTATTTTGAGGAGCATTACGCGGAAAAGATCTCGCTCGACATCATTTCTGAGAATATGTACGTGAGCCCCTTCTATATCTCAAAAATATTCAAGACTGTCACCGGAGATACGCCGATCAGATACCTCATCGACGTGCGCCTGGACAAGGCCAAGAAACTGCTGATGACGCGGCCCGAGCTGAGCGTCCATGAGGTCGCGGAAATGGTCGGCTACGACGATGCGTATCATTTCAGCAAGCTGTTTAAAAAGCGTTTCGGAACATCACCGTCTAAGATCGCGGAGTAAAATATGAGATTTGTACACATTGCCGACACCCATCTCGGAGCGGAACCGGATAAGGGTTTCCCGTGGGCGAAGGAGCGCAAAGACAGGGTGTTTGAGGCTTTTCGCGGGATCATCGACTATTGCCGCCAAAACCGGCCGGAGCTGCTGCTGATCGCAGGGGACCTCTTCCATAAGCAGCCGCTCGTGCGCGAACTGAAGGAGGTCGATTCGCTATTTGCCTCGATCCCGGACGTGAGGGTGGTCATCATCGCCGGAAACCACGATTATATCAGCGGCATATCGAACTACAACGGCTTCGAATGGTCGCCGAACGTGACCTTTTTTAAAAAAGAGCAGCCCGAGAGCGTTTATTTTGAGGATATCAACACAGAGGTCACGGGCCTGAGCTTTTGCCACAGGCAGATACATGAGCCGCTGCTCGATGAGGTAAGACCGGAGCATCCGGGACGGATCAATATCCTGCTGATGCACGGCGGTGAGCCGGGGAGTCTCCCGGTCGACAGGAAAAAGCTGATGTCAGCCGGTTTTGACTATATTGCCTGTGGGCACATTCACATGCCTCTTACGGTCGGTGAGAGGATGATATATCCGGGCTGCACGGAGCCTCTCGAGAGGCATGACACGGGCAGCAGGGGCTTTATCGCGGGCAGCATCGAAAAAACCGGGGACGGATCGGAAATCGCGACGGAGTTTAAGGTCTGCACCGACGGCAGGTATTTTGATGAGGTGATTGATGTCGGCCCCGAGACGACCAACTACGGGCTGCAGCGCATGATAGCCGACCGGATCGCCGAACGCGGTAGTGACCGCATCTTTTCATTTACGGTCAGAGGCAGGCGCGACCCGGACATCGGGTTTGACACCGCCGCGCTGATGAAGGAAGGCAGGATCGTATATTTCGCCGACGAGACGGAGCCGGATTACGATTTTGACAGGCTGTTGGCGGAAAACCGTGACAACATCATCGGGATGTTCATAGAGAATATCAGGGCAAGAGGGCTGGATCCCGAGCTGACGCAGAGGACGCTCGATTACGGGATCGCGGCATTGTACAAGGGAAAAAAGTGAAGATCAGGGAATTACGCATAGGGCATTTCGGAAAGTTCCATAACATGACGGTCAGGCTTGACGACGGACTCAATCTTATCTATGGCGGGAATGAGTCGGGCAAGTCTACTTTGCATGCGTTTATCGGAGCGATGCTTTTCGGGCTGGACCGCAGCAGGGGGCGCGCGGGGCGCGACGATCCGTACATGCGCTACAGTCCCTGGGATACGCCCGGCGCCTATCAGGGCAGCATGGATTTTGAGCATGAGGGGCACGAATACCGCATCACGAGAGTATTCTACCAAAAGGAGAAGTCCTGTGTACTGACCGACCTCGATATGGGCAGGAAGATACCTCTGGCGGACGACAGCATAACGTCGCTTTTTCCGAAGCTGACGCGCACCGCTTATTACAATACCGTGAGCATGGGACAGACGGAACTGCGCTGCAGCGGGGATTTTGGTGCGGAGGTCCGGAACCATATCGCGAACCTGGCCATGACCGGAGGCTGCAAGCTGAATGTGGAGGGCGCGATCGAGAGCCTCGAGGCGCGCAAAAAGGCACTGGCCGGCGAGCTGAAAAACACGGCTTCAGAGGCGCTTAAAGCCCGGGAAGCGGAGCTGCTCGCCAAAGAAAAAGAGGCCGACGTGCTGATCAGGCGGCGCAATGAGAACCTGGAGAGCGCAAAACCGCTGCGCGATGAGATAGAGCGGCTGAAAAGCGGGATACCCGATACCGCCGGACTGCGGGCCGAATGGGAGCATGCACGGGCCGGCGAGGAGAGGGCGAGAGAGGCTCTTGCGGCGGCTGAGAGAGTGCTAAGAGAGCGCGAGGCGGCCGGTGAAGCAGAGACAGAGCGGAAGAGAGAGCACGAAAAAGAGCTGGCCGGTAAGCGCGCGGCAAAACGCAAAAAACTGGCAGGTGTCGGATTGGGGCTCCTGGCGGCCGGAGGACTGCTGTGCGTGGCAGGGAACGGGCGCTATGCGGCGCTTATCGGAGCGGGAGTCGTACTGCTGATGGCATCGCTCGTGGTGCTTCTGGCGGCGTTTTTTGCGGGACGGGAGGTTCCGGCCGAGGACGGTGATATCACGGAGGATGACACGGATGATCCTGAGTCCGGCAGTATAAACGTGACGGAAGACGACGGATCCGAATCAGTCTCGGAGGACGGAGCAGGACAGGAGCTTGCGGACGCAGCTCCGGCCGGATCGGGATACGTTAATACGGCAGATGCCGCTCCGGAAGCAGAATATGAGAGAGCGCGCGAGGCCTGCCGCGCAGCGGGTGAACGCGTAACGGCAGCGGCCGACAGGCTCGAAGCGGCACTGGCGGAGAGGGAGCGGATTAACGGCAGGATACCGGAGCTCGATGAGAGCGCCGACGCGTTCGAGTCGACAGCCGACAGATGCGAGTGGGAACTGGAGAACCTCGGAGATATCGGGGATGAGCTCGATAACTGCAGACATGCGATGGCAGAGGTCCGGCAAAAAGAAGAGTCCCTTAGCCGGGAGCTCGAGGCGGCGTCCCTGGCGGCGGATGCCGTAAGGGAGATCTCGGAGGGGCTGCGCGACAGCTTCAGCTCATCTTTTAACGAGCTGCTCTCGGAGGAGATATGTCTGACCACCGACGGGCGTTATTCGGCGGGCAGGGTCGACGAGGACCTTAACATAGAGGTCATGAGCGGACTGGATTATGTTCCGGTTTCCGCTCTCAGTACCGGTACAATGCAGCAGCTGTATCTGGCGCTCAGATTTGCTTCGGCGCGGCTGTTCTTCGGAGACGAAAAGGTGCCTGTCCTGCTCGATGAGAGCTTTGCCTACTCGGATCCGCAGAGGATGCGGAGCGCGCTGTCCGCGATCGCGGACAGGGAAGGGCAGCAGGTGATAATGTTTACCTGCAGGCCTGATGAAAAAGAGATACTTGATGAGCTCGGCGCGGCCTATAACCTTATAGAACTGGCCGGATAGGGAACCGCGTCCGTTTGATCCGAGATGCGGACGGACCTGATCATCCATCGGAGACATTATGTCAGAAAAACACAGCAATGAAACCGAACAGAGAAAGAAAAGGAGCATCGCAGGCAGGGTGTTCCTTTGGTTTCTGCTGCTCATTTTTCTGGCGGGACTCGGAGCCGGAGGCTGGCTTTATTACAAATACGGCAGGGATCTGCTCGAGTGCAGGGACAGGGCGCTCGTGATCGCGGCCCGCTCTTCGCGCAGCGATTTTGCGAACGACCAGACCTCGATACTCTATTATTCCGACGGCAACGTGATGCAGATACTCTCGGGCAGCAAAAACGTCTACTATCTGCCTTTTTCCGCGATCCCGGACAATGCGGTCAACGCGGTGCTCGCGGTCGAGGACAGGAAATTCTACACACACAAGGGCTATGACGTTTACGCGATCGCACGCGCGGCCAGGGCCTATATCGAAAACGAGGGCGCGATAAAACAGGGCGGCAGTACGATCACGCAGCAGCTGGCACGCTCGATATACCTTACCAACGAAAAGACCATCGAGAGAAAGGCGACCGAGATATTCTTAGCGGCCGCGCTCGAGCGGAAATACAGCAAAAAGGACATTCTCGAGTTCTATCTTAACAACATCTATTTTGCCAACGGTTACTACGGGATACAGGCGGCGGCCAAGGGGTATTTCGGAAAGACCGCGGGCGAGCTGACGCTTTCGCAGACCGCATTTCTGTGCGGTATTCCCAACAGCCCCGCAAACTACAATCCCAAAACCCACTTCGAAAAGACTATGGAACGCCGGGACAGTGTGCTAAAGCAGATGTACGAGAACGGCTTTATCGTCGAGACCGATTACCGGATGGCGCTCGCGGAGGGGATCAGGCTCGTTTCGACCGAGACCGAAACAAACAATTACGAGGAGACCTATACCTTCAGATGTGCGATCCATGCGCTGATGCAGGCTGAGGGCTTTGCGATCCGCTATAATTTCGAGAACGATGAAGACAGGGCGATGTACGAGGAGCTCTATTTCGATGAGTATTCACGCATCTGGCGAAACCTTTACGCGAAGGGCTACAGGATATACACCTCGATCAATCCCGCGAAACAGGCGCAGCTGCAGGCTTCGATCTATGAGGATCTCGCGGACCGTA
>JAEEGK010007785.1_pt1 | contig 25478 bp, 15 predicted proteins | sample 8958771 | NCBI WGS metagenome assembly JAEEGK01 (sample SAMN16246547, study PRJNA631951) | gut metagenome | biome: gut microbiome; feature: rumen; material: SC-attached | host: Bos | place: Iran: Karaj | collected 2018-10
CCTAAAATTATTTTATTTTTTCTGTATATTTTTTATTCAAATAAAATCAACAATAAATAAAGAAATTGTAGTAACAGCAACAAATGATGTAAATATTAAATGTGAAGAAGGTTTATATTATATTCAAATAAATGTTAATTTTTCATCTCCATTCAATGAATATTATTCTTTTCCTTTACAATTAGAAAATCCTCCAGAATTAAAATTGAAATGTATAATGTCTTATCAAAATAAATCAATTCTTTGTTTTGCAAATTTAAATTCAAATAAATTTTATTTAGAAATTGGTGAATTTTTAAAATTACCACAAAATTTTCCAAAAATAGAAAATATTGTTTGGGATTATGATTCTTTTGTCAAAAATATATATGAAAAAGAATGGATTGTTCAAGAAGATTGCTTAGAAAAATATTATAAAAATTATTTTAATAAAGAATGGGGATTAGTTTATGATATAAAAGAATTTTATGAAAATAAATGTAGTTATTCAGTAAATGCTGAAGAAAATAAATATATATTTAAAATGAAAACAAATTTATTAGAAGGAAAATTAAAAGAAGAAATTGAAAACAATAATGATTATTCTTTTGAAATTGAACCTTTACAAGAAATATGGGCTCCTATATTAGTTAATGTAAGAAAAGGAAAATTTAGAAAAATAAATGATTTATCTTTTGCCTTTTGCTCTATTAATAATAAGATATCTACTATTTCAAAAAAATATTTAGATTATATAACAAAAAATGGATTAGATTTTGATTGTTATATAACTATTCCAGAAGGAAAATTATTAATAGGGTCAATTAAAATTGAGCCCTTTTATGATTATTTATACTTTAGAGTAAAAAATAGTGATGAAAAAGACAATAAAATTATTTTTGAGAATTTTTATTTTAATATTAATAGAACAATAGAGATAATATATAATAAAACCTTTGAAAATCCTTCTGAACATAAATCAAAGAATCCTTTTGAGTGTAAACAAAATAATTTTGGTAAAAAAGATTTTAGAAGAAATGAAGAAATTGATAATGAAACTTCATACACTGAGGAAAATAATGAAAATATTAATACAACAATTAATACTGATAAGAATCAAACAGGTAATGATAAAAATGAAAAAGAACAAAAAGAAGAAAAAGATGAAATAGAAAAAGAACAAAAAGAAGAAAAAGAAAAAGAAGAAAAAACAAATAAAAATTTACAAAAACAAAAAGAAGAAATAAAAAATGAAAATAAAGCAGAGAAAATTATTTCAGAAAAAAAAGAAATTCCATCATTTGATACAGAATTATTATTAAATCAAATATCAAAAATGATGGATGAAAAATTAAAACCTTTATACGAAAAAATAGAAGAAGAAAAACAAATAAGAGAACAAAAATTAAATGATTTAGAAATAAAAATCAATAATTTAAATAATGAAAAATTGTTAAATAACAATCATACTGAATTAAAAAGATTATTAAAAACTGGTCAACAAATGAATGAAAATAAGTTTGAAATGGTTAAAAATGAAATAATTGATCATATTAATCAAACTTTTCAAAATTTAAATTTAAATATTCAACAAAATAATTTCAATAAACAAAATAATGAAGAAGATATAAAAGAAGAAAATATTAATAAAATGAATAATAATGAAAGTAACAATTTGAATAATAAAGATAATAATAATTTTGATAATAATGAAGATAATTATAATGAAGAAAATTATAATGATAATAATTATAATAATAATAAAAATAATAACAATAATAATAAAAAAAAAGATTATAATGTTCCAAAATTAGCTGAAGTTAATTTACCTAATAATGCTTTGTATAATTTAGCTTCAAGTAATAGAAGTATTGGAGAACCTATGGATGAAAAATTAGCAAAACTAAAGGAATTTTTCACAGATAGAAATGAAGAAGAATTAATTGAAGCTTTAAATAAAGCAAATGGAGATGTTGAAGATGCTATACGAAATTTGCTTGATTAATTTATTTAAATAAAATATATTTTAATATTTACAATATATTAGAATCTTGATAAAAATTTTTATATTACTTTTTTAATTTAAATTTTTTATTTTTCATTAAATATTTATTATTGAAAATATAACAATTAAATTTGAAAATAAAAGAAAAAATAGATGTCATTGGAAAATAATATTTTAATAAATAAGTAATATTTTTTTAAATAGAAAATTTAAGATTATAGATTTTATGTTTCTATAATAAAATTTAAGAAAGAACTAAATTAAATTTTATGAAATAAAAATTTATATTTTAAATGAGATTTATGAATAATTAAATTTTATTTATATTGCTAATATAATTGATAAAATGTTTATTCTTCATCAAATTCTTTAAAATATTCTAAATTTTTTGAAAAAAAATATATATCTTAAAGATAGTTTAAAATTAATATATATTTTTTAATAGATGATTATTATATATTTAATTCCTAAAAACATCATCAACTAAATCAATAAATTTTTCATATATAATATTCTTATCATTATTATATTCTTTTTCAAAAATATCATTATTATAAAAACATTTTTTAATTTCTTTTTTATTATTATTATATGAAATAATAATACAATCACCATTTAATTTATTATTTTCCCAAAAACCAATTGAAACTTTATCTTCATTTTTTTCATATAACATTCCAATTCCATTAAATTCAAATTCATAAGAAATTTCTCCAATATAAATTTTATTTTCTTTTACATTTTTATAAATAGCAAATTTATCAATAACATTATTATAAAAAAAACCTTGAACTAAAATTTCTTTATTATTAATATATAAAGTACCATAACCATTAAAATTATTATCTTTAAATTCTCCTTCATAAGATAGATTTTTATTTAATTCTAAAATTCCAATATTTTGTTTTTTTTGATTATTATATAATCCAGTAAAAGTTGAACCATTTTTCCATTTTTCAAAACCAAAACCATTAATTTGATTATTTTTAAAATAACCAATATAAATTGATTCTGTTGATTGAGTAAAATATTTTCCTAAACCATTAAAATTATCATTTATAAATATTCCTTTATAATAATCACCATCATTCCATTTTAATACTCCAAATGAATATTTTTTATTATTTTTTTTATTTACCTTTCCTAAAAATGTTGAATTTTCATTAAATGATTTTGAAATATATAAATTATTATTAAAAGTACGATATAAATTTTGAATTTTATTAATTTTTTTTATATTATTATTTGAATTTGTTATTTTTATATTTTGTTTTGGTAATTCTATATAATTTGAATTTGTTTCTGAATTATTTTTTTTTGATGATAAATTTACTTCTGTTCTTTTAGATGTAATATTATTATTTTTATGTGTTGATAATAATTTTAAGTCTTCTACTTCATTAATATTATTTTCTTTAGAATTAAAAGAATCTTTTTTTAAAGTATCTAATACTCTATTTCTATTATGTTTTGTAGATGCTCTATTTAATGTTATTTCTTTATTTTTATCAAAATTTATATGATCACATACTATTTCACATATACCCATTTTATATTTGTTTTACTTTTTTTTCAAAAATATTATATTTATTTTAAATAATAAAAAAATATTATATAATAAAAGATTAATTTGAAATTAAAATTGTTGTAATTAAATAAATAAAATAAATTATATTTTAAATTTAAATAAACTAAATTGTAAATTTTGATCAACAAAATGCACATTATTATTATCATCAATTAATAAATAATTATTATCTAAAGGAATAAAATTTGTATTTTTAGTAAAAATACAACCATAATTTTGATTATTTTTAACAAGAATTTTATTAATTAAATTATTATCAGCATCAAAAATTAAAAAAGAATCAAAGACAATTTCTCCTTCATTTTTAATTCCTCCGAAAATAATAATAGAATTTTTTCCATTAATTTGAAAATTAGAAATACAATGAATATTTAAATTAATATTTTCAATATTTGAATTTAAAGAAATAAATTTCCAAGAATCCATTTTTGGAAAATTTATATATTCAATATTTTGAGTATATGAATTCATAGGGCAACAAAAACCAAATAAAGCATATATTTTATTATTAATTAAAGAATAAGTTGCATTTGCTCTTTCAATATTTAATTCTGGATAATTATTTATTTTTCCATTTTCAAATGAATAATATTCTACTTTTTTATTAAATTTACCTGAAAAAACAATTATTGATTTATTTACTTCATCTAAAAATAATGAACCACTATTATGACAATCGTTAAATTTACATATTTTTCTAATTGTTTTATTTTGATCATTATAATAATAAAGTAAATCAGTATTTTTTCCTGTTAAAATAAAAATTCCATTTAATGTATTTAAAATAATTGAACCTTCATATATAAAATTATTTTTATAATCATCATATATTTTAATTTTAGGATTATTTGATAAAAGAATTTTAGAAAATTTCTTTGTTTTAATTTCAAATTTTATTAAATTACAATTATTGTCAATATTAAATAAACATCTTTCAAGTTTATTTATCATAAAATTAAATGTGTCATAATTTCTTAAAGTTTGGTTTAAAATATTACTTTTAATGAATAAATCATTGATTTCATTTTTATTATAATTATTATCAGTATAACTTCTTGTGAAAAAATCATTTTCAATATCAAAATTTTCATTATATCTTATTGGTATTTCTTTAATTTTTGGATTATTTTTTGAACTTGAATAAGGTAATTTTAATTTTATTTCATCGATTTTTTTTTTCTCTGTTTTAACTTTTGATTTTTGAAAACTAAATTCACTTGAGGATTTTCTTTTATATATTAAATTATCATTTGTTAAATTCAATGTATCAGTTGTATAAAAAGAATCTTTTGATTCATTTGGATTAGTTTTAATATTATTTTGTATATTTAATGAATTTTTTAAATCATTATATCGATTTTTATAATCTTCAACTTGGTCTTTTAATATTTTATTTTCTGTACTTAATTCTATATTTTCATTTTGTAAACTTTCTAAATTTTGATTTTTTGACAAAAGATTATTAGATAATAATTCATTTTGACTTTTTAATAAATTTAATTCTTTTTCAAAAATATTTGTATCTTTATTTAATGTATCAGTTAATTTATTTGACATTAATAATAAATTTTGTTTTAATTCATTGTTATTTTGTTCATAACCATTTAAAGAATTTTTTAACAAATTCAATTCATTTTCAGTTTCTTTTAATTTATTTTGTAATTCAATTTCTTTTTTATTTGATTCATCTTGTATATTTTTATTGTTGATAACTAATTCTTCTTTTGTTAAGTTAAATTGATTAAATTTATTCTCACTTTCCATTAATTTCATATTTAATTTTTTATTTTCTAAAGTTAATTTTTCACAAGTTTTTTCAATGTCTTTATACATTATAATTAATTCTTTATTTTTTTTAACAGAATCATCTAATTGTTTTTGTAAGAATGAAATATAATTATCTTGAACTGAAATTCCAGAAACTTTTTGTTCATTCAAATTAGATAAAAATTGAAAATTATTATGTATACTAGTATTATTATTATTTATTGATACAATTGATTTATTACTTCCATTATTATGACTTTGACTTCTTATATGAGGAGAATAAAAATTGTTTATTTTACTTTGATTATAATTTATTGAATTTCTATTTATAGGAATGCTTAATTTTTTTTGAGGTGTATTTTTATCATTATTTAATTCTATTATTTCTTTGAAATTCATATTTTTTGGTTTATCATAATTGAAAAGCTTATTGTCAAAATTATGAGAAGATTGATTTATTGTTATTTTTGGATTATTTTTATTTATTTCTTTTAAATTTACTATATTATTATTACTATAATTTTTTTTTGGACTTGTTTCATTTTTTTCTTGCATTATATTTGATGATTGAAGATTTAGATTTTTATTTAAAACTTTTTCTAATGATGATGTTAATGAATGCCTTGAATTATTATAATTAAAATCATTTAGATATTTATAATTTTCTCTATTTGTATAATTATTAAAGATTGAAAAATTTTGATTTATCATTTTATTTTAATAATAAAGATAATTTAAAATTAATTAAAAAATATAAATTAAAAAAAAAAAAATTTGAAATTTTCAAAATCTAAATAAAAAAATCATCTTCATATTTCTTTAATTTTTCTCATAAAAAATTACAAAAAAAAAGAGAAAAAAAAACATTTCAAAAATAAAAAAAAATAAAAAATAATGTTAATAAAAAAAAATAAAAAAAATTCACTTAATTTATATTAAAAAAAATAAAAAAAAATACATAAAAAAAAATGGCAGAATCAACAACAATTTCACTAAAATTTCCAAAAAGAGACACGTTAAGAGAATGTCGTCAATTTATAAATGATTTATTTGTATCAAACTCAGGAGAAGGAATGAAATTTATCGAAAGAATACAATATATATTAGATCCAAAGTCTTTAAATTTTGATATTAAAAGACACATTCTAACAGAAGAAGCTTTCAGTTATAAATATGAAAATTTAGCAAAAAGTATGAATAGAACAATTCAAGAAAGTAAATTTAATAATGATAGTTTATTACGTTATTTTAAAGCAGAAAGTATAATTCAAGTAAATCAAAAATTAGATTCAATAAATGAATTAGAAAAATTAAATGTAATTGGTAAAAATGCAAAATTAACAATTGAAGAAGGGAAAATTTACTTAATTTATATTTGGTCAATTTACAAACCAATATGTAAAAAACAATTAAGTCAACTTGATAAAATATTTAAAGAACATAATTGGGAAAGTAATGCAGTTTTTGTAACAATAAATACAGATAAAAATAGAGAATATTCACAAAAATTAATAAAAATGCTTCATTGTGAATATTTTGAAAATTATTATATTGATGAAAATAAATTTCCAAATCATCCTATTTTTAATGTTGCTAAAAAATATGGATATCCTGCTTCAATTTTAGTTAATAATGATGGTATTATTGAATTAGTTGGAAGTTTATTTGAAATTAATTTAGAGGTTAAAATTGAAAGTTTATTAAAAAGAGAAAGAGCAAATAAAAATGGAATTTCTAATAATGATTTTTTAGATGAAAATTCATTAAAAATATTAAAAAAAATATCAAGAAATCAATTACAAAAAAGATTAAGTGAAAAAGTTTTAAATGTAAATGCAAATCATTTATATGGTGCAACATTAAAAATAAAATATATATTTAAATCAAATCAAAATAATGATTTTTTAAGTGATGAAAAAAGAGTAAAAATAAAAAGAGAAATTTTAGCTGAATTAGATTATTATGCACATACTTCAGATATGAAAATTTTTGATTATATTTTTGAAGGAATGGATAAAATTCCTAATTTAAAATTTAATAGAAATATTGTAGAAACTTTTGAAGTTCCTTATAATAGAGATCCAATTTGTTGTATGTGTAAAAATAGTTGTATTGAAAGTTTTAATGATTATATTTCAAAAGAAAATTTTATTGTATTTAATAAAAATGAAAATGATGAGAAAAAAGAAAAAAAAAATAATAATAATAAAAATAATAATTTAAATGATAGTATTTCATATGAATTTTCAGGTGATGAAGAAGAAATTTTCACAGCAAATAATTATTTTGGTTTTTATTATTGTACAACATGTAATAATAATTATTGTTATAAATGTGGAGAATCAATAACAGATTTACAAAGAATAAGTAATATACATAAACACTTTTTATTATATATTTCAACAGAAAATAGAATTTTTTCAAAATTTATTTTATTATATAATATTAAAGCAAATCATGATTTAGATTTTAAATATTTTTATGAAAATTCTAAAACTGAAAAATTAGTTGAAATTGCTTCTCATTTTATGGTTAAATGTGATGGATGTTTACAATTTCCAATTAGACCAATTAGATGGAAATGTTGTAATTGTGTTTCTAAAAATTTATGTGATAAATGTAGAAAAAAAATTTTAACTAGAGAAAATGGATATGAAGATTTATTATGGAATTTACATCATGTTGGTTGTGATCCTATACAACATGTTTTTATGAAAATTTTATTCGATTGTTTTGCTTATTAAATGTTTTTTTTTGATATTTTTTTTATTTGTTCAGGTTTTTTAATATTTAAAAATGGGATTTTTTATATTTTTATTTTTTTTAAATGAAAAAAAAATTTTTTATATATTATTATTATTTTTTTTATATATTTTTATATTATTTTAATATAATTTTTTTTTATTATTATTTTATCAATTTTTTTTTTCGATATCAATACCTGCTTTTAATAATTGTTCTATTACAACTTTTTGTTCTATTTTAACTTTTGATTTTAAATTATCTAATTGATTTCTTAATTTAGTTTTTAATTTAACTGCTTCAATTAAAACTTCTTTAATATCTTTTTTCTTTTCATTTTTTTCATTTTGTCTTTCTTTAAGTAAAGTTTCCATATCTTTTTTAGGTGGTTGTTCAATTGTTGCATAAGTTTCTTTAATATCTTTTTGGTGATATAATTTATTTAATCTTCTATATTCTATTTCAAAATTTTTAATATCCATTTCTCCTATTTTTTTATCATTTTTATTTTTTTTAAAAACACAATATAATTCATCATGTTTTGATATTATTTTATATCTTTTTTCTATTTTTAAAGTTTCACATATTTTATTCATTTCAACACATTTTTCAAACACTTCATTTTTATAATCATTTCTTCTTTTTTCAAAAAATCTTTTTATTTTTTCATTTTCTTTTTTTTCTTCTAATTTCCTTTTTTCCATTAAATTTTTCATATTATTTCTTTCTTTTTTTTCTTGTTCTTCTTTATTTAATTCTTTTTTTAAATAATCTTCTTCTTCTTTTAATTTTGTATTAATACTTTTAAGTGAATTTTTTTTACTTAAAGTTATTGGTTTACTAGTAATATTTATTTTAGAAGAATTTGTACTTTTTGGCATACCTGTAATTGGTCTTTTTCTAAAATTATTATTTTCTTTTGAAATTTTAGTTGAATTATTTGAATAATTATAAATTTTATTACTATCAAATTTAATAATATCTCTTATATCTTTATTAAATTTTGAAAATTGTTCATTTAAAAATGCCATTTCATAAACATTTTTTCCAGTATTATTTATATTATTATTTTTATTAATTTGTTTACTTGAATAAGGTCTATTTTTAATATTATTTAAACTACTATTACTACTTCTAATACTTTTATCACTCATTGAAATATTTGAATTTGAAATTTCACTTTCATTAATATCATCATATAAATATTTTAAAAATTTAGAAACATAAATATAATTATCTTTTGCTCCTTCATTTTTATAATTAAATAAAACTTTTGCATATTGTTTTGGAATTATATAATGAATACTTTGAAGAAGAGTTTTAAAGTCTTCAAAAGTAAGAAAAATATTTTCATTATCAATAAAATCACTTTTTTTAATATTTTTTTGTTTAATAAAATTTTTTAAATCAGTTATAATTTCTTCAAAACTTTTATCAGATTCTATTTCTTTTTCATTTTTTGAAGAAATACTTTTTGATTTATTATTTACTGAATTATTTGATGATGTAATTGGATGAGCACTTTGTGGTTTTTGTTTTGATTTTATTGAATCTTCTTTATTTAAATTATTTACTACATTATTATTATTTACTTGATATGAACTTATGGGTCTATGATTTATTTTTGATTCTGTTTTTTTATGTTCTTCATATGCTTTTGATATTCCTTTTGCAAATGAATCTTGAGAATTTGATTGAATTGAATTATCATCATTAATTAAATCATTGAAATCTTCATCATATTTTTCTTCTTCTTCTTCTAACATAATTTTAATTAATAAAATATTTTTATTTTTTTCTTTTATTTTTTTAATTTTTACTTTTATTTATTCAAACAAAAAATACTAATTTTTCATAAAAAAAAATATATAATTATATAAAATGGAAACTTTTTTCAAACTTTTTTCAAAACAGATAAAAATTGATAAAACAATATATAAAACAAATATATAAACACCCTCCTTATTAGGATAAATGTGTGATATATGAAAATTAAGAAAAAATTTTATTTATGGTTCAATGTCAACATTTAATTAATATAATTTGCAAAATAAAAAATATTAAATAAAAATTAAGTAAATGAAAAAAAAGAAAAAAATAAAAGTTTAATAAAAAATTAATTGATATAAATGATAAAGGAAAAATTGAATTATGTAATACTATAAAAGAATTAATTAATAAAATCATTTATCTTATTTTAAACTTTATAATTGAAGAAAGAAATGAAAATTTTAATTTATTTCTTGAATTAAAAGAAGTTTCCAAAAAAAAAATGAATGAAAAATGAAGTTGAATTTTTATATTAACCAGTTTAGGAAATTAGAAGTTTTTTTATATGTAGAGTAAAATTAATCTTTTCAAAAAATGTGAATGTAGTTGAATTTATTATAATTTTTTTCCCCTTTTTTTATATTTTTTTTATTTAATTTTGGTTTTCTTTTTTATTATTCATTTAATTATTTAATTTTTTATTATACGCATTAAATTTGTTTTTTACTTTTAAATACTTTTTTTTTATATTTTTTATTTTTAGTTGTTACATATTTTTTAAAAAATATTTTTTTATAGGTTATTTAATTAAATGGATGATGTTATGATATCAAAATTAATTATTCAAGAAAATGTGAAAGAAGAAAATGAAAAAATAAAAGAAGAAGATGAAAAAAATAAAACAACAGAAATAATATTAAATGAAAGAATGTCATTAAATACTCAAAGAAATTTAAGTTTAATAAATAGAGCAAGATTAAAAATATTAAAAGATAACTTTTATAAAAATCGTAATAAAATTAAGAATAATAATTATGAAAATATTGAATCACCAAAAAAAGAGAATGAAGGAATATTTTTTACTGAACCAAATATTCCAATTAAAAAAAATAATTACCAAAATATTTCTGATACTGAAGAAAATACATATAAAGATTTTATTAAAAATACAATTAATAAAATTCAAAAAGAAAGAAATAAAGATTTAATAACTGTTATAAAATTAAGAAAAGAAATGTTTAAAAATGAAGATAAAGATTATATATCATGTTTATGGTTAAAAAATAAAAATAAACAATATCCATCTTATAAAATTTTATCTAATTTATTTGTTGATTTATATCATATAACAAAAAAAGAAAGAAATAAATTAAAGGGTTTTCAAAAACAAAAATTTACTTTACCTCCAATTTTATATAATAAATTAGGAAGAAATAATAAACAAATTTTTCAAAAAAATAACACTATTAATAATAGAAATATTAATTCAAAAAATATAATTTCTTCAATTACTGTTGAAGATAATATTAATAATAATATAATATATAGTGATTTTGAGAATTAAATCAAAAAACAGATTAATAAATGTATTGCAATATATTAAATAAAATTAATTTATTTATTTTTATTTTTTATATTTTTCATTTTTTAATTTATTATATATATAATCTAAAATGGAGAATGAACAAATTATTAAATTAATTTTGAAATATTTAAATGAAAATAATATGATTGAAGTCAGGAATCAATTAGAAAAAGAATGCGGGATTAAATTTGAAGAAAATTTAGAAGATAAATTAATTAATTTTGTTAATACAAGTTTTAATGATTTGTATCTTCTAAATAAATCTTTTAAAGAAATTTTAAAAATAAAAAATCCTATTATAATAAAGTTGATCAATATTCTTTATTTGAATCAATTATATTTAATGATGGATAATTTATTACCTCAACAAATTTTATCTCAAATTCAATTTTTAGTAAAAGAATTAAATGATTTAAAAATAAATTTTCAAGATAATATAAAATTAATTGAAGTAGAATTAAAAAAAGTAAGTTTAATTCTTCAAGATATTTTAACAAAAAATAAACAAAATATAATAAAAAACTTTCCAGAAATAGAAACAAAAGAAAAAGTAATTGAATATATAAAAAAAACAATATCAAAAACAGAACAATTAACAATAAATAACATTTTCAAAATAATAAATTTGTATTTTTATAAAAAATTAAAAAATCACAATAATCCTATATATGAAAATAATAAAAAATCAGGAATTCCATTAAAAAAAGCATTAAATTTAGATTTAAAAAATGAAGTTCATAATTTAATTTTATCAAATTCACAAAAATATTTTTGTGCAATTTTATCAAATTATTCAATAATAACATATGAAATTCAAAGAAATAAAAATGATGTTATAATTAAAGAAATAATAAAATTTTCATCATACCCATCAACAATAAATCAATTAGTATGGAATAATTCAGATACATTAATTTTAACTGCTTCAAAAGATAAAACTTTAAGTTTATTTGAACCATTTACAGGACATTCAAAAAAAAAATATTCAAATATTCATGCTTCAATGATAACAAGTTGTTATTTTATTAATGATAATATTTTTATATCAAGTGGTTTAGATAATAAAGTTTATTTAGTTAATGTTACAACAGGAGAAAAAATTTATACATTAAATTGTGAAGGAATATCAATAAATGAATTAAATTATTCAAAATTTATAAAAAGTATTATTGCAACAGTAGGAACAAATAATTCATTAGAAATATATTCATATAATTTTAATATAGAAGAAAAATTAAAAAAATATAAAAAAATACAATTTGATGATGCAATAATTTCAACTAAATTAGATAATAATTTCAATAATAAATATTTATTAGTAAATCATTCAAAAATAACACCAACAATTTCTTTATTTGATTTATCAACTTTTAAAGAAATAGGAAGATATTATGGTCATATTCAAAATAGATTTGGTATAAAAGCAAATTTTGGAGGATTTAATGAGAATTTTATTTGTTGTGGTAGTGAAAATGGAAAAATAAATTTATGGAGTAAAAGTTCAATAATACCTATTTATGAAGAAAAAATTCATAGAAGTGTTGTTAATGAAATTATTTGGCCTTCAAAAAATGAATTTAAAGATATTTTAATTTCTGGAAGTGAAGATCGTTATATTAATGTTTTTGTTAATGAAAGTATTGAAAAAGTTTATTTTTTAAAAGGAGATGGAAAATTAGAAAATAAAAGAATTGATGTTGGGAATAATGAAGAAAAAAATATTATTAATAATGAACCAAGTCAACCTAATAGAGATACTGCGATTTCTATTTTTAATAGGATTAATTCACTTTTTAGACAATTACAATCTAATTTTGGTGGAAATAGTGATGATGAAGAAGATAGGTAATTTAATAGTTTTTTAATTTATTTTTAAATTATTATTTGAAAAATAATTAATTTTCTTATAATTTTTATTATTTTTTATAACTAGTTTAAAAATTATATAATTTAAAATATGTTAATAACTTTATTTTTTTTTGAAATTTTAATTATATTGAATTTATATTTTTATTTATATTTTATTATTATTTCTTTTCATTGAATGTTTTATATCTTTTTTATATATATAATACATATAATATTACAATATTATTTTTTATTGTCTTTTATATTTTCATTTAATTTAGAATTTCTGCTTTTAATTTTATTTTTCATTTTATTTTCTTCAATCTCTTTTTTTATTTCGTTTAAATCAATAGTTACACTTTCAATTTTTGGAGCTTTTTTATCATTAATATCACTATCACTTAATTCAATAAATAATCTTTTCGATTCATCTTTTTTATTAGATTTTTTGGATTCATTTCTAAGATGTTTTTTATTAGATTTTGACTTTGAATTACTACCAATATTAGTATTAGTATTTGAAACTTGAATAATTTTATGATAATTTTTCTTTTTTTCAGTTCCAATTTGAATATTTAAATTTTTTTTTAAATCTTTTTTTTCTTCTTTTTTAATTTTATTATTATTATCATTAAGACTATTATTACTAATATTAGTATTAATAGTTCCTAAAGTATTTGCAGTAGTACTAGTTTTAAAATTAGAATTTGCTTTATATGATGATTGAGATATATTAAATAAATCACTATTATTATTTTTATTATTTACATCATTAGTATTATTTTTATTTTCTTTTAAATTTTTATTCTTATTTTGTAAAGGATTAAATGTTGATATTTGTTCATTCATTGAACTTACACTATGTAAATGATAAATTTTTTTTTTAGCATTATTATTATTATTAATATTATTATTATTGTTATTATTATGTTCTATTTCTTTATTATAATCCCCTGAACTATATTTATTCATATATGAAACTAATTTTTTATGACTTGAACATAAATTATTTGAATTATTATATAAAATTCCTTTAGTTCTAATTAATCTATTTCTTTTATTTGAATTAGGACTTAATGCTAAATTTAATAAATTCATTTCAGTTTTATTTAAATTTTCTTCATTATTTAAAATCTTATCTGAATAATAATCCATTAAATCTTTTATTTTATTATTTGAGCATTTATAAGATAAAGTCATTAAATTTTGACCATAAATATTTTTCTTTTTTAAAATAGAATAATCTTTAATATTATTCATAAGTAATTTTGTAATTTCATAAAAATTACCTTCAATTGAATAATGTAAAGGAGTATTTCTTTCATTATCACTAATATTTATTTCAGCATGATTTAATAATAATAATTTAGAAATATCAAAATAACCATGTAAACAACTAATATGTAAAGGAGTTTTTCCTTCATTTAAACTTTTTAAATTTACATCTATTAAATTAGTTTTTATTAAAATTTCACATATTTTAAAATTTCCTTCATCAACTGCATAATGTAAAACTGAAAAACCATTTTCATCTCTATAATTTAAATTTATTCCTTTATTTATTAATTTTTCTAATGTATTTAAAAGACTTTCTTTATCACCTTTTTTTGCATTATAAATTAAATTGTTTAATAACTCTATTGAATTGATATTTTTCTTATCATTTTCTATTCCAAATTCCCTCTTATTTAAATAATTCATAATGTTTTATTTTATTTATTTTTTTAATTAATTATTTAGGTTATAATGTTGAAAAAGATAAATTTTTTCAAAATATATAAAAGTATTTTTTTTTTCAAAATATTTTTTATATCTCATGTTCATTAATTTATTGATATATTTCTTTTTTTTTTTTATATTCAAATTCAATTATTAAATTAATTTTTTTTTCTTTATAATTAATTTTAGTTAGAAAATTTTGTTAATATAAATGAAAGGGAATAAAATATTAAATTATATAATTTTTCAATTAAGAAAATTACAAAAATAAATAAAATAAATAACTAAAAAAAATATCCTAAAAAAAATATATAAAACCTCATAAAAATCAATAAACAATATATAAAAAAAAAATGAACAAAATCCTAATTCTTTTCTCAATCTTATCATTAACCCTTTCACTTCGTCAAGGATTAAAAGAAGAGAAAAATCTTTTCCGTTTCTTCCAACACTACGTTAAAAAATATGAAAAAAAATATTCCTCAGTGGAAGAATACATGGCAAGATTTAACATTTTCAAATCAAATTTAAAAAAATTCAATCAAAATTCATCATTTAAACAAGGAATAACTCAATTTTCAGATATGACACAAAATGAATTTAGAAGAGTATACCTTAATTTAAAAATAAATGTCCTCAACACATTAAAATTTGGAAAACCAAATGAAATTGTTGGAGATGAACCACCAGAAGCATTTAATTGGTTAGATAAAAAAGTACTTACAGATGTTAAAGATCAAGGTTATTGTGGTTCATGTTGGGCATTCTCAGCTGTAGGTAACATTGAAGCTCTTTATTATATTAAATATGGTGAAAATGTTAGATTTTCTGAACAACAATTAGTTGATTGTGATACTTATGATTCTGGTTGTGATGGTGGATTAATGGAAAATACTTTTAAATGGATTATTGATAATGGTGGTCTTACTACTGAAAAAGAATATCCTTATGTTGGTTATGATCAAAAATGTAAAACTGGAAAAAAACCTGGAGTTGAAATTTCAGATTTTGTTTTGTTAAATACTACTGATGAAGAATATATTAAAAAATATTTATATCAAGTTGGTCCACTTGCTATTGCTATTAATGCTGATCCTTTACAATTTTATACTGGAGGTATTGTTGATGAAAGTGCTTATTCTTGTGATCCTGAAGGACTTAATCATGGTGTTGTTTTAGTTGGTTATGGACATGATGATGATGAAGATAAAGATTTTTGGATTATTAGAAATTCATGGGGAAAACGTTGGGGAGAAAAAGGTTATGCTAGAGTTGCTAGAGGTAAAGGTGTTTGTGGTATTAATACTTATGTTACTACTGCTGTTCTTAAATAAATCTAAATAAATCATTTTTCTTTTATTAATAGATTTTTAAATATAGAAAGATATAATAAAAAATTTAAGTTTTTTTTTTTTTTTAAATTGGATTTTTGAATAGATGAAATTGTTATTGTTTATAGAAAATTATATTTTTATCGTTTTGTTAATTTATAAAAGATAATTTGATAAAATTATTAATTTAAGATCACATTATTATTTTAAAATTAATAACTGATAATATTAATCTTTAATAATTGATTTTTTAATTTAAAATAATTTTAAAATTAAATATATAAAATATAAACAAATTAGATTACTTTGAAAAAAAAACTTGGATATAAAATCAGGTAAGAGTTAAAATATAATAAAATTAAATAATAAATAAATTAAACTTCTCAAATCTGATTAAGAAAATTTATTATATGCATAAATATAATCATTTATTAAAAACATAAAATGGAGGAATTTCAAAAAGAAAAAAATAGAACTGCAAAAACAGATATATTAAATACATCAACAAACAACACTGAAAAAGAACAAGAAAAATCAATAAATATAAAAAAATCTCATATGAAAAATCTTTTATATTCAATATCACCAATAAATTCAAGAATAATATCATCAATTGCTTTAAATCTTCAAGAAATAATTGATGAAAATAAAATGAATATAAAATATTCATATAGAAAAGGAGATCCATTTTATACTTTTCATCTTCCTTTAATTTCATTGGAAAATTATTTAAAAAGAATTTTTTTTTATACTAAAATTGATATTTCTACTTTGATAATTGCTATTATTTATATTGATACTTTTTGTGATTTGAATAGATATATTCTTTGTTTAAATAATATACATAGAATTATTATGGCAAGTTGTGTTTTGAGTATTAAATTTAATGAAGATTTATCTTTTGGAAATGATTATTATGCTAAAATGGCTAATTTTTCTGTTGATTTGTTAAATAGATTAGAATATGAATTTTATATTATGATGAATTTTAAATTAATGGTTAGTGAAGATATTTATCGTAAATATTATGCATATTTTACTAGGGATTAAATTATTATATTTTTTTATAGGTTTTATTTTTCCAATTTTTTTTAAATTAAAAAGAACTACTGTTAATATATATATTTAAATATATTAATATATTTTAATTTAAATATAATTATTTTATTTTAAATAATAATAATATTTATAAATTTATTATTTATTGCAAATATAATATTTATTATAATTCAATTATAATATTTATATTAGAATAAATAATCTATTAAATATATATATACTTTTATTTATCATATCAAAAATAATTTATAAAAAAATATAATTCCTTTTTATCAATTTAAACATTTTTTAAAATTTGGAAAAGAATTTCGTAATTTTAAATAAAATTGTTTTCCAATAGAATCTTTTTTAATATCATTTATAATAGAATTAATTAATCTAAATAAATAAAATTGCATATTTTCATTTGTTGCTTTCAAAATAGCCTTTTGTATAACATAATTTCCATATTTATCACAAATTAATAATTTTAAAGTATTAGTATTTCCTAAAACTGGATATAACATTTCTTTAATATCTTCTTCACAAAATTCAAAACATTTTTCTAAAACTGAAGAAGAATATATTTGAAGAGATAATTGAATAAAATGAGGAAGAATCATTAAAATTAATTTTTGTTTATAAACTCTCATATTTGATTGAATAATATATAAGATTATATAATGTCCATATTGATCTGTTATTAATTGCATTGCATTATTAATTATATTATTTATAATTGTATCATTAAATGATGATTTATATTCTAAAATTTTTTTTATTATACAACATCCATGTCTATTAATTGAAATATTAACTAAATCTTTATTTATTTTTTCATATATAAAAGATGTGATATACATTTGATTAAGTGAAAGAAGTTTTAATATTATATGAGATGCAAAAATATCATTTGCAATTATTGAATAATCATTATATGAATTTAATAACATTAACATTGTGTTTTGATTATGGATAAAATCTAATAATTTTTGAATTACTCTTGTACCAAAAAAATCCTTTGAAATATTTACAATATCATTCTTAGTAACTTCGATAAATTTTATTATATCATTCTCAGATAAATAAAAAAAAATATGTTGAATTAAATAATTTCCATAAGGATGAATTATTAATTCATTTATATGATTTAATATAAGTGGGAAAATATATTTCACTATATATGGTTCTGAATTTATTTTTTGTTGAAGAAATCTACAAGAAAATTGTTCTTTTGCAAGACTTAAAAAATTATTTATTATTAATTGAATATCTTGTGATAATCCAACATAATTTTTATTAATTATTTCATCATCATTATTTTTATTTTTATCATCAATAATTTTTTTTTTTGTATCATCAAATTCTTCTTCTTCTTCATATTCTTTATTTTTATTAATTGGAATATTAAACTTATCATCATTTTCATTATCATCTTCCGATGAATCTGTTTTATTTTTTTCAGAATCACTACTTTGATAAATTAAATGTTTTGATAATATTCCAAAAATATTTTTTCTACTTGATCCATCATTTGAAGATTTTGAATCAAAACTTTCATTTTTGTCATCATCGTCATTCCTAGTTAAAACATTTGATATATATCTTGAGTCTTTCATTGAATATTCATTCGTTTTTTGAGAGCATAAATTTGTGTTTGAAAAAGGTGAATTATATTCATTAAAAAAGTTAAAATTAAGTTGAGTTTGATTTGTTGGATATTCATGATTTTGATTTTGTTGATTTCCTTCTTTTTTTGATGCAGGAAATGATAAAGGGGAATTTGTTTTAATTGTATTTTTGAATTGAGAACTTATAAATTTTATATAATTTATTTGTAACATATTGAAAATATTATATTAATTTTGCTTTTTTTTTATTTATATTAAATTAAGACTTTAGAAGGTAAACTTATTAATCTTTTATTTTTCCATTTTATTCTTTAAAAATTGCGTTTTTTTAGTATATTTTAAAAAATTATTAAATTATTAATCTAATAATTATTTTTTTACAAATTAAAAATAAATTATATATAAACGCGAAAATTTAAATATTAGTATTTATTTGTATTTTTTTTTTCCAAGTATTTATTTTAATTATTTGAAAATAATTGAAAAAAATAATATTTATTTATCATTATTACTGTTATTATAATTTTTAGGTAAATAATTAATTGAAGAATATCCTCCTTCAATAATATTTTTAATTCTATCAATTTCATTTTTAATAACTTTTACTTCATTATAATTCCCAATTTCTATATATTTTAATTTTAAATCATTTAATTTTTTTAATTTTACTCCTAAAACTTTTATCCTTTGAATTAATTCTTTTAAAATTTTAGCTTGATCATAATTATCATGTTGAACATCAAATTCTAATTGAGATTTAATTTCTTCTATTTTTGCTAATGAAAAATCATCTAATTCACTATCATTAATATTTGAATTTGGAAGAAGATTTTCATAATTTTTTGAAAAATAATCAATATTTTTATTTCTATTTGGATAAAGTTTATCAATATTATCTTTTGTTAATTCATAACCAAAAAATTCTAATCCAACTAATCCAACTTGATCATATGGATTTCTTATATTATAAATACTTTTATGAAAAATTAATTTGAAATACAATACATTTTCATTTAAATTTATTTTTTTTAATTCTCTTGTTTGAAAATCATTTTTATCTGTATTTGGTTTAATAAAACCAATTTGATTAAAAATCATTGAATTTATATTTAAATTAAAATCATTTATTGTATTTGGGAAAAAATAATATAAATCAATTTTACTAGGAATTTTATTTTGATGAAGAAGAAGATTTATTTTTTTTAAATGAACTGGTTTAGGAAATTGAATAATAATTTCTTGTGGATATTTACATTGTTTTTTTGAATTCCAACCTTGAATATTTGTATTAGATACTAATGATATTAAAGGATGTTCTGGATCTTCAGATGATGCTCCAATAATATGATATGAAAGATTATTTAATTCATTTTGTTTCATATAAAAATTACTTTTAAAAAAATATTAAAAAATATTTTTTATTCATTTATTAAATTATTAAAAGTAAAAATAAAAATTTATTTTAATAAAAGTGTTTTTAAATACAATTATAATAATTTTTTTTAATATTTAACTATAATACAATTAAAAATTAAATTTAATATAAAAAAATAATAAATATATTTAATTACCAATTTAAAAAAGGATCATTATCATTTTCAATTTCTTCAACATCACTTTCACTATCAGAATATTCTTTATAATTTGAAGTATCATTATTTTTTTTAACTTTTGGAATATGCCAAGCAATCATACTTTTATTTAATAAACTTTCCCAATTAAAATCTTTAAACCATTTATGATAATAAATATCATTTTTCCCATTAATAAAATTACTACCCATTCTTTTTTCAGGATTTCCAATTAATAAATGTTGAATAAAACTTTTAACTTTTTTATCCATATTTTTAGGAAAAAAAATTTTACCAATTTTAATTTTTTCATATATTTGAAAAGGATCATTTTCATCCCAAGGATCAATACCAACTATCATTTCATAAGTTAAAATACCTAAAGACCACCAATCAGAAGAAAAAGTATAATTTTTTTTTAAAATAATTTCAGGTGCAGTATAAGTCGGAGTTCCACAAAGAGTATTTGTCATATTATTTAATAATTTTTTACTTACACCAAAATCAGTTAATTTAATATAACCATTTGAATCTAATAAAATATTTTCTGGTTTAATATCTCTATAAATTATTTTTTTTATGTGAAGATAATTTAAAGCTTCAATTAATTGAGCAACGTAAAATTGAGTATTTTTTTCTGTAAAATTTATTTCTGTTCTCATTAAAGTAAATAATTCTCCTCCTGGAACGTAATCAATAACAAAATAAATATATTTATTATCTTGTATAAATTCATGTAATTTAATTAAAAATGTATTATTTATTTCTTTTAATACATTATATTCTGAATATACATGTTCGGTTTGATTTGCTTTTATTATTTGATTCTTTTTTTGAGCCTTTAATGCATATGGTTGTTTTGTTTTTTTATTTATTATGAAATATACTTTTCCAAATGCACCTGTTCCTATTATTTTTATTATATCGTAGTTTGTTAATGTAAATTGGAAACTTGAATCCATTTGAAAAAAAAAATATAAAATCATTTTTTTTTTAAATTGTTTTAAAATTAAAAAAAAATTGTTTTTTTTTATTTTTTTTTTTCTTAATATTATATTTATTTTAATATTTATTTATTTTAATAAATTATATTTATTTTTTAATTTTTTTTTACTTTTAATAATAATTTTGGCTTTTTTATTTTTTATTCATCTTCTAATTCTTTTGATTCATTTTCATTTTCATTTTCTTCATTTTCTTCTTCTTCTTCTTCTTGATTATTATTTTGTTGAGGTGGTGCTTTTTCATATTTCATTTGAATTTCTTGTAATTTTTTTGAAATTGATTTATTTTCATCTTCTTTATCTTGTAAATTTTTTTTTTGTTCTTCTAACTTTCTAATATAATTTAATACTTTATTTTTAAGTTCTATTATTTCTCTTTTTTGTTCATTATTTTCAGTTAATAATAATTTATTTGTTTGTTCATTTTGTTTTATTTGTAATTTTGAATATTCATATCTTTTTCTTAAATCTACACTTTGTTTTTCTAATTCTTTTTTTTCTAAATTTAATTTTCTTTGTAAATTATTTTTTTCATTATCTATACATTCAAATCTTTTTTCATATTTTTCAATTTCTTTTTCAGGTAAAACATTTAATAAAATCTTTTTTTCTTGTGAATTAAAAAGACAAATTTTAGGTAATTCATCTTTATTTTTAATTTGATCATTTCTAATTCTTTCAGCTAAATTTCTTTGAGCTTTTAAATTTTTATTTCTTTGTTTTTCTTTTTCAATTTTATTAATTTCTTCATTCGAAATTTTTTTATTTTTAATTTGTTTATTATTGTCCATTTTTTCAATATCATTTTCTTTTAAATTTCCAGAATTAATTAATTTTTCTCCATTATCATCCCAAAATTCATCTAAACTTTTTTGTATTTCTTCATTTACTTGTTCTTGACTTTTTCCTTCAATTTTCATTTGAATAATCTTTGAACCTTCTGTTGATTTCATAACTGCATTTTTTCTATTTTCTTTTTTTTTATTTGATATTGAATATTCTAATTCTTTTATTTCTCTTTCTAATTTTTTTTGTATTATTCCACATTTAATATGTTCATTTCTTACTTTTTCTAAATATTTTATTTCTTCTTCTAAATGTTCATTTTTTATTGTTGACATTTTAATTTCATCTGTTAATGAATTTAATTCTTCTAAATCTACTCTTTTATCAATTTTATTTCTTAATTGTTTTATTTCATTTTTATATCTGTTAATTTCGTCTAATGAATCTTTTAAATTTTGTTTTTGTACTTGTAATTGATTTTCTAATGGTTTTAATCTTGTTAATCTTTCATTTTCTAATTGTTTATTTTTTCTATTTATTTCTTCTTTATTAAATTTACCTTGTACTTGAACTTGTAAAATTTCAAGTTCTGATTGTAAATTTTGATTTGTTTCTTCCATTTGTTGTATTAATTTTACTTTTTTTTCAATTTCTTTTTTTTTTTGAGTCATTAATTTCTTTCTTTCGTCAATTGTAAATTTTAATAATTCTTCGCTTTCTTGTATTTGTTTTAATAAACGAGTTTGTTTTTCAATTTCTTCTTTTTCCTTTTCAGGATCTATTTCTTCTTTAGGTTTACTATTTTTTTCAGACATTTTAATTTACAAATTTTTTAATTATATAACTGTTATAATATTTATTTTAAAATATTTTAAATTATTAAAATAAAATAAATTTAAAAAATTTTTTAAATTTATTATCAAATAAAAAAAATCATTTATATAAATGTACCCACATTATAAAGATAATGCCTTTACAGAAAAGCCAATTGAAAATAATGGAAGATTTGGAATTTATGGAATGAGTGCTCAGGGATTAGAAGAATATTTATCACCAGATTCATATAATTATCATTATTTAAGTAAATTTAGAGATCCTAAATTAATGAAAGAAATAGAAGAAGAAATGAGAAAAGAAAGAGAAGCTAAAAATCCAAAACCTAAAATAGAAGAAAAAAAAGAAGAAATTCCACAACAAAATATTAATCAAATTCCAAATCAAAATATGAATCAAATACCAAATCAATATCAAAATCAATATCAAAATCAAATACCAAATCAATATCAAAATCAATATCAAAATCAAATTCCAAATCAATATCAAAATTATCAAAATGAAAATCCTTATGGATATCAAAATCAAATTTATAATCAACAACAACCAAAACAACAAATTTATAATCAACAACAAAAAAAACCAAATCAAAATAAATATTTAGTTAATAAAAAACCAATTAATAATCAAGTTAAAAGAAATGTTCCAGTTAATAATAAATTAATTAATAATCAAAAAAAATTTTCAGGCGGTTCTGCAATGCCAAAAATTACAAATATAAATGATGGTCGTGGTAATTTAAAAAAATATCCTGCTCCACATTTTAATTAAATAAAAAAAAAATAATTAGAAAACTTTTATATTTTTTTTATTTTAAAATTTCTATTTTAAAACATTAAAACATTTAAAATAAGATATAATGAAAAAAAATGGAGAAAATGATAATAATTCCTCAACAAAAAAAAGTTCCTTAGGAAGTAGATTAAAAACAGCAACAATAGTATTACCAATTCTATTTACAATGTTTTTATATCCATTTTTTTATCTTATTTTAATGATTTTAGTTATTTATGTTTCACATAAAGAATTTTATATTATTTCAACACATATTGTTAAAAATTTATTTAGTGATCAATTTAGTGATTCAACTGCTTCAACTTTATTATCTTCAACACTTCAAACTTATATTATTTTACTTTTACCAATTTTAAATTATAAATATAAAGATTGTGAACTTTTAGTAACTTTTTTTGTACTTATGTTACTTTTACTTCATAGAATTACTAGTTTTATTAATATTTATATGTTAAATAATACAAAAGATTTTGAAAGTCAAGATAATTTTCAAGTTGAAAAAGAATTTAAAGAAGCAATAAATGAAAATGGTATAAAAAAATTAAAAAATCCAATGCCAGTACCATCAAATATGTATGAAAAAATGAATAAATTTACAAATATAATAAAAACAAATTTAGAAAATACAAAAAATCTCTCATCACAAGCAAATCAAAAAGAAATAAATTTTAAAATTCAATCAAATCCATCAAATGATACAAATCAAATGGAAGAAAATTCAAAATTTACTAGAAAAAGTACAATAACATCCTTTAAAAATTCTCATACAAAACAATATATAACAGAAAAAATGTTTAATGCATGTTTAATAATAATAGAATTAGATTTTATATTTATATTTATATATGCAATACCATTATGTTATGGTATATCACTTCATCATTTAGGAGTTGGTTTTGAATATGTTTCATTAACAGTAATGATTGCTTATACTTGTGATGCTGGTGCTTTATTTAGTGGAATGAAATTTGGGAAAAAAAATTTTGGTGCTCCAATTACACCAACTAAAACTATTGAAGGATTATATGGTGGAATTGCTTTTGCTCTTTTTAGTTCTGTTATTTTTAGATTTGTTATGATGTCACTTTTACATAAAAAATTTTTTGATGTTAAAACTTATATTTTTTATCTTTGTATACAATTGTTTACTAGTGTTTTTGGTGATTTATTTGAAAGTTTTTTAAAGAGATGTGGTAATATTAAAGATAGTGGAATTATTTTCCCTGGACATGGTGGTTTGTTAGATAGAATTGATTCTATTACTCTTGGTTTACCTGTTTCATATTTCTTTGTTAAAAAATATTTATATAGTTAAAAAAAAATATTTTTTTTTGTTTATTCTTTTTTTAATTTTTTTTTTTGTTTTTTAAATAATAAAAATTTGTTTTTTTTTTATAATAATTTGAATTTATTTTTTTTTTATTTTAAAAATTTTTTATTATTAGTTTTTTCCTATTTTTAAACGCTCAAATACTTTTTTGCTTT
>JAEEGK010007786.1_pt1 | contig 25475 bp, 27 predicted proteins | sample 8958771 | NCBI WGS metagenome assembly JAEEGK01 (sample SAMN16246547, study PRJNA631951) | gut metagenome | biome: gut microbiome; feature: rumen; material: SC-attached | host: Bos | place: Iran: Karaj | collected 2018-10
AGAGTTTAATTCTTTAAAGATACTACCCATAGATTTTTGGTCATTTTATTCTACAGAGAAAGATTATATTTTGCCAATAAAGTTTTCTATTAGCCAGTGCATAGGGGATACTGTTTGTGAATACATTTTTCAGGAAATAAATGAGGTTAAAGATGATACATTTCTGGCGATAGATATGAATAATATAAGTGCATATCCGAATCGTATGTTTTCCAAAATTAATTGCAATAGTTGTAATGTGTTTTTTTATAATGTAAATGATGAAAAACTAAAAATGCGAATGGAAGAAGACTTACCTGACTTAATATGGCCGAATGATTCGACGGCGGTATTTTCTACAGATAAGTGGGAGGAAATAGAAAGAATGATTATTTCTGAATGCAACGCTAGTAGAAAATATATGCAAGCAGAAATAATTAAAAAAAATATGCTTAGAAATGATGGATATATTTATTTTCTTGAATCCTCTAGGCTGTATAGCAATTGTTACTTATCCATCAAAAGTTTATTTCGTGAGGTGGAAGAGTTTTACTTTGTTATTTTTTCATTGGCTCAGATGATAGCAAGTTTTAAAGAAGGGTTTGATGCTTTTGTTACTTCTAGTAAAAATGGAGCTATTATTGCAGCAGTTTTAGGAGATGTGTTAAATATCAAAGAAATTCATATACTTGGGATAGGACCGAAATATTCAATGGAACTTGGCGATTCCGTAGATAATATAAAGCCAGGGAAAAGATATATTTATGTATTTGATTTTATGTGCACAGGATCAGAATTAAAAATAGTAAGTACTTTATTAAATACGAAAAAAGGGATACTAAAAGGAGCGATTGGAATATCAAGGTATAAAGAAGATCAATTAGGAATTCCTTGGGGAATTAATGTCTTAGTAGAGGAAAAAGAGCTTGGTATTGACTACTATATTGCGGGAAGTGAGGAAGATATACGGATTTTGGAGGCCGGAAGAAATAATGAATAATGTATCTGCGTTTTTTGAAATAACATGCATTAATAAAATGGATAACGAATATAAGGGGAGCTTTAAAAAATTATTAGAGCACTATGCTAAATTTTTTGATTCGCATATTGTTCTTGATGGAAGTGCATTTACCCCACATGATTTGGACCATTGCTTGGATATTTATAAAATTATTAGTTCGTGTTTGTTGAGAGAAGATACTACATATAAAGAGGGTATTGGACTATCCAAGAGAGAACTGTTTATTTTAAACATAGCAGTTTTATTCCATGATATTGGAATGTCTCAAGGATTAACAGTAAAAAGAGGAAATCATTCTGAAGAGTCTGCTGAGTGGGTTCAAAAAGAGTATGATGATGTCAGAAGTACTTTGAGGAGCGAAACAAATCTTAATCCAAATGAAATTAAGGCCTTAAAAGCAATAATCAAAGCGCACTCAAATATAAAGGGGGATTCTCCAATACCCAATGATGTAAATGGTATTTTTTCTCCGGAATTAAGGAGGGAATATGTCGATTTGCATTCGAAACCGATAAGAGCTTTGTTCTTGGCTGGAATATTAAGGTTAGCAGATGAACTTGATATAACTAGTGAAAGAATTGGAAATGGTATTATTGAAAACCAAATTAAAGAAGGAAAGGGAATAATAAGTAAATTAGAAGAGGAAGGAAATGAAGAAGAGTTAAGAAAGTGGGAAGGTTTTTTAGAATCTGAAAAACATTGGAAAAAATTGCATTATTTTGAGTTAATATGTTTGAGTGAGGATAAAAAAGAAATTCAAATTAGAGTAGATGATGATTATGTTGAAAGAATATTGGATGGAGGATCAACAGAAGACGTAGTTGCAAATGAAATTATAGATGTATATACAAAAATAATGGATGAGTTTAGCGACATAAAAAAAGTGGCTTTTTCAGATGCTAATGTAAGTATCTTGATAAGCGCACAAAATATTGTAGTTAAATCATTAAAAATTCAAGATGGGATAGATAAGTGTTTAGCAAAAAGAAGACTCAAACCAATTGAAAAAGAAGAATCAAATACCTCTGTTGTAGAGGAAAAAAACAATTCTACGGGAAAAAATACAGAGAATGAATTAAAAAATCAAGAAGAAATAAATCCGATAGTCATAGACGAAAAACTATCAATTGAATTAGAACGAGAGGTTGAGGAAAGACATTTACTTCAGTTTGGCCATTTTATACTCAATAATGAATTTTGTGCGAGAGATTGGTTAAATATTCGAGAACTTGTAGAAACGAGAGTGATTTCAAAACGAATAGTAAGAGGAATTGTTGAACATATTAATTCTCGACGTTTAGATAATGTTTTGATTTTGGGCATGGATACAGTTGGTGCTCTAATAGCCGCAAGAGTTGCATTTGAACTGAAACTTCCGATGTCATATTTTGTGTCTGAAAAAAATAAAGATTATAATTCGGCTCAGGAAATAGAATTAGAGATTAGAGAAGATGAGAGGTTGATAATTATAACAGAATCTATTGCTACTTTTAATACTATTAATGATGCAATAACAAAAAATGAAATAAAAGAAAAAGTAGATTCGATATATACTGTGTTTTATAGAAAAGCATCTATTAATAAAGATTACAACCAGGAATTATTGAAAAAAACATATTGTTTAAATGATTCATTTCCAATTGAATTAGTAAATAAGGAAAAATGTATTTATAAAGATATTCATTGCTTTGCAAAAAATAAACATTAATTAATGTTTTAAGATTATTTAATATTTTTGTAATTATTTCAAAAAGTATTTTTACAAAATTGAATAATACAATGAATACACATATTAAATATAGTCTAATCACACAAAAGGCAGGACATCAATCCTGCCTTTTGCTATATCATATCGAGATGGGGCGGTTCGACCCCAAATCGGGAAATAAGTGAGGCCTTATGCCTCTTTATGCGAACCATATTTATTTTAGCATATCTCTTTATTTCTCGCATTCGCTTATGTTATACTTTTATCGGTTACTTAAGAAGAATTATTTGCATTCACGGTTACACATAAAGGGTTCTTCAAATGACATATTTATACTGCACTAAAATTGGGGGCTTACTATAAAAGATCGCTTTCTGCAAAGAAAGATGGTCTTTTATTTTTTTTATGAGCAATACATTTAACAAACTGACACGAAAAAGGAGGCAAAAATGAAAAAAGTTATTGCGGTTTTTGAGATTGTTTTGGGTATTCTGATGCCTGTTACGGCGATTATCGGGTATTTTCCCGAGCCCGAACTTGTGGTGGAATTTTCCTGTCTTTCCAATGTGGTGACGGGTATCTGGTTAATCATTGACGGTATCTTAAAGTTAAAAGGAAGAGAACTTCCCGTCAGATTTTTCGGTAATTCCTGCGTTGGTCTTTTCGTGGTATTTGCCATCTGCATGGGCAGCTTAACCGGTGCGTACCGCATGAACTTCCGGGGCGCTTTTATGTTCCTTCACGTAGTTTTCCCGATTATTGTTATGCTGTTTTATATCCTTTTCTGTGATGACAGCAAGGGAAAAGTCATTTTCAAACTATTGTTAAATCCTGTATTTCTGATGCTGTATTTCCTGTTTGATTTCATCCTCGGCAAAGCAAGAGGTTACTTTGTTTACGGCTTCTTTGACGAGCCCGGATTCGGCATTCTGCAGGCCTTGATCTTTGGTGTTGTAGTTTATATTTTGCTGTTCGCATTCGGCGCACTGTTCCTGCTCTTAAACAGAATTTTCCATCATAAGAAAAAATGATTTATATTTGCTTCTTTTATGGTATATAATTGAAGTGGTGGAATTTTTTTGTGTTGAAGGGGTAAATAAATGGTCGAATTACAGGAAGTCAAAACAGCGAAACAGCGCAAAGAATTTGTTTCTTTCGTAACCGAACTTTATCGCGATGATCCGAATTACATGCCTGCCATGTTTTCCGATGCGCTGGCATCTATGACGCCTGAGAAAAACAAGGCATTTAATTTCTGCGAAGCCAGATTCTGGCTGGCCAAACGTGACGGCAAAACCGTCGGACGAATCGGCGCAATTATCAATCACAGAGCAAATGAAAAATGGAATAAAAATCAAATGCGTTTCTGGCAGGTTGATTTTATAGATGATGCGGAAGTTTCTTCTGCGCTTTTTGAAGTGGTTGAAAACTGGGCGAAGGAGAAAGGCTGCACTGAGATTGCAGGCCCTCTTGGATTCACCGATCTTGACCTTGAAGGTATGCTTACAGACGGTTTCGACGAGCGCGGAATTTTTGTCACCTATTACAATCATCCGTATTATCTGACGCACCTTGATAATCTCGGCTACGAAAAGGATGTTGACTGGGTTGAGTATCAGATTAAGTGTCCCGGGAAAAAAGAAGACTACGCGAGACTCACGCACATGTCCGACCATTGCTTAAAGAAGTTCAATCTTCATTTGCGTGAAGTCAAGACATCTAAGGACCTCGACAGGGTAGCGGTTGATGTAATGAAAATGATCAATACCGCCTATAAGGATTTGTATGAAACATCCGAGCTTGATGAAGAGCAGCAGGCGGCTTATGTTAAAAGTTTCAAGCCCGTCATTGATAAAAGAACGATAGTTGCATTATATGACGAAAATGAAAATATAGTTGGTTTTACGGTTGCAATTTCCGATATCTCGAAAGCTCTTAAAAGATGCGACGGCAGGCTTTTCCCTTTCGGCTGGATAGGGCTTCTTAAAGCTCTTAAAAGAAATGATGAATACATCGGTCTGTTAATCGGCATACATCCCGAATACCGCAATAAAGGTGCGGTTACAATTCTTATGAACGGCTTACTAGACGGCTTCGTGGCAGCAGGTGCCAAGACCGCCCGAATGTGTCCGATGCTTGAGGACAACATAAAGGTTATGGGACTTATGAAAGTTGTCGATTCGTGGATATACAAACGCAGGAGGAGTTTCATAAAGCATCTGTGACCATTTGGGGACGGTTCTATTTTGGCCTTTTTTGCCAGGTGGGGACACATCTCTGGAAGATTTTTTGAATCTTTTATGATATAATATTGTTAGTGGAAGTTATGTATCTTTTAGGAGAATCCTATGAAGAAAACTGACAAGAAAACCAACAAAAAACCTATCAAAAAAGATGATTCGCTCTTTAAGGGTGAAGAATTATACGAAGGCGTATTTGGCCTGATGGGGCTTCTGATCATTGGCATCGGAAAGTTCATTGTTTTTACGGGCGTTATTATGATTGGAATGGCGTCGGCAATTCTCGGGCTGATTTTTATGCTTAGTTACCCGCCCATCGGAATTGTGTTTATCACGCCGCTATTGTTAATTATTTTCGGCAAAAAGGATTTTCTAAAAAGATTTATGTAAAATATTTCAAAGGTCGCCTCGCGGGAGACGGCCTTTTTTATTTTCCGTACTATAATCTGATTAAAGAAAGAAAAAGGAGGATAAAAAAATGTACGGAGCAATTATTGGAGATATTATTGGTAGCGTATTTGAATTTGATGCACCCGGCTGGACGAAGAATTTTCCTTTGTTCGTGGACGGATTTTATACGAGGGGCAGTCATTTTACGGATGATACCGTAATGACGGTTGCGGTCATGGAAGCGCTGATGAATGCAGGTCGCGATGCCGACGTTGAGACCATCCGAAAGGAATGTATCCGTTCGATGCAAAAATGGGGGCAGCGATACCCTGACGCGGGCTACGGCGGAAGATTTATCTACTGGGTTCATGCGAAAGATCCGAAGCCCTACGGCAGCTACGGCAACGGTTCGGCCATGCGTGTTTCGGCGGCAGGCTGGCTGTATGATACCATCGAGCGCACAAGAGAAGTCGCACGCGCCACTGCGGAGGTTTCGCACAATCACCCTGAGGGCATAAAAGGAGCAGAGTGCACGGCAGCAGTTATGTTCTTAGCGCGCACAGGCGCCTCTAAGGAGGAGATAAAGGATTATGTGGTAAAAGAGTTCGGTTACGACGTTTCTCGCAGTGTGGACGAATTAAGACCGCTTCACGACCATGTTGAAAGCTGCCAGGATTCTTTGCCAAAGGCACTGGCTTCTTTCTTCGAAGGCACATCCTACGAGGACACGGTCCGCAATGCAGTTTCCTTAGGCGGAGACACCGACACCCTCGCCGCCATCGCAGGCGCCATGGCTGACGCTATGTACGGCATTCCCGACGACATTCTCGCCGAAGGCCGCGCCCGCCTTCCCGAAGACCTTCTTAAGGTGGTGGAGAAGTTCGCGACCATTTAGGGACGGTTCTATTTTGGCCTTTTTTACCATTTGGGGACGGATCTCTGAGAACCGTCCCCCTGGTTCTTTTTTATGGTATAATGTTTGCATGATCAGATTAGACAAATACCTATCCAACATGAATATTGCGTCGAGAAGCAAGGTGAAGGAAATCTTAAAAGGTGGCAGAGTGCGCGTGAATTCGAAGGTCGAGACGAAGGGCGATGTGAAGGTCGATCCTGAGGTGGATGTAATCGAATTTGACGGCGTGCGGATCTTTTATGAGCAGTACAGATACTTTATGCTTTACAAGCCGCAGGGGTGCGTGAGCGCGACGAAAGACCGCCTGAGCGACACGGTGCTTGATATCCTAAAAGATGAAAACACCGACGGTCTCTTCCCCGTGGGACGACTCGACAAAGACACCGAAGGCCTGCTTATAATCACAAACGACGGCAAAACGGCGCATGAACTTTTGTCGCCCGCAAAGCACGTGGATAAAAAATATCTTGTTCACCTGGACAAGCTCATCGACGATGCGGCAATCGCGCAAATCGAGGCCGGCATCGACATCGGTGACGACAAGCCCTGCCTTCCCTGCGAGATAGAAAAAATCGAGGACGACAAAGTCTTCATCACCATCCGCGAAGGCCGTTTTCATCAGGTCAAAAGAATGTTCGCGGCGGTCGGCTTAAACGTCACATATCTTAAAAGAGTCTCAATGGGCGCAGTCACATTGGATGAGAATTTACAACCGGGCAAATACAGGCGACTGACGGATGAGGAAATTGAGAGACTGAAAAATAAATGATTTTGTATTATAATAATTTCATAATGACAAAAGGGGGATTATCACAATGGAGAATGTGGATTCAAAAGATTTACTGCAGTACAGAAATTCGACTGATTTTGCGAAGAAGCACAAATCAATCAAAGAGGATGAGGATGTTACTCTTTTAGACGTTATCGGTAACACTTTGAAAAGAAAGTTGGAAGATAAAATCGAGTCAATACAGATTGACTGGGATATCTGGGAGCCGGATGATGCGTTGAAAGCTGAAGCTAAAAGGCGTGAAACCATCCTGGCTCATGATGCGACGAGACCTGAAATTTCGACCTTGAAGTTCGAGCCAATACCCAAGGAAAAGGCCGATGGTTTAAAGGGCGGATTTCTTGCAATGGCATGGAACAAATTTGTGGCAGAAATTGCGGAAGGAAGAGCGGAAATCGCAGAAGTAGTCGTGCTTGACTATATGGATACCGGATTTGATACACCCAAGTATTATTTCAAAATCGCGGACCTCGAGGGCAATGTATTCAAGTCAGGCATCAGAAAGATTGATTATGACCACCTGGGCATGGTTGATGCCAATCACACCAGCATCAAAAAACCTGATTATGTAGCGTATTTCAGATGGGAGTGGCCGGAAGAATATCAGAAAAACCACCCCAACAGACCTGAGGATGAGTATAAGCTTTACAACCTTGTGTTTATGGCAAACGGCCTCGCAGATAAGGTAACCACCGAGTCGAGAGAGCATGGATATGTAGTGCATTTTCGCAAGGGCAATAAGGATTTATACGGCTTTATCACCAGGAATGAATACGAAGACTTAAAGAGACTCAAGGATTACATCACTTTTATGTCTCCCGATACCTGCTTTAAGTCCGACAATAATACAGTATTGGATTTTACCTGGTAAATAAGAGCCTCACGAATAAAGGGGAATAGCAATGATAAAAAAACTAAAAGGCGGAAACTCCATATACGTTACGGACGACGAGAAATACCTCGTCTGCTCCAACACGAGAAATTCGGTCTATGTGCATGATTTAAACACATTCAAAACCGTTTTCCAGACCAAAACCGTGAGCAATGTCGCATATTATGCGATTTCGCCCGACGGCAAAACTCTTGCGGCCAAAAATACGAGCGGCGAGATTGCGTTAATCAACATGGAAACCGGCGAAGAAATCCTTCGAAACAAAATGCAGAAGAGCGAAGGCTATCCACTGACATTTACGCGTGACGGCAAGTACGTTTTGGATTTTGACTGGGGCGGTCGAACCATGCTTTTAGGCTTCGATAACACATGCAAAGTCCTGGACGATACCCTCAGAGAAGAAATGGGCGAAAGCGTTGGTTACCTGCAGTATGACCGCTTCGAAAACACTGTTTACAAGCTCGTAAAAGGCGGATATGTCAGCCTCGACACGGCTTATATTTCGCCCGCGGGCAAAAGCATCAAGTATAAAAAACTCTGCACTCTGATTGACAGATTTCCCGACAGGGTCAGAGGCCTTTCAATCTGCCGCGAAAAGATTTATTACATCACGCGTGAGCGCGATTTTATGGTCGTTTGCGACAAGGAATTCAAGGAACTTGAGCGAATTCCACTGCCGCCCGTCGTAAAAGACAGGCAGAATTATTTCCAGCGGGCATGGGTTTCACCCGAAGAGAAATATGTCTGCTTCAAAATGGCCGAGCCGTACACTCTTATATACGATCTTAAAACCATGGAGCTCATAAAAGCATTAAAGTACGATTTCGCCTGCGATTTTACGATGATTGAGAACGACACCCGTTTCATTCTCGGTACCTGGGAAGGGGCTTACGTGGGCAGTATAGAGGATTTGAAATCAGAATAAAAGGAGGGAACGATTATGGGAAAAGTATTGGTAGCGTTTTTTAGCGCAAGCGGTGTAACCGCAGGGGTATCTAAGAAGCTGGCAGGCGCAATCGGCGCGGACCTTTACGAGATTGTGCCCGAGCAGGCTTACACAAACGCAGATTTAAACTGGATGGATAAAAAGAGCAGAAGTTCAGTCGAAATGAACGACCGCAACTCACGTCCTGCCATCGGCAGCAAAGTCGATAACATGGAGCAGTACAGCACTGTGTTTGTTGGCTTTCCGATTTGGTGGTACAGAGAGCCGTCCATTATCGACACATTCCTCGAGGCCTATGACTTTGCAGGCAAGACAATCGTGCCTTTTGCGACCTCCGGCGGCAGCGGAATGGGCGATTCCTCGAATATCATGCAGTCCCTCGCACAAGACGCGAAGGTAGTCGAAGGCAAGCGCTTCTCAAGATCCGCTTCGGAGAATGAACTCAAGAAGTGGGCGGAAGAGTGGATTTAACCTCATAAAAGAAGCAAAGACAGAAAACGTACGGAGCCTGCAATAAAGCTCCGTACATTTTTCTTCAATTATCGGTTGACAAACTGACACAGTTTTCATATAATAACATTTGCGTCACGAAAATAGCGGTCGCAACGAGGTGTGGCTCAGTTTGGCTAGAGCACCTGGTTTGGGACCAGGGGGTCGCAGGTTCGAATCCTGTCACCTCGAGTAGTGATTATATATGCAGGTGTGGTTCAATGGTAGAACATCAGCCTTCCAAGCTGAATACGTGGGTTCGATTCCCATCACCTGCTTCTTTTTTTGGCCCTAAATTTAGGCCTTTGCAGCCATTTTGGTTTACATAATCTGTGGGCTTTTTTGGGCTTTTTTTATATAGCCTTCAAAAAAGCTCGATTTCTAGCGGCTTTGACGTTCTTGTAACCAAAGATTGCATCTGCATCTTCCTCTGTAATATCTTTAGCCTGTCTTCGGTCATAATGACGTGTCATTTGTAAAGAACTATGCCCCATCATTTCCTGAATAGTCTTTTCTTCAACATTCATTTCATACATTTTTGAACAGTTGTAGAAACGAATTTTGTGCGAAGAACGATACTTAATGCCACAGGCTTTACAGTATTTCTTCAGATGTTCGTCGAAATTGTTCGTAGTGATAGGCATTTCACCTTGACTGTTGAGAACATATTTCTTGTCGCCGTTAAAATCTTTTAGTTCCATAAGGATATTCACAGCATATCTGCTTAATTTGATATCCCTTTTCCCCTTAGGAGAATGCGCTTTCATGTAATCGACATCGGTTGCTTTTCGGTTAACACTATCCGTATGTTTGTCAACTATAGAATGACGAAGATGCAAAATTCTGTTTTCAAAGTCGACATCTTCCCACGTGATAGCTCTTAACTCGCCTATACGAGCCGGAATGCAACACAAGAGTTCAACTGCTAATGAGTACGTAGTAGGTTTGATTGCCCTTAGATAGCACAATAATGCCTCTATTTCCTCTTCTGAGTAGACTTCCTTAGAATTATCCGTCTCAACGCACTTTCGCTTCATATCGCGGATATCTATGCGTTCTGCGTCTACACAATCAACCTCGTCTTTGTTATTGGCAAATCTAAAAGCTCCGTTAACTACAGTTTTGATGTTTCCTAACGTGCTTTTTTTGATGGTTGATCCGTCTCCGACGATTTCCTCGAACATAGAAATAATCTGAGATTTTTTAATCTCATTAATCGGTCTGTCTGCTATCGGCATCGGTTCAATATATTTTTTGAACTCGTTGCGATAATGAACGGCCGTGTTATGTTCGATAATCTTTTCATTCTCGCGGAAGTCTATCCATTCATAAGCAGCCTGCTTGAAGGTTGGAATATTAACCGAACCTACATAGTAAAAATTGTAGAGCTTGTCTATCAACTCGTTGTAGGTTTTGGCAGTTATCCTATCAATGGAGTCATCGCTTACTCTCGTTCGCCAGCGTTTATTCGTTCCTGAGGGTTCCGATATTTTGTTGGTATGTCTTTTTTTGACTAAAAGTTCCTTTGTACGTCTTTCCATCTCTAATAATTCGAGGTCGCCATCCGTACAGATATTATTATAACATTTTTCTTTTTGGGAGGACATACCTATCCTCGCCTTAATCGGAAAAATAATACAACTATCTGAACTATTTACTTCTTGTTTTATTAAAGCGCTGCTATACATACCATACCCCTTTTTTGAAATCATTCTGCCGACTGAGATTGTCGTCTTTCTTCTTTGAAATCAATATGGAGTAAAACGAAAAAAAAGATTATTATGTCATAAAGATAGATGTATTAAACTTCAGTTCTAAAATATAATAGTTGATATGCAGCAAATTTAAAGAGTGAACTGAGTTCACTTTTTTATACTTAAATGTACCTGTATTTACAAACTATAGAAATTGAAAAAACGAAAACTTTCCATTAATGGAAAATGTACTTTCCATTATATGTATAATGTATGTCCTAAAACCCTAAAATGCGGCAGCATACAATTTCTTTGAATTCATTTCTAAAATTTTCTAAAATTTTATATATTGGTTTTACAATTAAGAAAAGGATGCTGAGATATTTTTGTTGAATATCTAAAATAATACTTAAGACTATCAGAAGTTGATGTAAATATTTACATCTGACGAATTATAAGCTATTATATTATATAACAACTCAGATGAGGATATTTATTATGATTATAGAATACTTAAACAATGAAGAAATAATGAAAGAAATTGGAAAAAGAATCAAGGATACGAGAATCAGTTTTAATTACACTCAGGCGGAATTGGCTAAAAGAGCCGGGATCTCTATAAGCACGATTTCAAGAGCTGAAAAAGGCGAAAATATTTCGTTGGAACAGCTTATTATAATTTTAAGAGAACTTCGTTTACTAAAAAATCTTGATTTGTTGATACCAAAGCAAGAATTGACACCTGAAGAATTATTTGAAAACAAAAAGAAAAGACAAAGAGTAAAGAGTAAGCAAACTAGAAACAAATGGGTTTGGGGAGAAGATAAATGACAGTAGCAAAGATAGATTTATGGGGCAGCGAAATAGGAACAATTGTATACGATGATAGAGATGAATCCATTAAGTTTTCATATAACAAAGAATTCATTGAATCCGGAATAGAGCTTTCCCCTATTAAAATGCCTTTAAATAATTCGGTGTATTCGTTTTTGGATTTAAAATCAACATCTTTTAACGGACTGCCGGGATTGTTTGCGGATTCGTTACCGGATACGTTTGGAAATTATTTAATCAATGAATATTTATCCAGACAAGGAAGACCGGAAAACAGCATGAATCCGGTGGAAAAACTATTGTATGTTGGCAACAGAGGTCCGGGAGCACTTGAATATCGGCCTGCAACGCAAATAGAGGATTATAAGGGAAACCTTGAAATTGACGAATTAACAAATCTTATTGAGAAAATCATTACACAGAGAGAAAATCTGATAATTTCGACTAAAGAAGAAAACGCAATGGAGCATTTAATTCAGATAGGTTCCTCTGCAGGCGGATCGCGCGCAAAGATTAATATCGCATGGAATGAAAAAGAAAACATTATTCGTTCCGGTCAGATTAATGCGGGGGAAGGTTTTTCCTACTGGATACTTAAATTTGATTCCGCAAAGAATAACGAGGGTTTAGGTATTAAGCCTAATGACAGAGAATATACTAAAATTGAATACGCATATTATTTAATGGCTACAAGCGCCGGAATAAACATGTCTGAATGTCGATTGTTAAAAGATGGAGAATGTTCGCATTTTATCACCAAAAGGTTTGACAGAACCGATGATTATCAGAAAATCTTTATGCAGTCATTAGCTGCGATAGGTCATTTTGATTATAGAATGCCGAGAACTAACAGTTACGAACAAATGGCACGAGTAATGAATGAAATGAACATTTCACAATCAGAAAAAGAACAGATGTTTAAAAGAATAATCTTTAATGATTTATCAAAAAACTATGATGATCATGTTAAAAATTTCGGATTTATAATGAATAAACAAGGGGAATGGCATATATCTCCTGCTTACGATGTTTCATACGTATACAATCCAAACGGAAAGTACGCAAAGGAACATCAGATGACTATGAATAATAAAAGCAACAATCTAAGATTTGAAGATTTTGTATTATGTGCAAAACAGTTCAATATCACTGAGATAAAAGTCAAAGGTATGATTGAAGAAATATCAGATGCCATTAGTAAATGGCCGATTTTTGCTCAAAAAGCAGAGTTATCCGAAAAAAGAATGATAGAAATAAAAGAAAATCAAAACGAAATAATGTAATACTTTTTTGATGTTCTGATGACCATCTCTTTTTTCAAAATTATGATTTTGTATCTTCTATTTCTTTCCAACTTTCCTGAATAATGATATTCATGTCATCCTGATTAATGCTATCAATAGCATTCCAAACTCCATTAAAATATGATTTCACTTCAGGATTGTTCTCGTAGTACTTTTCACAATATATAATTAAATTGAAAAGATAAGCATTATCAATGATATTTGATTGTTTTTTTAGGTATTCATCGTTCTCAGATATCTTACGCTCGATGTCTTCTTTCTTTTTTTCAAGTTTTTTGACTTCCTCAAGTTTCTCTGTCCTTAATTTCTCTAACTCTAACTCGTTTTGCTGTATCTGCTGGTCTTTTTCGGATACCTCTTGAAGCATTTTATTTCTTTCTTTTAGAATCTCTATACGCTGATGACCAGCTTTAACTCTTAAATAATCCTTGATACGTTCCTCGTAAGCTTCAATCGTTTCATCTATTTCTTTTTCAGGAATGCTTTCCGCTTCATCACGAATAGCCCTATATAGCTCGGGTAAATTGTCTTTAGATGCTCTCGAGTGCGGATTACCGGGATGTAAACCTAATGGTTCCATTGCCGCATCGTAGGATTGTCTTAATTTACGCATTTTCAAAGTTCCGCCTATCCATCTTTGAGAATTTAACCTTCCATCTTCATCAATCGGAATTACAAGCAGATGAATATGGTCCGTGCTTTCATCCCTATGAAGAATTGCTGAAAGAATATTATTATTTCCATCGGGTGCAACATTAAATGTGTTATTCATCCATTCAATGTTTCTTTTTATCCAATCTGACGATGAAAATAATATGTTATCTGCCGCACTACCTGAATACGAAAGAATGAACTCCAGGGCAAGATTTGTGTTCTTCTTTATATTTGTGTAGCCACGATCAGCATAATAACTCACATTACGCATTCGTTCGTACCACTTATCAACAAATTTAAAACCTTCATAATTGCTTTTATCAGCTATTGAACTGAACCTGACCTTATCATATCCTTTCAATAAGGGTGTAAGATCGATATTATATTTACAGATTTCCGGATTAGCGTTGGATATTATTTTATTGCTGGCGTCATAATTCATGCGAGCATTATGGGAAGCAGCAGCCTTTAAGCCTTGAAAAGTTTTAATTTTGCCTTCTCTACCGATTGAAAATACAGTGTAATCCATTTTTATCCTCCTATAATACAAATATTATAATTATGATGATTGGCATTTGCTTAGTGTTTGGGTTGTTCAACTATTATTTTTTCCTACAAACAATATCGTATTTGTATTCATTTATTGCTTTTTCAACTTCTTCGAATGCCTTATTAATAGTTGGATTATTCCTGTAGTAATCTCTAGCCTTTTTACTTATTTCCCAGTTGATAGAATTCTTGATTATAAGTAATCTTTGATTAATTAAGATGGTTTTGCCTAGAAGTTCATCAATTTTATCTATTATGTCTTCATATGATTCAATGTAACCCTTTTCAATTTCCTCTTGTTCTAAAGAAGTAAGAAGAATTTCTCTTTCAAATTCTTTTAAAGAGTTTTTAGAGATTAAAGACATTATTCGCAAAGATTCACTTTTTGAGCATTCATTCACGGACATATAATTTAACCCTTTTTCTTGATTACAATCGAAATAAGATTCTTCATTTGACTTAAATAATTCTTCGACTTTTCCAAGCAAACACGATTCTCTTCTTGCACGAAAAGAATTATTTAACAATTTATTAGTTTCATTAATCGCATCCTCATCAGATTCCAACCCTAAAGACTTCATTGATAAATCATAAACGCATCTAAGAATTTCATCTCCTTTGCTTAACCAGTACGAAGAGCAAAGCCTTCCTCTTTCATCAACAGGTATCACTAAAAAGTGAAGATGTGGAATTCTCATTTTCCTATGCAATATTGCAGCTATGATGTTGTTTTTACCATCAGGAGAAATATTAAAAGTCTTGTAAAACCAGTTGATGTTGGTTTGTATCCATTCCTTTTCGTTTATTCTAGATAAAGCAGACTCTGAAAAAGATACTTCAAATTCTAAAGCGTAGTTTCTATTCATTCTGCTATAAGAATTAGTATATTTCGCATAATTTTCAAGATTACACATTCTATCATTCCATAGTGTTTTTAGATTAAAACCCGAGTGCTCATGTATGTGTTTAATACGATAAAAGAATACAGAGGGTTTTCCTTCAAACATTGGCATAAGATCTTGATTACTATCATTGAAATCCTTGTTAAAACAGTGTTCTAGCTTTCCGTTTTCCGAAAGCTTCAGACCAGAATAATGCGATGCGATTGCCCCTAATTGTGATAGGTTTTTGATTCGTTTGATAGAAAAAATAGTATCAGCCATAAAAGTATCTCCTTTCAAATATGAAAATTTATTGAATTTTTTGTTTCATTTTGATTCTTTCATTTTGAATATGATATTCTTTAGAAAAAAAGAGGGAACAACTTATAAACAAATAAATTGTTCCTTATAAAGGGCGTTTTCTTGTATGCGAATTCAATTCGCATCCCTTTGGTATAAAAATATGATTAGACCGAAAATAAAATTCGCCAAAAAAAATAAGTATCAAAATGAACTGAGTTCACTTTGATACTATAGAAGATTTTACATTAATGGTAAGTATAGATTCCGTTATATGTATAATGGAATCTATTTGAAAATTAATCAGTTTGGTTATTAAATAAATCCTTTAATTATCATTATTCTTTTCTCCAATTCTTTTTCAAACTCTGAAATGCTCATATTTAATTCGTTGGCAGCATATTCAGGAGTTATTATTTGTTCCTTAACTAATTTTGCATAAGTTAAAACTTTACCATTGTTAAGGCCTGTTTCAAGGCCGTTTTTTTCGAGGTATTTAGTCACATCCCGCATTGTTTTTATGTCTGTTTCCTTTGATTCTTCTTCCAAATAAAGATATATGGATTCGATTTTTCTGTAGAAATCAGAAACGCTCATTCTCATTTCTTTAGCGGCATATTCGGGTGTTATAACATTACTGTCAATCATTTGGGCAAGGGCAAGGTATTTACCCATCACTTTTCCTTTTACAATGCCGTTATTTTCAAGATTTTCTGCAGTAACGTCAATTTTACCCTCAACTTTTTCTATTACTATTCTTGTATATTCAACTTTGTTTTCTAAAGCCATTTCAGGCGCTGCCAATTGAACTTTTTCTACAAGTATATCGTATGAATCAGATTCAAGAGTAAGCCCAATTTCCATATTGATTGCAATCCATACCTTTGCTTCATCATCCCAGTATATTTTTACTTTAATCATACTTAATTCCTTTCATTCCAAGTTTTAAATAAATTTACCAAAAGGCGTTTCTTTCCTTTCTTTTAATTGCATTATCTATTGTAATTCTGTGAATGCTTAAGATGTCGGAAAGAACACCATCTCTAATAATTTTTCCTAGATTTATAGGAGTATAGCCGCATACATTTGCCGCAACATTTATATGCTTACATCCTTCTTGATATGGCTCGATACAATTATGATCATGCCCATGTATATTCAAACACCATTGGAGGCCATGAACCGGTTCGTGAGATAACAGAATTTTATCTGAAATGAATAGAGGTCCTTTGTATACTTCGTCGAAATATTCTTTATAAGCACCTTTTGCATCATGGTTACCTAGTAACAATATTTTTTTCTTGGCACTTATCAAAGGAATATATTTAGGATTACCAACATCCCCTAAACAAATAAATGTATCGTTTCTAGAAACTATGCCGTTAATTATATTTATTTGCTCTTCGGGAGAAATCCATTCGGGATCCATTAATTTGCAATCGCTGTCTGCAAAATGCAAATCTGATAGAATAAATATTCTTCCATTTTCTGACCAATGTAGAAAAGGCTTGTATAAGGTTGTTATCATTTTGTCTCCTTTTATATAACTAATCAATTCTGTCAAGAGAGGTTATATCTGTATTATTGTTTGGCAAAGAATAGCCCCCTTTATCCATTTCATTAAGAAATGACTCTATGGTTATTTTTAATGCTTTAGCTGCAGCATCAACAGCTAAATTTCCTTCTTCAACCAATTCACATAAAACTTTTGTGGTTTCATTTCGTGCAAATTCGTCTAATAAATCTGACATTTGTTCTCCTTTTTAATAACTGATCCATTCGGCATTGTTACAATCGATGTATATTATTTCCCAATCTTTATTTGAATCTGTGTAATCGTAGGCAGATATCTTTAATACATTATCTTTCATTTCGAGAAAAACTATTCCGTCAAGACCTTTATTAAGTATCAGCCTCTCGTGCTTCATCATTGTTTTATCAGTAAATCTGATAATTTCATACCCGTTTGTTACAAGAATATTTTCATCTGTAGTTAAAATAATTCCATTATAGTTTGCGTGATTATTGAAAGAATCTATGATTTCCGAAGACGAAACATCCAAAACATATCCGTAATCCGAAGTAAGTATAATTGCTATTCCAATTTTCTGAGATACTGTATGTCCGATGTATTTGCCCCTAAATTCACCACACCAATATTTGCTATCTTCTAAGAATCTAATCCAAGTCCACTCGGAAGAGTTCCACGAACTTTCTTTATCAAATATTCTTTCTTCATATGTTCCTGATATTGGTTGGTCTATGTGTATTGCTTCTGTAATCATATGTGAAACCTCGTAACCTCTTTACACTTTCCAATTTCTCCATACTTTTTATAATAATATCTGCTGCTTCTTCAGAATATATTCCCCAGATATATTTTCCTTTTATATCTTCATAAGAAACATACGTATTTTTGAAAAATCTGGAATCAAATGAATCCTCTCTGTTATCTCCGAGGACAAAGACGCTATCGTCAGGTACAACAAAGACAGAATCACTAACTGTTACAACATCTTTGGGGAGATAGTCTTCTTCATATTTTGAGCCATTTATATAAATGTTACCATTAATAAAGACAATTATATCTCCGGGGACTCCGATGACTCGCTTGCAAAGAAGAACACAGGAATTAATGTATTCAGATCCGTCAAAAAAAATGATGTCTCCCCTTTGAGGGACGTCATGTTTATAAGCTCTGACATTATATAGTATTATTTCCCCTGTCATAATGTTTGGTTCCATTGATTCTGAAGAAACTATAGAAAAATGAAAAACAAACAAAATGAGAGAGCAAAGAAGTAATGTTACGAGATTACACACAAACGCCCTAGTATATCTTAGTATTTTATGCGCTCTTGCCAAGTTCTATTCCAAGCCTTTCGTCAACATATTCTTTGGTAACGGATATTTTATTAACCTTATGGGAAGGCGTATCAAACATTAGTTCCTGCATTACTTGCTCAACTATGGATCTAAGTCCCCTTGCTCCGGTTCCCATCATTATGGCAATGTTAGCAATCTCATCCAAGGCTTCATCTTCAAATATGAGATCAACTCCATCAATATTCATCAAGGTTTTATACTGCTCAACTAAAGAGTTTTCAGGCTCATAAAGGATTCTGACAAGATCTTCTTTTGTTAATGCCTCAAGATTTGTAATTACAGGCAGTCTTCCCAGAAGTTCAGGTGTTATTCCGAAAGAAACAAGTTTTTTGCGAATATCCGTATCTTTTATAGTATTTTTTTCGACAATTGTTTGAGAATTAAAGCCCAATGGGTTTTTCTTGGCTTGTTCTTTTACAAGATTAATTCCTTCAAAAGCACCTCCGCAGATAAAGAGTATATTATTTGTATCAATTGTTACGTTTCCTCCTCCTGGATGCTTTCTGCCTCCGTTAACCGGAACAGAAACTTCAGCACCCTCAATTATCTTAAGAAGAGCATTTTGTACACCTTCACCGGAAACATCTCTTGTGATTGAAACATTCTCAGATTTTCTGGCGATTTTATCTATTTCATCGATATATACGATTCCAAGTTCGGTCATTCCTATATCACCATCAGCAACTTGAAGAAGCCTTGTTAAAATGTTTTCGACATCATCTCCAACATAACCAGCTTCAGTAAGCGAAGTTGCATCGGCTATGGCAAAAGGAACCTTGGCTATCTGTGCCAACGTCTTAGCCAAAAGAGTTTTGCCCGAACCGGTAGGGCCTAGGATTAAAACATTGCTCTTTTCTATATTAGAATCCGGATAGGATATTCTTTTCATATGGTTATATAAAGCAACAGACAAGGCTTTCTTTGTGTTGTCCTGTCCGATTACCCGTTTATCAAGTTCAGCTTTTATCTTTTCTGGTGTCCAGTTATTAATCACAGGGTTAGATTTATAATCGGATTCTTTATTAGGCTCTGCATCTGGGACTGATAGGTTTTCTTTAAGCAGATCCACGCAGATATTACAAATATATGCATTTTCATACATTCCTTTAAACATTGATTCACAATCACTCAAAGGGCGACCGCAAAATTGACAAATTGTATCATTTTTCAAATTAAGTTCTCCTTTCATGTTTAATATCTATATTTACGTATCGTTATTATTCTTTTGTGATTCGTGTAACTCTAGTACAAATGTAATCCAGGCAATCAAACTTTGTAGCAGCCGGCGGACATGCATTGTCTCTTCAACATAATTAGGTATTTTGAAAAAAATTTATTTCCCTTATAATAACCCATCAATTTTATATTTCTTTTTTTGAGATAACTTTTCAAATTAATCATAATATTGAAGTAATCGGTTTATCTCGTCTATATTTTTATCCTTTGATTCAATTAATGTAGTTTTTCCGTTGTAAGAGAATATCCAATCATTAGTTTTGCAATCAGACTCGCGAAACATCATGGAAAGACGAATTTTAACCTGCTTAACAGATTCAGGATATTTAGATTTGCTTAGTTTCTCTTCAAGATTTTGATATGTTGGCAAATCATTATATGAAAACTTACCATTTGTTTCTTTAGCTTTCTCTTTAGCTTCTTTTTTCATGTTTTCAAATTCATCCAAGAGGTCGAATCCCGTGTCGTCAAAGTGCTTTACAATTATGTTGTATATCAAATTATTGGCACTAACGCCCCTTTCTTCGCTCTCAGACTGAATTTTTTCGAATAAGTTGTCATTGATTGTTAAGTTTAACCTTGCCATTTCAACATCCTCCGCACCCTGACACACGGTCGGGTATTTTTTTATGGATTATATATTTTGTGTTTCGATTTGTCAAATTTTATGATTTTTGTCTGATAAAAAAAATAGTATTGATTCAGTTATTCTTTTTGCTTTTTAATTCTTATTAATTCTTGTTTGTGGTAAAATTATAAAGTAATAGGGAGAAGCTTTTAGAATATAGAGATGAATGGTTAACGAACCTATATAAAGGAATAGGCGGTTATATGTATTAATATTGTAAAGGGGTATATCTATGTTAAAAAATGAAATTACATATTATCTTATAGAAGGTCGTCTTTTAGCGAAAGAAGAGGACAATAATTATTATCTTTTCAAAGAAGGGAAATGGGAACCCGACTCGAAAAATGTAGTTTGGGATTATGCTATGGGATTTGATCCATCAGAGGATCTTGATTCTCCATATGCTTTCGAAAATCTTGAAATAATGAACTCATTAATAGAGATTTCTGAGGAAGAAGCAAAAAATTTTGCTCCTGATGCTTTTTCAAATAATATTTTGGATTCAGATGATGAAGAAACGCTTAAAGTAATCGAAGAAGCTAGAAACGGAATCAGGTTATCCAAGGCTTATACGGATATAAATGAACTGATGGACGATTTATATGATGAAAAATAATCTTGCTTAGGTTTTAAAGAACGACGTACTGTAATAAAATACTTGAATCCGCTTTTGGAACAAGGACGAATTGCGATGACAATTCCCGACAAACCGAACAGCAGATTCCAGAAATATGTTTCTATAAAATAAAGGCGTTGATTCCAATACACATGAAATTTCTTTATAGATAAATAATAGTGTTTTTTACAACGGAAATAATATGGGGGATTGAAATGGGATTAAGATTTAGAAAAACAGTTAAACTTTCGAAAGGAAGTAAAGTTAATATTGCAAAAACTGGCCTTAGTGTTTCTTTAGGCGGAAGAGGTCACAGTTTAAATCTTGGTAAAAATGGTCCTACCGCTACTGTTGGTATTCCGGGAACAGGTCTTTCATATCGCCAAAAAATAGGCTCAACACATAGTAGTCATAAAAATAATCAAAAGCCTATTAATACTTCGTCGCCTAAACCAACAGGTCAAATAGAAATACATATGAATGAAAAAGGGCATATTGTTCTTTTTGATAGTCAAGGTAAAGAAATAACAGATCAATCTATTATCAGGAAAATACAAGCCACGCCTCAATTTGCTCAGCAGAAGGCAATGTTAGAACTTCAGCGAAAAGAAAAAATCAACGAAATGGTTGAAGAGGCTAATGCCGAAAATGAAGCGTTTATAAATATTTATAAAATGTCTCCTATAGTTGGCGATTATCAATCCTATGTTGCTATTCTCGAAAATCTTAAGCCAGAAGAATATCAAGAGGTATCTTTTGATATTCCTAAACCCACTGAAGAAGAAATCAGAGAATTATTAACAGAAGAAGCGAAAAATAATGTCAAGAGTTCTATCTTCACTGTTGGAAAAATGAGAAAGAAATATATCGAAGATAACTTTGACGTCAAATATAAACAAGCTATCGAAGAATGGGAAAAATCAAGAGATACATATTATGGCAGTATTGAAGTTGAGAAAAAGAACGCTCAAATATTATATCAGCAGGAATACGAGGATCGGAAGTCATACATTAATGCTTTAATAGCAGGCGATGAAGATATTGTTTCTGAAGAATTTGATTTTTGGATTTCAGAATGTGTATTACCTGTTGAAATCAACATTAATTATGAATATAACAAATCCATGCAGGGATTGATGCTTGATGTGGATTTACCAGAAATCGAAGATATCCCAACAACAATACTGACTAAGACAGATGCCGGAAATCTTAAGGAGAAAAAGAAAACACAAGCAGAATTAAAACAAGAATATTCAATACTAACATTAGGACTTGCCATTTTCATTTCTGCAAACGCATTTAATATTTCTCCATCAATTAAAAATATATTGATTTCTGGCTACACCCAAAGAAGAGATTCTAACGGAAATATAAACGATGACTATATTTATTCCATTAAATTTAAACGTGAATCTTTCGAGGGAGAAGATTTATCATGTATTAATCCTAAAGATTTTTGTTTTGCTTCGGAAAACAGATGTAATTTGACTGCATCTTCATTGTTTAAAACAATAACACCATATGAATCACTATAATAATATGATTATGATGTAAGAAGAGGTATAAATCATTGCGAAAAAGACTATTTGAAATAATAGAATCTTCTAAAGAAGATGATAAACTAGGAAATGCATATGATGTATTTATGATGATTGTAATTATTGCTAGTTTAGTTCCGCTTGCTTTCAAAACGGAATACCTGACTTTTCGAATAATTGATAAAATTGCAATGGTTATATTTATAATAGATTACTTTTTACGTTTAATAACCGCAGATTATAAATTAGAGAAAAAAGCTCTTTCCTTTGTTGTATATCCAATTACTCCGATGGCTATAATTGATTTACTATGTATTTTGCCATCTTTAAACATTATTAGTAGTGGATTCCGAATCCTTAAAGTATTTAGATTATTTAGAACACTTAGGGTATTTAGAGTATTTAAAGCAATTCGTTATTCAAAAAGCATAAAGATGATTTTTGAAGTCTTCCGGACTCAGAAAAAACCTCTATTTACAGTAGGCTTATTGGCAATAGGTTATGTTTTGGTTTCAGCCTTGGTTATTTTTAATGTTGAACCGGACTCATTTAATAATTTTTTTGATGCGGTATATTGGGCTACGGTATCGTTAACTACTATGGGATATGGAGATATTTATCCGGTTACGACTTTAGGAAGAATTGTTACTATGGTCTCTTCGATATTCGGAATAGCAATTATAGCTCTTCCTGCAGGCATTATTACTGCCGGTTTCATGGAGCAGCTTAATAACAAAACTGAAGAACAGAATAAAAAAGATTAATAAGCTTATTATGTAATAACAAACAGCATGCAAAAGGGGTTCCTGCAGAGCCCCTTTTTACGTTCAAAAGATGTTTATTCTATCATCGTTCTTGACCTTTTCTTTTTTGATTGGGATGCTATTATTCATAGCCGTAAATATCATTTGAAAAACTCATTAAAATCACAAGAGAAAATATCAGTGAGTTCTATCAGCATATCCACAGAAGGGTTATTATATCCATTTTCAACTTTAGAAAAAATTCCCGTAGTAACATAAACGTCTTTCAGTTGCAATTTGGCTATTACTTCTGTGGCTTTCATGTTACGTTCTTTTCTCAATCTTCTTATGTTTTTTCCTATAATTGGATTTTTACTTTGATTAATTCTTTCGGACATTTTCAACCTCACAATATAAGATTGTGTCCAAAATGGAAGAAAAAAGTATCCAAAATGGAAGTTTTTTGATATACTTGTTTAGTAGCCGTGTTTAAAACTATGTGTATTAATGGAGGATTGAAATGAACGAAGAACGAGAAGGCTTATTAAAAAATTTGAATGATGCGTTAGAATATGCCAAATCGGTGGATACGATTCAACGACGCTTGGATGCTGTAAATGATGATATTTATAATATAGAAACGAAAAAGGGAAATTTTATCGTTACTATTATTATCTCTATTCTTTGTGTTGTAGGTTATTGCCCTACTGCAGGTTTTATGGCTCTGGCTTTCCCGGATATAGGATGGTGGATGTTTTTGATTCAAATTGCTCTAGACATATTCTATATTGGTGTTGCGGTTGCTATTGACGTTATAAAAAATCATGCTAAAAAAACAAAATTGGGAAAGAAATTACCTGGATTATATACCGAGAGAGATGATGCAAAAGCTCAATTACAGCAGATAGTTTCTATTCATAGAAATGATTTTAAAATGTTTCCAAAAGAATATATTTATCCGCTGGCTCTTGAATACTTTATAAATGTTATAAGTTCGGGAAGATCTGACAATATGAAAGAAGCAATGAACTCATACGAAGATCAAGTTCACAAATGGAAAATGGAAAACCTTGCAGAATCAAGCTTACTTGCACAGCAAGAAGCTGCTGCTATAGCTGCATTTAATGCTACCGTAAATACGGTTAGCGCTGCGGCAAATGTAGCTACAGCAATTCATACTTTTTAGGTTAAAAACTGTTAATTGAAGGAAGGTCTAAATGAATAAAAACATTAAAAAAATGTCGATTAAGAGCGTTATATTAACATTGTTTGTTATTGCTATAACTCCATTTCTTTTCGCCTGCGGTTCATCATCGGGTGAGAATAAAGTTGCCGGATACAAATGGGAATTTGTAAGAGCAAATGAATATGATATCGAGTATTATAAAAATAATGGATATGAAATACCAAAATTGGAAATAAACAAAGATAAATATATTTTGACTGAAAGTTCAAACAGTGTCATTGAAGATAGATGGGAATATGTATCTGGTAATACTTATAGATTTTGTATAGATGATTGGGAATACAATGTTTATTTAGAAAACGATGGGAAAAGACTAAAATTAGATATAGAAGGCGACGGAGACTATATACTCTACTTTGAAAGAAAGGGAAAAAAATTATTTAAATAGCTCAGCAGTAATCAAACGGATTACAAAGTTGGAATTCCAATATGGTGAGGTAGACCACGATAGTTAGGCTTTATAAGCGTAGCAGTTTAATTAATGGCTGCTACGCTATTTTTATGCATCAGTGATACGGAGTCTGTATTAAACAAGGACTCATTAATCCTTTTTTTTAATAAGATACTTTAGCGCTTCGATATCAAAAAGGTTTGCATAACATTTTAAAACGCGTGGGCTTTTTTTGGGCTTTTTTGGATGGCGACCTCTCAAACCCTTCTATTTACAGTACTTTTCAGGCTAGGATAATCTTCGATTCCCATCACCTGCTCTTTTTTATTGCCCCGAAAATACAGTGTTTTCGGGGCTTTTCGTTTCTTCCTGTCATATAGGAGTACTACCGTTTGGTAGTCCCCGGTAGTCCCCTTTGCTTATTCCATATAGAAGCATATGGAATTATAGGCATTTTCACAGTAATCTCTACTTTCAAAAGTATAGAATTTCAGATTAACTTCAGGTGAATGTCCAAGAATTCTGGCGCGATCTGCAACTTCAACCCCTGCCGGGATGAGAACATATGAGTTAAAATACATTCTTATTGCATGATTATTTGATA
>JAEEGK010007787.1_pt1 | contig 25475 bp, 18 predicted proteins | sample 8958771 | NCBI WGS metagenome assembly JAEEGK01 (sample SAMN16246547, study PRJNA631951) | gut metagenome | biome: gut microbiome; feature: rumen; material: SC-attached | host: Bos | place: Iran: Karaj | collected 2018-10
GATTTTGACAGCAGAAACCGACGCTTTGATCAATGGACGCACCCAAGGCATTGAAGAAGGACGTGCCGAGGGCGAACACTCCAAATCCCTTGACATCGCTCGCCGCCTCAAATCCAAGGGCGTTATGACAGATGCGGAAATTGCCGAAATGACAGGGCTTTCGGTGGATGAAGTAGCAAAAATATGATTGATGTTGGCACAAAATATCCACTTTCCGACACGCAGTATGCCGTCTATGCCTATTGCAAGGCGCACCTTGAAAATGCTGTGTATCAGATTTGTATGAAATTTGGTCCGTACCACGGCATCGATGTTCGCCGCCTGAAATTTGCCGTGGAAACGGTCATTGACCGCCATCCGATTTTTAAGGTTCGTATTGTTAATTATTCCAACGGCGCACCCGCAATGCAGCGCAACGACAATGAGCCGCCGATTGTGGATATTTTTGATGATTTTCAACAATTCCAAAACTCAATTTCTCTCCACGACCGCCTATATAATATTGCAATTGTTGACAACGCAAACGGCTGTACATTAATAATTTGCGTACATCATTTGATATTTGATGGATATTCGATGAATGTTTTTATAGACGAAATTTCCACGGAATATTTGGGTGGCACGGCGGCCAGTGAAACGAAAGATTTTTTTACTATAATTCTTGATGAAATCCAACAAAAAAATTCCGAAAAGTATCAACAAGCACGGGATTTTTTTCTTCAAAATTTTCCACCTGTTTCGGTGCGCACTTTTCCGCCGTATGATTGTTTTGGAAAACAATATTTGCCGTCATCTTTTACACGTCAACTTCCTGTAACATTGCAATATTGGCAAAAAATATGTGACAAATTTGGTTTTAGTGGCAACGTGATTAGCACGACGATTTTTGCATTGGTTTTGGGAGGTTTTTGCGGCGAGGAAGAGGCGAGATTTTCCACTGTTTTTCACGGGCGGCACGGTCGCGAAATGGAACGGACTTTGGGAATGTTGGTAAAGACAATTCCAGTGTCGGCTACGTGGCAGGGCGACGAATTGATTGCGGATTTGATGCGGCGAATACGTTGGCAGTCAGTGCGTTGTATGGTCAATGACATTTATCCATTTTCGGAAATTAAGAAAAATTGCGGCGGTTTTTCAGATATAAGTTTTGTTTATCAGGGCAATACCAATCACACGCCCAAATTTTGCGGTCAAGATTTGCAGTCGTCATTTTTAACGCCTTCATTTACAGGTAGTTCGTTGGGAATGGAACTTTGGTTTGGTTCTCAAAATTTGGAAATGACCGTTGAATACGACTCCGCTAAATATTCTCGGCAATTCGTTGAAAATATGATAGATGCGTTTTCGTCGGCGTTGATTTCTATTGAAAATGCAAATACAATCGGCAAAATTAGTTTTTTGTCGCAAAAGACGATTGAAAAATTAAATAAATTCAATGCCAATGCCAGCGTCGCAATTGACAACGGTATTATAAAAATGTTTTCAAAAACCGCCGCCGAAAATCCGTCTGCAATCGCCGTGAAATATTTGGACAAGTCATTAACATACTGTCAATTAGACAAACTTACCAACCGCCTTGCCAATCACCTAATAAGCCGTGGCGCGGGAGTTGGCAAACGTGTTGCAATTTTGACGGAGCGCAGCGAAATGTTGGCGGTGTTGCCGTTGGCGGTATTGAAAACTGGCGCGGCATACGTCCCACTTTCGCCCGAATATCCCGACGAAGTTTTGCAACGACAATTAAATTTTTGCAATGCCGATATTTTATTGAGGGACAATGATTTAGATTTTAATTTTCCCGACACAAGTCCGCCCGAAACCGTCAAAAATGAGTTTGCAATATTTTTTACCTCCGGCTCCACGGGAACGCCCAAAGGCATCAAAATCACTCATCAAAACATTGTTGCGTATTGTCAATGGTATCACAAGTTTTTCCGTCCGCAAAAGGGCTGTGTGATAGCGGCTTACAACAATTTTAGTTTCGATGCTTCCATCACGGACATTTTCCCAGTGTTGACATCGGGCGCAACTATTGCCATCGTGCCGCAGAATATCAAAAAAGATTTGTCGTCGTTGGCGGATTTTTGTGATGTTAACAACGTGAATATCATCGACTTGCCCACTCAGATTGGTCGCATTTTCGCCGCCAACAAGCGTTGCAAAACTTTGCGACATATTGTACTTGGCGGCGAGGCTGTTGCTCCGTTCCATAATTGCGGCAATTATCAGATTTACAATCAATATGGTCCTACCGAAACCACCGTTGCGGCGACAATCTACGAAATCAACTTCGACGAACCCACAATTCCAATCGGCAAACCGTTGGACTGCGTAAAAATTTATGTTGTTGACAGTTTTGGACGGCGTGTGCCTGTGGGTGCAATCGGCGAAATTTGGATAGCCGGTGCGCAAGTTTCGGACGGTTATTTGGATGTTGATGATAATTGTAATAAGTTCATTGACAATCTGTTTGACGACAATCCCAACTTTACGCACGTATTCTGCACGGGAGATTTTGGGCGTTGGCGCGAGGATGGCAATTTGGAATTTTATGGGCGGCGGGACAATCTCGTGAAAATTCGTGGCTATCGTGTGGAAATCACCGAATTGGAATCGGCATTGAAACAAATTGACGGCATCACCGATGCCGCTGCGACCACATTTGAAGACGCCACAGGTTCGTTGCAAATTTCGGCTTTTGTAGTCGGCAATCCGTCCCTCGACCTCGCCGAAATCCGCCAAAAACTCACGCGCAAATTGCCGCCGCAAATGTTGCCGCAATCGTTGCAACAGATAGACGTTTTGCCCACCACGCCCAACGGAAAAATCGACCGCAAACATCTTCCAAAACCAATCGTTTCATCAAAAACTAACAATTTCGTCGCGCCGAAATCAACACTCGAAAAAACTATCTGTCAAGCATTTGCAGAAGTTTTAAACATTGCCGAAGTAAGTGCAGATGCCAACTTTTTTGAGATTGGCGGCACATCAATTTCCGCGATGCAAGTAGTGGTCAATCTTGAAAACAAAGGCTTAAAAATCAAGTACGGCGACATCTTCGAGCACCCAACAGCGATAGAATTGGCGTGTAATTGGAGTGCGGGCGTCCCCGCCCGCTACACAAATTTGGGTGCGGGTGGCTCGCCCGCTATTGGCAGGCGGGACGCCTGCACTCCAACCGCGTGCACATCAGCCGCTTGCGCCTCACTCGCTGCGGATTTTGTAGCGGACGACACGTCCGCTGGCGGGCGGGACGCCCGCACTCCAATCCCAATCCTCACCGGCGCGACGGGGTATTTTGGGGCGCATTTGTTGAAGGAATTGATTGATAATAATTATGAAAAAATCTACTGCATCGTCCGCCCAAAGGATGGCGAATCTGCCGCTGAACGGTTGGGAAAGATTACAAAATATTATTTCGGGAAATCTTTATTAGATAATGTAGAAATAATTAGCGGCGATATTGCTAATCCGCAGATTTATAGTCAATTAGATTCAATTGTTACCAAAGATACAACCATAATCAACTGTGCCGCTATCGTAAAACATTTTGCTGAAAAAAGATTGTTGCAAGCCGTCAATGTGGATGCTGTAAAATATTTGATTGATTGCTGTAAAAAACACGATTGCAATTTCGTGCAAATCTCGACGCTGAGTGCCGCCGTGTTGCCCGGCGAAGTGGTTGACGAACAGACTGTTTGCCCGTTGCCGCCGGATGCTGTGCCATACGCCGCAAGCAAGTGGCAAGCGGAGCAAATCGCATTTGCTGCCGCCGCCAATGGATTGAAACTCAAACTGATACGCCTCGGCAATCTCGCACCACGCAGCACGGACGGTATGTTTCAAATCAACGCCAACGAAAACGCAATTATGAATTTTCTGAATACCGTCCGCGAACTTGGTTGTTATCCTCAAAGCCTTGAAAAACAACGCATTGACTTTACGCCAGTTGATTGTGCCGCCCGCGATGTCGCCCGATTAATCTCCGTATCAACATCAGCGGTATTTCACGTTTTTGACACTCGGAAAGTCGCTATAAATGAGATTGTTGAAGCCCGCGCAATACCTGACGAAGATTTCCGTCGGTTGATACAGAAATTGCCGTTGCAACAAAGGATTCCTCTGTCGTATTTTTCCGCCGCTAATCATTGCGATTGGAATAATGACTTTACCGCCAAGGTGTTGGCAAGCCTTTAAACCAATTCGATTTTTTTCGGATATTTGATGAGCCTAACATTGGCGTCAAAATCCTTTGCGCCAAAGAGATAACTGCCTGAAACCAAGACATCAACACCAGCCTCGCCGAGTTTGTATGCGTTGGTATTATCAACTCCGCCATCAACTTCAATCAACGCCTTGGAGCCGTGCCTCAAAATCATTTCTTTGCAGCACGAAATCTTGGAATACGAATTTTCGATGAACTTTTGACCGCCGAACCCTGGATTGACAGTCATAATCAAAACCATATCAACGTCGCAGATAATCTCTTCGAGGGTTGCGAGCGACGTGGCGGGGTTGAGGGCGATGCCGCACTTTGCGCCGAGTTCCTTGATGTGCGATACAAGGCGGTGTATGTGCGTGCAAGCCTCCTGATGAAATGTCAACATACCCGCGCCCGCCTTGATGTATTGCTCGGCGTATTGGTCGGGCGTTGCAATCATCAGGTGAACGTCCAACATCTTGGTAGTGTGCTTCTTGAACGCCTTTACAATCGGCAGTCCAAATGTCATATTGGGGACGAACATTCCGTCCATAACGTCGATGTGAACCCAGTCGGCTTGGCTCGATTGGATTTTGTGCGCCTCGCTTTCGATGTTGGCGTGGTCGCACGAAAGTATCGACGGCGATATTATCATTGTCTTGTCCATAAAATGTTTTTTCTTTTCAGGCTGCAAAATTATAAAACAAATTTCAAATAATGTTTGAGTTTGACAAATCTTATTACTAATTTTACGCCGAAAATAGACGGACAGCCCGTCGTAGTCCAAAAAACATCACCAACCAATTACTAAAAATGAAAAAATTATCAACATTATTTGCCGCGACGGCGGTGGCATCGCTGATGATGGCATCCTGCGGCGGCGGCAACAACAACGACGACATCACCGACTATCCCGATGCTCGTCAGGCGCATTACATCGACACCGCGCTATCAAAGGCGAGGGAAATCATTTCGCAACTCTCTCTCAAAGAGAAACTTGCACAACTCCAATCCGGCAGCATCTATGTCATCAAAGACGCTTCCGATTCGTTGGGCAACCTCAATTTTGACACCCTCCGCAAATATTATCCCTACGGAATGGGATTGATGAACATCGATTTTGGCGGATGCCCGCCCGAGAAGTACGCCCGCACCGTCAATTCGCTCAAAGAGTACAACAAGACCCTCGCTCACCCGATACCGATTATCTTTATCGGTGAAGGTCTGCACGGTTTGATGGGTGTGGACGCCACTGTATTTCCACAGGCAATTGCGCTCGGATGTAGTTGGGACACAACGCTTTTGAGCAAGGTTTATGCCGTTACCGCCAACGAATCCCACGCACGCGGCATCAATATGCTATTCTCGCCGATACTCGATTTGGCGAGGGAGCCTCGTTTTGGTCGCATCGAGGAGATGTATTCCGAAGACCCGTACCTCTGCGGCATCTATGGCAGGACGGCTGTGCGAGAATTTCAACGTGGCGACAAGAGCAGCCGCCGACTCCGTATGGCTGCAACATTGAAGCATTTTATGGGACACGGACAGATGGAAGGCGGCAGGAATGTGGCTTGTTTCCCCGGCTCTGCCAACGACCTGATGAACAATCACTCCTTGCCCTTTGAGATGTGCGTGAAGGCGGGCGTGGCTTGCGTGATGCCCGCTTACAACGATGTCTGCGACTTGCCCGTTACTGTAAATCCGTGGCTGTTGAGGGACGTTTTGAGAAAACAATTTGGCTTTCGTGGCTTGATTGTCTCTGACCAAAACGCCATCGACCGTATGTATGATGTCAATCATCTTGCGCCGTCGTACCGCGAGGCAGCCGAACTTTCGCTCGAAGCCGGCATCGAGATAGACATCATCGGCAGGGACGGCACATTCCAAATGTTGGAGGAATCCGTACACAAAGGCAGGATAAGCGAGTCGCAGATAGACCGTGCGCTCCGTCATCTGCTCATCTTGAAGTGGAGGCTTGGTTTGTTTGACGACAATGGCGACAATCCCGTTGACATTCCGGCACTTATGAAAATTAATCAATGTCAGGAGCATCTCGACCTCGCCCGCGAAGCCGCCCGCAAGACTATGGTTCTCCTCAAAAATGACGGCGTTCTCCCCTTGGATGCAAGCAAGGTAAAGCGTGTTGCTGTCATCGGTCCAAACGCCAAGACCCTCGATTATGGCGGCTACACTGCCGAGCCTGTTACGCCGGGAGTGTCTGTATATGACGGTGTGAAGGCTTATTGCGACAATAACAAAATCGCCGTTACCTACGCCGAAGGTTGCCGACTGAGCGATAGTCCGATTGCTTTTTGGCAGAATGATAATCAAACTCTCATCCCCGAAGACCGCGCCCGTAAGATGATTGCTGAGGCTGTCAACGTTGCCAAAAATTCTGATGTCGTGATACTTTGCGTTGGCGAAAATGTTTCGTACTCGCGTGAGGCTTGGGGCGAAAATCACCGTGGCGACCGCGACAATCTCGAACTCCTCGGCCTCCAAAACGAACTCATTGAAAAGGTGAAGGCAACTGGCAAACCCGTTGTTACCCTCGTTTTTGGTGGTCGTCCGCTCAATATCCACCCCGCCGCCAACAATTCCAATGCCTTGGTACAATGTTTTTATTTAGGTCAACAGTGTGGCAACGCTGTGGCTGACGTTTTGTTTGGCGATTACAATTTCGAGGGCAAACTTTCTGTTACGATGCCAAGGTCGGCGGGCGCATTGCCTTGCTATTACAATATGAAGCCCAACAGGTTCCGCAGTTACGTGTATGAAGACCGTGGCGACACGATTTTCCCCTACACATTGGATACAGCCTCCAACACTTATCATTATGTGGAAGGTGGTTGGGAGCCGCCGACAAACCACGCCACATATCCGTTTGGTTTCGGATTGAGTTACAGCAAGTTTGAGGTTTCGCAGCCCAAGGTGGAGGATTATACAGTTTCGCAGTACAAGTCGGCAAAAATCACTGTTACAGTCAAGAATGTCAGCGATGTTGATGGTTCGGAGACGGTTCAATTGTATGTCCGCGACGAATTTTCCACTGTTGTCCGCCCAATCAAGGAGTTGAAGGCGTTCCAAAAAGTCTATCTCAAAGCGGGCGAAAGCAAGGAAATCACCTTTGAAATCACCAAGGATCTCCTTATGTTCTACAAAGACCCGAAACAGGAAAAAATCTTCGAGCCGGGCAACTTCTTAGTCTATGTCGGCACAAGTTCGAGGGACAGGGATTTGAAGATGACGCACTTTGTGATGAAATAGGATTTTTCAATGCATAATTCATAATTATTTCGCCCGAATTGGGTGAAAAAGTGTAATTCGGGCGAAATAATTTCTGAAATTATTTCGCCCGAATTGGTATTTTTTGTATATTTGCGGCGAAATAATTTTTGGTGCTATGAAAGGTAATATTATAGGTAGAATCAAGGAACAGAGTAAGTTACAGGATTTGTACGACTCGAAGATGTCGGAATTTCTTGTGGTTTATGGGCGGCGCAGGACGGGGAAAACATTCCTTGTTAGAGAGTATTTTGAGGGCGATTTTTCGTTCTATCATACAGCATTGTCGCCGTTTCAGATGAAAGACAATGAGGAACTCTTGATGCAGCAGCAGTTGAAGGAGTTTTCCAAATCGCTCAGGCAGTACGGGTCGCCATACCGCGATGTGCCTGAGGATTGGTTTGATGCGTTTGACAGGCTGAAAGAACTGCTATCAACAAAATCCCGTAAAAAACGCCTTGTGGTTTTCATTGATGAAATGCCGTGGCTCGATACTCCACGCTCCAATTTCGTTACCGCTTTTGAACATTTTTGGAACAATTGGGGGGCGGGACGGCACAATCTTTTGTTGATAGTCTGTGGCAGTGCGTCGTCGTGGATTACCAACCAAATCCTCAACAACACGGGCGGTCTGTATGGACGCACCACATACGAGATAGAAATCCGCCCTTTCTCGTTGAGTGAGTGCGAGTTGTATTATAAGAAAAAAAACATTGTCCTCGACCGTTATGACCAAATTCAGGCTTATATGATTTTGGGCGGCATACCTTATTATATGTCATATCTTCAAAAAGGGATGAGCCTTGCGCAGAATATCGACGAGATGTTTTTTTCCTCAGGCAGCAAACTCAACAACGAATTTGAACGGCTTTGCGGCTCGTTGTTCGTTGACCCTCAAAAATATATCTCCGTTCTGAAACTTCTCAGCACACGACGCGACGGTATGACACGGAAGGAGATTTCTGACGGTTTGAAAATTCCATCGGGCGGCGGACTTACGGAGATTTTGCGGTCGTTGGAAGCCAACAATTTCATTGTGTCGTACCCTCTGTACGGCGAAGCACCGAGAAATCTGAGATACAAACTCATAGACTTGTTTACGCTTTTTTATATGTATTTCAAGGTGTTGCACAAGGCTGACAGCGCGACTTTTTGGGCTGACAATCAGAGGTCGCCGCAATTGAACTCTTGGCGCGGGTTTGCTTTTGAGGAGGTCTGTTACGTACACCGTCAACAAATAAAAAACGCCCTCGGCATTGCAGGTGTCAATACCAATATCCTGCCTTGGCGGTCGAAAGGTGACGACGGTGCACAGATTGATATGGTAATCGACCGCGACGACCGTGTGGTAAACATCTGTGAAATAAAGTTTTGCACCGATTTTTTCACAATTGACAAGGATTACGACCTCCGACTCAACCGCAAGATTAACGCTTTTATGGAAAAAACCAAACTCCAAAAGAATCCGCATCTGACCTTCATCACCACATACGGATTGACAAAAAACGAGTACTGCGGACACGTGCAGAAATGTGTTACCGCCGATGATTTGTTTTAAGATTCCAATTTCCCTGCAAAAAAATTTTTGCAAGAAGATATTTATTGTTAGATTTGCGGCACAAAACCAATTAAATTGAAACTATTATGACTACATTTGCATTAAACAATTTATGGTCGTATATTGAGGGCTTGTCGCTCTCAACGAAAGACCGCAAATGGCTTGCGAACAAACTTATCGAACCCGTTGCCGACGACCCAAAGACCGCCAAACAGAAAGCCTACGTCAAGGAAACTCTTTACCGCGCCCTCGACGAAGTGGAGCGTGCAAAAAGGGGCGAAATCAAGATGACAACTCTTGACGAGTTTATTAATGAACTTGAAATGGAGGAGGCTGTATGAACGTGAATATCAGCACCGGCGATGAGTTTAAGCGTCAGGCTCGGCGTTTATCCAAGAAGTATAAATCTCTGAAAAATGACCTCATATCGCTTCAACAGAGCCTGTTAGAAGATCCATTTCAAGGCGTGGAACTTGGCAAAGGTGTGCGCAAGATTCGTATGGCTATCGGGTCAAAGGATTCGGGCAAAAGCGGCGGTGCGCGTGTGCTGACTCTCACTGTTTTGGTCAGCGATGATGCCAATGTTACATTGTTGACAATCTACGACAAAAGCGAAATTGATAATGTGTCCGACAAATATATCAAGATGCTCGTAGATGAAGCGAAGAAATAAAATCTCAAAAACAACTTTTTGTTAATTCTTTTTCCTGAAAACTTTTCGGCAATTCTTTTAATTTTTGCTTCCATCCCGCCGCCGTTAGGCGTTGTTCGTTGCGTCGCCTTTCTTTTTGGAAACTTTTGCCTTCACCTTTATCGGCTTCTCCACCTGCTTGTCTTCGAGGACGAGGGGGATGAGTTCCATTGCTGTTTTAACGTAATGAAACTCCAAACCTTCGATGTACAGAGGGTTGATTTCTTCGATGTCGCGGCGGTTTTGTTCTGACATAAATATGTGCTTGATGCCGGCGCGTTTGGCACCGAGGATTTTTTCTTTGATACCGCCAACTGCAAGTACACGTCCGGTCAGGGTGAGTTCGCCGGTCATTGCAATTTGCGGACGTACAGGGCGTTGCGTGTAGAGCGATGCCAACGCGGTGAAAATCGTGATGCCTGCACTCGGCCCATCCTTCGGCACTGCGCCTTCGGGGAAGTGGAGGCTGAGGTCAAACTCCTTAAACATCCTGTGACTTATACCAAGCGCGTCCTCATTGGCGCAGAGATAGTTGATGGCGATTTCGGCGGATTCCTTCATCACCTTGCCGAGATTGCCGGTGATATTGAGAGTGCCTGTGCCGTTGCTGAGGAGGGCTTCGATGTAGAGAAGTTCGCCGCCCGCCGACGTCCACGCCAAACCCGGGATGACGCCCGGTTGGTGAGTCTCAAAATATTCGTCGTGATTGTATTTGGGGATGCCGAGAGCCTTGCGAACATCGTCGGGCGTGATGGTGGGCGAGTAAGGTTCGTCGGAGGCCACCTTGACGGCGGTCTTGCGGGCGAGGGACGAAAGGACGTTGCTGAGTTCGCGCACGCCCGATTCGCGGGTGTAACTGTCAATCAACAACTTCAACGTGTCGTCGGGCACAATGAGGTCTTCGGATTTCAATCCGTGGTCGGCGAGAATTTTTGGGATGAGATGGCGGCGGGCAATCTCGATTTTTTCCTCCGTCACGTAGCCCGACACTTCTATCAACTCCATACGGTCGAGGAGAGCGTCGGAAATTTTGGTGATGTTGTTGGCAGTTGCAATAAACATAACTTTCGACAAATCGTAGTCGAGGTCAAGAAAATTGTCGTGGAACTCCGCGTTCTGTTCGGGATCCAAAACCTCCAACATTGCCGACGCCGGGTCGCCCCTGAAACTCGAATCAATCTTGTCTATCTCGTCCAACACAAAAACCGGATTTGACGCGCCCGCCTTCTTGATATTCAGGATGATACGCCCCGGCATTGCGCCTATGTAAGTGCGACGGTGTCCACGGATTTCGGCTTCGTCGTGCAGACCGCCGAGCGACACGCGGACATATTTTCTGTTCAACGCCTTTGCGATGCTCTTGCCGAGCGAGGTCTTGCCCACGCCGGGAGGCCCATAAAGGCAGAGGATTGGGGATTTGAGGTTGTTTTTCAACTTCAACACCGCCAAATATTCCAATATGCGTTCCTTGACTTTTTCGAGCCCGTAATGGTCGTCGTCGAGGGTCTTGCGGGCGGCGGCAATTGTAAAATCGTCGTCTGTGCAAGTGTTCCACGGCAGGTCGAGGAGCGTTTGTACATAATTGAGTTCCGTTGCAAAATCGGGCGACTGCGGATTGAGGGTTTTGAGGCGTTTGAGTTCCTTCTCAAAAGCCGCCTTCGCGTGCTCCGGCCAATCCTTGGTCTTGGCGCGTTCCTCCACGTCGATTATTGCCGACGAAGGGTCGTTGCCGAGTTCTTTTTGGAGGGTTTTAATTTGCTGATTGATAATATAATCGCGCTGTTCCTTGTCGAGTTTTTGCTTGACACGTTGGGCGACGTCCACTTGGAGGTTTACCTTCTGCTCCTCCTCGCTGAGAAGCGCGAGGAAACGGGATGCGCGTTCCTTGACGGAATCAATGGTTAACAGCCCCGCCTTGTCCCTGCCGCTGATTTCGGTGTGGGCGGCTATCAGGCTCATCATCAGTGCGGGCGATTCGATGTTGGTGAAGGCAAACATCGCCTCCGCCTGCGCCCCAAACTTCGCAAAAATCCTCTTGGCGGTGTCCTTGATTGACGAAATTATAGCCTGAAATTCCTTGTCGTCCTTGTCGGGATATTCGTCTTGGCAAGGTTGGTAACGGATTGTCAGATAATGATTTTCGGGGTCGTTGTAAGTGCCGGGTGCTGTGATTCTTATGCGGGCAACTCCAATGACAAGCGCGGACACCGAGCCGTCGGGCATTTCCATTACGCGGACAGCCTTGGACAGCGTGCCGTATTCCATCAAGTCCTCCACTTTGGGATTGTTGATGGAAGGGTCGGATTGCGTCATCACCGCAAAATAAGTCTTTGAGTCAAATGCGGCTTTGAGCATCGCGGCGGACGTTGGGCGGCTCGCCTGTATGGGCAGGACGCTGTTGGGCAAGAGGGCGTCGTTTTTGAGCGGCAACACGGGAATCTCCTCGCCAACTGTCTGCCAATCAATCTGTTCGGCGTCGTTGTTGAGAGGGATTTGTATCACCTGCGACATACCGTTGATGCCGCTTGTCATTATATCTGAAAATCCTTTCATTGCAGGGGTTTAGAGGTGTTTCCTAAGTTCGAGAGTTTCCTCAAATACGTGGGTCAGGATGGCAGTTTCAACGTCGTCGAGGGCGATGTCGCGCCTTGCCATCATTATCTGTGCGGTGGTGAGGGCGTTTTTGAGCGGGTATTGTTCGTAACCCGAATCCGCGCCGCCCCACGAGAACGACGGCACAAAATTCCTCGGGAAGCCTGTGCCGAAGATGTTGCAACTAACTCCGATTACCGTGCCGGTATTGAACATCGTGTTGATGCTGCTCTTGGAGTGGTCGCCCATAATGAGGCCGCAGAATTGCAATCCTGTCTTCACAAAACGGTGCTTGGCATACGACCAAAGTTTCACTTCGGCGTAGTTGTTTTTGAGGTTGGAATTGTTGGTGTCGGCACCGAGGTTGCACCACTGACCCAAAACCGAATTGCCAAGGAATCCGTCGTGTCCCTTGTTGGAATAGCCCCAAATCACTGAATTGTTGACCTCGCCGCCGCATTTGGTGTGGGGTCCCATCGTGGTTGCGCCGTAGATTTTCGCGCCGATTTTGATGCACGAATGTTCGCACAACGCCAACGAGCCGTGGATTACAGCGTTTTCCATCACCTCGCTGTCCTTGCCGAGATAGACGTATCCGCCGGCGGGGTTGATGATTGCAAATTCAGCCTTTGCGCCTTCCTCCACGAAGATTCTTTCGGGTTGGAGGCAGCGGTTGGTGCTTGAAAGTTCCGCGCTTTTGCGTCCTGAGGTCAGGAGTTTGAAATCGCGTTCTATCTCCTGCTCGTTGAGGGTGAAGATGTCCCAAGTATTGTTGATTCGGGAGATTGTGGCGTGGGGTTTTGTATTGAGGGACAATGATTTGCGGTCGTTGTAAAACAAAATCGTGTCGTCGCCGTCGAGCCTTGCCGCTATCAGATAGTCATCGATGGTGATGCCTTCGCCTTTTTGCAACTGCGATACTTCCGCCAACAATTCTGCCGTGGGCAACAGGCGCGAATCCACCACGAAATTGTCGTCTTCAACGATGGGCGTGTACTTCAATCGGAGGTATGGGTCGCCGAGCAGCGATGTCTGTTCGCCGCTGAGGTGCTTCCATTTGTCTTGTATTGTGAGGATGCCAACGCGCAGGTCGCCCGCCGGACGTGTGAAAGTAAGCGGCAGGAGATCCATACGGTTTTCAAGGTCGTCGGAGAGGATTAGGTTCATAGGAGTTTAAAGATTAAAGTTTCGAGATTATAGATTAAAGATTTAAGGAATGGTAGTCGCTACGCGAGAAATCTTTCAAATCCCCCGTCGTCAGCCGCAAACCAAAAAAGCCCATCGGCTTGTATGCCACGGGCTCTTTTTGTGGTTTTTGAGAGGCGATGACGCTCTAAATCTTAGCGACCGCTCTTCGAAGCGTAGGTATTTTCGTACCTCTTCTTGAACTTATCGACACGACCTGCTGTATCCACCAACTTCATCTTGCCGGTGAAGAAGGGGTGAGATGCGCTCGAAATTTCGAGTTTTACGAGCGGGTAGGTCTCGCCGTCAATCTCGATGGTGTCCTTTGTGTTGGCAGTACTTTTAGTGATAAAAGTCTGGTCGTTGCTCATATCTTTGAAAACCACAAGGCGATATGATTCAGGATGCGTATTCTTTTTCATTTGTTATGCTTAATGTAAAATGTTTTCGTATTTTCAGACCGCAAAGGTAAGAAGTAATTTTTGAATGTGCAAATATTTTTCAAAGAAATTTTTTGAGAGTGTGTTTTCCGTATGCAAAAAATGTTTTTTAACTTTGTGAAAAGATTTTAAAAAACATTCAATGATGATTCGACATATAATTTTTACATTGCTTGCCATCTTGCTGTACGCCGCTTCCGCCGTTGCGCAAGATGTCCGCAATTATTTTATAGATGGTTTCAACGACGTGGCAAATTGGCGACAGGACGCACCGAATTTTATTAATAAAGATGGTTGGTTTTTAGATACTTCAAATGTTTATGATACAGACGTAATCAGCAAGCAAATAGATAATTACATTCCCGAAAATGGCGATACATATTGGCGGATTTCGTTGATGTGTGGATATGAAAATTCTTCGGTCAATAATTTTCAGTTTTATTTGATAGCCAACGGCGACAATCCTGACGCGGAAGGTTTTCATGGCGTGGCGGTTGGCACGGGATTTAAGCCCGATTACAAAGCGTTGAGTCTGATATATCGCCACGACGGAATCTCCGAAGTGATTGGTACTACGACAATTACGTTCAAGAAAAACCAAGAAGCGACTATTGACATTGTGCGCAGTGCCGCCGGTGCGTGGAGGATTGGTGATGACGAAATTTACGCGCCTGAAACGCCGTCCGCCGTCCTTGCAAATCATATCGTTGCGGCGTTCACATTCAATAAAACTGGCGCGGGGCAATTAAAATTTCGTTTTGATAATTTTTCTCAGGACAACAACCAAATCCATATTCCCGCCTCGATTGACGGTGCGGAAATTATCGACCCAACTATCATAAAATTAGACGTTTCTGGCAGGTTCGACGCGGATGTTGCCAAGCGGATTGGTAATTATTCTGTGGGTGGTGTAAAGCCGACGAAGGTGGATTATAATTTTTATGACATCATTTTGCATTATCCCGACACGATTCCCAACAAAGGTGAAATTTTGATGGTTGTGGATGATTTGCGCGATAGCAACGGCGATAAGGTTGTAAAATTCCAACATACATTCCGTCAGGCACTTGCTGATGAAATTATTATCAACGAAATAATGGTTGACATCAATCCCGCGCCGTATTCGTTGCCGATTAAAAAGTACGTAGAACTTTACAATGCGTCTGCTGCTGATTTCGATTTGGACGGCTATGTTTTTCGGGTTGGGGATGTTGATTATAATTTGCCAAAAATAACAATCAAGGCGGACGGTTATTTGATTTTGGCGAGTGATGAGGCTAATTTTGAGCGTTATGGGCAGTGTGTTGCGGCGTTTCAGGAGTCAAAACTAACAGTTGCCGGCAAACATATTGCGCTGATTAACAAGTTAGGCGCGGTGGTGGATTCGTTGACTTATTCGGCGGATTACTATAACGACAAAGACCGCAGCGAAGGCGGATTTTCTATGGAGCGTCTCGACCCTTACAACAATTGCACTGGCATCCTTAATTGGCACTCTTCCAACGACTTGTCGGGCGGCACACCGGGTAGAAAAAATTCTGTCTATAAAATTTACGTGGACAATACCGTGCCGGATTTGGTTGGGTGTACATTGTTGACTAACAATACTTTGCGCCTTGATTTTACCGAAAAAATCAGCGAAACAGATTTCTCAATTAGCGGTATGAAACCTACTGCAACCAAAATCGAAGGTCAGTCGGCATTGTTGACTATGCCAAAGCAGTTGAAGGTGGGCGTCAACACCATAAAAGGTCGCGCTGTGGATGCCTGTGGCACGCAGTCGGACGCATTGACGGCAGACATCAATTATACTCCGCTCGAGGTGGAGAGCGTGTATGCCGTGAGTTCGTATCAGGTTTTGGTGAATTTCACGACGGCGGTTTCCGTGTATGAAAATGAAAATTTCATCCTCGAAAATGGCGCGATGCCGTCGCTCAGCGAGCCTATAAACGATGGCAGCAATAGTATTTTGTTGACTTTCGCCGACGATTTTACGCAGGATTCCAAAATGCGGCTCACGATTGACGGTGTGGAAAATAATATCCGCGACCGCATTGAAAATCAAAATGTTACATTCCGTTATCATAGGGTAGGGGAGGGCGATTTGATAATCAACGAAGTCTTGTATTATCCGAGTGTCGGGATGAAACGTTATGTGGAAATCGTCAATAATAGCGGCTCTGATATTTTCTTGTTTGGATTGATTTTGAGCGGCTACACGGCGAGCGGCGATTTACTAAGGAGTTGTATTGTTGATGGTTACGCGATGTTGGCGGATGGCGAATTTGCTGTAATTACCGCCGATACCGCAAATGTTGCCCTCAATTATAATGCAAAAGGATTGCTGTTGGAGGCGTCGAGGTTTCCGTCGCTCAATACGTCGCGGGGTTATGTTTCGCTGCGGTCGGCGGATGGCGTGGTGCTTGATTCAATGTATTATGACAATGATATGCACAGCGCGTTGTTGACTGTAAAGCGCGGCGTGGCGTTGGAGCGAATTTCTGTTGGTGCGCCGTCTTTGGATTCCGACAATTGGACTTCCGCATCGGAACAATTTGGATTTGCAACGCCAGGTTTTGTAAATTCGTGTTCGTCGGATGCCGAGCCGGATGACAGTGGCGACAATCACGATTTGCCCAATCAAGCCGTTAACATCGAAAACCAATTGATGCGTCCGGGCGATTCCGACAAGGAGTTTACGATGACATTCAATTTCAATCGTCCGACCGACCCGATGTTGAGCGTTACGGTGTATGATTCAGACGGTCGTCGTATGCGCTGCATTGCCGACGAGGTGATGGCGTATCCAGGTTTTTCAGTCGCTTGGGATGGCAGGGATAGCCACGGTTCGTATTGCAAATCAGGGATTTATGTAGTGTTAATCAAGGCGGTCGATGATTCGGGATGGAGCTTTGAGAAGAAAGAGGCGTGCGTAATTGGAAAATTTCGATAAAAGAACGCATATATTAAAAAAAGTTATTATTTTTGCCGTTGTAAATTACAGTCAGTTTTATTGTAAATTAATAAACATTTTTCACCCATGAAGTACGTGAAGCTATTCAGAATCGGACTCTTGGCAGTCCTCATGGCGGGGTTGACCTTCGTGTCGTGTTTCGACGACGACGATGAAGACAAATCGACACCTGCATCTAACCCCGACACATCGGAACCGACAGAGCCTGTCAACAATGGTACTACGGATGCAGATAAGAAGTGCACAATCCGGATTTATGGTTTGGATGCCGGCATTGAGTCGGAGCTGTTGTTGGAAAAAGAAGTTGAGAGCGGCAGTAGCTTCACTCTGCCTGATTATCCCGAAGACGACGAGGTAGTGTGGAGGTTTGCTGCACGCGAGGATGAATCGGTTGTTTACAGCCCCAAAGCAGTCATAACCGTAACTCAAGACATGGAACTCTATCTTTTTCCTATGTCCAAACTCACCGTGAGAATCATCAAAAATGGCTCCGAAATAATTAAAACCTATAAGGTTGAGCCGGGCAAAGAAATCTGTTTGGCTAATTATTTGCCAGCCAGCGATTTCGGAGACCTCAAGTTTACCATTGTGCCTGGCAATGGTGAAGAATATGGATACAATTCTGTTTTTGTCGTTGACAGAGATTTGGATATCCAACTTGGAAATATTGAACGAGAAGCGACCGGCACTCACTGTATTGTGGCAAAAGTGCCCGATGTTGCGGACATTAATCCTTGGGACTGCGAATTTAGCATTTGGTTCGGAGGTTATGCAGCCAAAGAAGGCGACGTAATTGAATGGAGCGTCGATGTGCTTGCCGACCATTTTGCCACTGTTCCTACTCGATGGCACGAGAAACCAGGTTCGTATTGGAGTTGCGAAGGAATGGACTCAGACTGTTATTTCACGATAAACTGGACTACTCTAACAGGTTCGTCGACTATTGGTGTAAATGGCGAAGGAGCACAATCTTTCGTGTTCCACATTTCCGATAATAAGGCCGCCAACAGCTACTATTTCAAGAATATTAGCTTCAAAATCAATGGTGTTGAAGTGGTGAAAAATGGAGACCTGAGTCACAGTGATTTTAGTAGTTTCTACATTAAGAAATACACTGACGAATCCCCTGTGCCTGTAACCAAGCTTGACATCATTTGGAGATAGGTCAAGGCTGAGGAGAATTGTTACGACAATCAATTAGCCGCCTGAAATATTTTCAGGCGGCTAATTTTTTTTACTTCTCTCAGAATGACGACTTAAACCCAACGCCGAAATATGTTCCGCCTTGGACGTTCCTTGTAACGAAGGCGGAAAGCACTCTGTCGTAATACGTTACGAAGTCGATGCCGATGCCGGCTGCGCCGAGGAAGGTGTCGCTCATTGTGTTGTTGTAGAGGAAGTCGTCGGATTTTGGGGTGGTGTAGCCAGCGTTGGCGAAGGCGTTGATATATACGGCGTAATGGATTTTGTTGAATTTTTTGAGCGGCAGCCATTTGATATGAACAATTCGGGGGCGGATTACTTCAAATTTGTATGACGTCTTGATGTAGCCTAAACTCGTGCCCTTAATCATATTGTGTTCGTAGCCGGGTACGATGTTGGGCTTGAATCCTATCGCTTCCATCAGGTGAAAGGGCGTTGATTTGCTGCTCGTGCTGCCATACAATTGCGCCGCAAAGTATTGACGTGAAGCGAGTTGCCAATATTTGCGGGAGTCGATGGTGATATTGTAAGTGTCGATGGTATTGCTGAAAATACCGTATTTTTTGATTGTTGTGGTCAGGTACGAGCCTTTGAGCGGGTAGTAACTCGAATTGCGCTTGTCGAGCCTGAAAGAATATGTGAGTATTATGCCCGAAATTTTTGTGCGGCCGTCGCCGAGGAAGTGCGGGTTTACAATCGCCACCGAATCGCGGATGTGCGCCGACATATAGCCAATCGACACGGTGTTTGACATGTCGATGGTTGGGCGGTGCTTGTAGTGTAGATTGTATTCGTATCCGTCAAAAGCCTTCTTGTTGCCCTCAAAATCGCGGTATAACGCCTTGTCGTCCTGGGTGTTGATCATTACGTTGTTTTGTTTTTGTACCGATGCGTAAAAACTCAACAGATGTTTGCGTCGGCGGTCGATGGCGATGTTTTCGTAGCCGATTTGGGTGATGTTGTTGAATCCGCGCTTGAATAATATCGAGATTGATTCGCGGCGTCCACGGAAGTTGTACCTCTTGATGCCGATGTGGTAGTCGATGAGGTCGAGGTCGGGATGCGCAAACCAGTCGTTGAGGTTGCCATTGTGTGGCGAAATGTCAAACATTGGCCACGTGTACCAACATTCTTCCACGTTGATATTGATGTCGGTGTCGATTAATCCGGTATTGAGCGAGTCGTATTCTGATTCGTAAGTGATTGTTGCATAATTGAAAATGGATGTTTTTTTGAGGTTGGTTGTGCTTTTGTCGATGAGTTGAGGCAGACGTGATTTTGATACGGTGTCGCCGGGTTCAAATTCGAGTTCGCAGAGGATGATTTTGGGTTTGGTCTTCTTGTTGCCGGTGATGTTGATGTTTCTGATGAGGCAAATGGTGTCGTTGTGGGCGAATGTCTGAGCGGTGTCTGTTTGGGCAAACGACGTTTTGGTCATTGCCAGGGTGATGGCGATGACAATTGCCGCCACGATTGCCGTGGTGTATGTCTTGACCAAATTTGCCATTTTGTCTTAGGTTAATTTAATTGTCTGTCGGTTTGCGGAATATTTTGCTTTTGTATATTCCAATTTTTGCAAATAAATATTTGAAGGATGTCGCCAACACTCCAAACCCGTACTTGCAACTGCGCTTGAAGTTGATGGACGACGCTTCCTTGAAATATTTGGTGGGGCAGGTGATTTCGGCGATTTCGTATCCGGCGTAGAAGATTTGCGCAATCATCTGGTTGTCAAATACAAAATCGTCGCTGTCTGCCTCCAAGTTCAATGCCTTGATGACCTCCGCCGAAAACGCACGGTAGCCTGTGTGGTACTCGCTGAGTTTTTGGTTCATCAGTAGGTTTTGGGCAAAAGTCAATAGTCGGTTGAAAATATATTTGTATATCGGCATGCCGCCCTTCAACGCGCCTTTGCCCAATATCCTTGATGCAATTATCACTGGATATACGCCCTCGGCTATCGTGTAGCACATAGAGCGGATGAGTTTTGGCGTGTATTGGTAGTCGGGATGGAGCATCACAACGATGTCGCAGCCGAGAGCCATTGCCTTCTTGTAACACGTCTTCTGGTTTGCGCCGTAGCCCTTGTTGGTTTCGTGTATTGTGATGTGCTTGATACCAATGCGGGCGGCTTCGAGAGCCGTATTGTCGGTGGAATGGTCGTCGGTGAGGATTACCTCGTCCACGATGTCCGAGGGAATCTCCGCGAATGTTTGCTCCAGCGTCTTTTCGGCGTTGTATGCCGGCATTACTACACCTATTTTTTTGTCTCCAATCATAACATGCCTTTGCTGCTTGGGATGGTCTGCAACGTGAAGTCGTAGCTAATTGCGTGTTTCAAACACTTTGCCAAAGCCTTGAAAATCCCTTCCAATTTGTGGTGTTCGTTGTCGCCTTTTGCCGCGATGTTGAGGTTGCACTTGGCGTTGTCGGCGAATGACTTGAAGAAATGGTAAATCATTTCCGTGGGGAAGTCGCCAATCTTTTCGCGTTTCCATTCGGCGTCCATGATGAGCCACGGGCGGCCTCCGAGGTCTATGGCTACCTGTGCGAGACAGTCGTCCATCGGGAGGGTAAAGGCGTAGCGGTTGATGAGTTTGCGCTCGCGCCACAATGTGTTGATTGCTGTGCCGAGTGCAATGGCAACGTCCTCGATGGTGTGGTGTTCGTCCACCTCGATGTCGCCCACGCAACGCAAATCCATGCCGAAGCATCCGTGTACAGGCAGTTGCATCAGCATGTGGTCGAGGAATTTGACTCCGGTGTCCACTTTGCGGATTTCGGGGTTGCCGGGGTAGATTGTGAGGTCTATCTTGGTCTCGGCGGTGTGGCGCGAGAGCGTTATCTGGTTGTTGTAGGAGATAATGGCTCGTTCTGCCTCCACCCAATTTGCCGCATTGAGCAGGCAGTGCGGCGCAAGGTCGTCGGCGAGAGGGTCTTTGCCGAGGTAGATGGCCTTGCAGCCGAGGTTTTTGGCGAGCATTACGTCCGTGGGGCGGTCGCCTACTACGAGCGACTGTGAGAGGTCGTAATCCGGATTGTCGATGTACTTCTGCATCATGCCGGTGCGGGGTTTGCGGTTGGGACTGTTGTCTTGCTCAAACGACGGGTCTATCAACACATCGTCAAACTCCACGCCGACGCTTTTGAGAGTCTGTACCATGATGTTTTGGTATGGCCAAAAGTCATTTTCGGGGAACGATGCCGTGCCGAGTCCGTCCTGGTTGGATGCCATTACAAACTCAAAGTCGGTGTATCGCCTTATCTTGGAGAGCGACGTCAACGCGCCGTCCACGAATGCAAATTTTTCAATCTTGTCTATCTGGTAATCGACCGGCGGCTCAATCAGGATTGTGCCATCGCGGTCGATGAACAATATGCGTTTTTTCATTTGTTTTGTGAGGTTATTTGATGCGTTTGCCGTTGTTGAATTTCACGATGAAAGCGTCTGTGTAGCCCTTGGCGCGAACCTGTTGGAGGGCTGCCTGACATTCTGCCTCGGTCTTAAATTCGCCGGCGGTGTATTTGTAGGTGTTGTTGTCGATGTAGTATGAAATATTGCTGATTCCTTGCAGTTTTGGCGAACTTGCGGGAATTTTGTCCATACTTACGAGAAATTGCACCTTATATACTAAGCCAGAATTGTCGGCTGTCTTGGTGGTCGTTGCGGTCTGCTTGGGCGCGTTGGGGTCTTTGCGGGAGCACGACATCAATACCGATTCGTTGAGCTGTGATGCGTAGCCAATTTTGAATGGCAGCGGTGTGCTTCCTTCGAGTGCATCTTTGAGGTCTTCCTGTTTGAAAATCTTGAACACCTTGAGCGGTCTTGTGTACGTGCCGAAGAGGTTGACGTCGTAATCCTTGATGAGCCTGCCGTACGCAAAGCCCGATTCGTCTTGCAGGATGTAATCAAACTGTTCGAGGAACAATTTGCGCACGATTTTGAACTCTTCGCTCTGCATCAGGTACGACGCCGATTTGAGGTAGCAGGTCTTGTTTTTTACCGAATTGAGGAAGAATGGGAATTCCATCTTGCCTTTCATCATCACGTCGCTGAGATCCATTTTGATGTATTTGACTGAGCGAGTGCGAGGATCGCCGGGCTTGCGGAATTGGAGTTCCCAGCCGAACGGGTGCGATTTGGGAGTGCCGTCGTTGTCAAGTACTTCGCCACGGTCGTCGATGTAAATATTGCGGTGCGAGGTGATGGTGCAATTGTTGAGGGCGAGGGTGTATAGCACCACGTGGAGAGTGCCGTCCATGTTTTTGTTGCGGAAGTCCTTTGCCATGTCGGCGGCGATGAAGAATCCGAATTTGTTGAGATACCTCATCGAAACCATCAGAGAATCAAGGTATTGATGGATTTCGTCGTCGGTGAGCTGGTCGGGCTTGCAGAGTCCGCCCGGATTTTCGAGGCCCATCAGCACGTAGTCCTTCTTGTTGGGGAAGAAGGTCATTGCGAAAAGCATGTCGGGTCCGCCAAACGGATATATCAGTGTGGAAGTATCGTTGTGGAATGAGGAAATGTTGCTCTTGCACCAGTTTGTGATTGGGTTGAGGGTGCGTTGGTTGAGTTCTTCCCAAGTCTGCTGCACGTTGGCGGAGTAGTTTTTGTAATAGTCGCTGCTCTGGAGCGTGGCGTACTTGTCGTCAGCCTTGCCCGCGAGAAATTTCGCCAGGTCGTTGGCCTCGCAAGGGATTATTTCTTCTTGGTCGAGGCTTGCGTCGTTTTGTGCAGTTTCGGTGGAATCGTATGAGATTACCGTAGGTTCGTTTGCACTGTCTTGATTGTTGCCTTTGCTACGGCAACCGATGGCGATAGCCGCCGCCATCATCAATGCTGTTATAGTTGTTAGTTTCATAGTATTTGTATTTTTGGTTGCAAATGTAATCAAAAAAATCAATACTTTTGCGTCTTAACTATTAAAAAAGATTATGAAGGTATATTTTGTATTAATAGCAATTTGGTTTTACGCTGTGTCGGCGGCGTTTGGACAGATAGGCGGCGAGAGCGTTTACCCGTTTTTGGGGCTTAGCACGTCGTGCAACTACGCCTCTATGGGCGGCGCGTGTCCGTCGGTGGATGTTGCGGGTGTCAATTCCCTGACTTCCAATCCCGCGCTCATCGATACTACCGACCATCTTGCGGCGGCTCTCAATATGGTTTCTTACGTGGCAGACATTGGCTACGGGTCGGCGTTGTTTGGCGGCAGGGCGGGCAAAACGATGATTTCGGGTGGTGCGGAGTTGGTCAATTATGGCGATTTTACGCTGACGGATGAGGCCGCCAACAATCTCGGCACTTTTAATTGTCGCGATTATCTGCTGATTGCGTCGGCGGCGCGGCATATTATAGATAGTCTGCCGTTGACAGCCGGTGTATCGATGAAGACGATAATTTCCAAGATGGAAACATACCACTCCACTGGCATCGCGTTTGATTTTGGATTGCGCTATTATTTTGAAAAACAGAAAATTACAATTGGCTTGGCGGTTCTCAATCTCGGTTGTCAACTTACCACTTACAGCGACAACACCCGTGAAAAATTGCCTCTCGACATCCGCCTTGGCATCTCAAAACAATTGCTTCACGCGCCGCTGAGGTTTTCGCTCACCGTCCGCGACCTTCAAAAGCCCAAACTTGCCGACGATTTCGGACGTTCATTTGCCAATCATTTGATATTTTCGGCGGAATTGTTTCCGCAGGGCGTGGTGTCGTTGAAAGGCGGCTTTAATGTGATGGCGCACAACGATTTGTATGTGACAGATGGTTCGGTGTTCCCCGGATTTTCGTTTGGAGTGGATGTCAGGTTGAAGAGGTTTTCGGTTCAATATTCGCGTCAATGTATCAGCCCGGCGGAGAGTGCCAATATGTTTACGGTGGAATTGATGATTGGGAAGATGATGCGATAGGGTTGGATTTTATAAAAAAACAGCCACGACATTATTATATCGCGGCTGTTTTTTATTGATTTGAGTTCTGAGTAATTAGAGAAGATTAGTTCTTGCGCACCCAGTCGGTGACTTCGTGGAACGTCCAGCCAAGGGACGAGGTACCTTCGAAATTCTTGTCGTCGCGCTGAGTTACATCGCCGGTAGACCACCTCCTGAAAGCGCGGCTGGATGTCATGATGTTGCGGCCGTCGGTGAGTTCGTAAACGATCCAATACCTGATGCAGTAGCCGTCGCTGATTTTGGAGTTCCAATGGTCGTTCATAAGACCGATGCCACCAATCTTGGCGTTCTTGAACTCGGGATGCTCCTTCTTGAATCCAAAGCAGGGCAGCGACTCCTCGTACTTCTGGATGGCTTTGACGGACTCCTCATCGATCCATTCTACCGCGTCCTCCAACTGCGAGGTGGTGTACGATTTCTTGCTGATTTTTTTTGACGCGCCGCCGCCGCCGCCCAACAAACCGCCAAGGTTGACGGAGACGCTTTGTGCTTCTGCAGTGGTGTTGATGCCCAGCATGATTACAAACAATGCAATCAATGCCTTGAAGATTGTATTGTGAATTTTCATAATTTCCTTTAATTAAAAATTGTTTAATTGTCTGTAAATGAGAAAAATGATGTTGGCGAGTCTAATGTCGCCGCGCCATACTAAGATTGATGGATTCTACGGCGCAAAACAAAGGAAATTACGAACTTAGGGCGGTTTTTGGGGGAAATTGTCGGCTGGGGCAATATCTGAGCTCAGATGGCCAGTTTTACCCCCCCCGTAAAGTTAACTTTACTTATTGTGATATTTACTATATTATTTTCCATATAGCCAAATGTGTTTTTTACTGTCGGCAATTTGCACAAATACTGTGCCGCATTAGCCTTTGTGTATTTTGTTGCAATTATGGTTGGCAACTGAAAAGAAAACGGAAATTTTTTTTGATTATTATTTTTGTGAATGAATATTTATTCAACATTCAATCTTTGTTTTCATTTCTTTGCCCTCCATATTTTAATTGTGTTCTTGCTGCAAATTTAAAGCAAAATATTGTTTTATGAAATGTTTTTGCATTTTTTTTTACATAGAAAAACAATTCAATAAAAATAATTATTATCTTTGAACCCGAAAAAAAATAGATTTATATCAATTAAAAGTATCACGCTAAAATTATGGATTTCGGACATTTTGACGACCAAAACAGGGAGTATGTGATTACCAACCCTGCAACCCCGTGGCCTTGGATCAACTACCTTGGCAACGAGGATTTCTTTTCGCTAATTTCCAATACGGCAGGCGGTTACTCGTTCTACAAGGACGCTAAATTCCGCCGCATCACCCGTTACCGCTACAACGGTGTGCCTATGGACAATGGCGGACGTTATTTCTACATCAACGACAATGG
>JAEEGK010007790.1_pt1 | contig 25470 bp, 17 predicted proteins | sample 8958771 | NCBI WGS metagenome assembly JAEEGK01 (sample SAMN16246547, study PRJNA631951) | gut metagenome | biome: gut microbiome; feature: rumen; material: SC-attached | host: Bos | place: Iran: Karaj | collected 2018-10
GTGAACCCGTCCGACATCATCCAGACCATCCAGTCTACTTCTTCCAAGAACGATGTCGGCAAAATCAATGGGAAATCGATCACTTATGTGCAGTTTGACAGCGAAGTCCGTGAGTTGGAGGAGGTCCGCAAAATGATTTCCGGCGCCTCTTCTTCCTCCGAAAGCGACCAGGCCCAGGTCCGTGAAATGGCTTGGCAGAATATGGTAGACCGCTACTTGGTGGTTCCTACCATTGAGAAAGCCGGCATCCACGTGGGTCAGCAGGAGCAGATCGATATGTTCGTGGGTGACAACGTCTCCCCGGTTGTATCCAGCTTCTACGGCTTCTATGACGAGGACGGTTCCTTCTCCGTCGAGCGCGTCCGCGACCTGATGGAAGGCGCTGAAACCAGCGAGGCCTATCGCCAGATCCGCGACTACCTCCAGAACGCCGTCCGTTCCAACCGCTTCAACGAGAAATACATCGGCCTGTTCAATGCCGGTACCTATGTGAACGCCCTTGAGCGCAAGCGCGCCATCGAGGAGAACAACACCACCGCCAGCGTGGACTTCGTAGTGGCCCCCGCTACCTTCTTCCCCGAGGATTCCACCGTCGTGGTCTCCAAGGCCGAGGTAGAGAATTTCTACAAGGACCACAAGGAGAGCTTCCGCCGCGTGGCCGGCCGTGACGTGCGTTACGCCGTGTTCGAGCTCAAGCCTTCCCAGGAAGACATTGCCAACAGCAACGCCAAGTTCGTGGGTCTGTATGACGAGTTCTCCACCACCGACAACGTCCGCGCCTTCCTCCAGAAGAACTCCGACCGCAAGTGGGACGACGCCTGGTACAAGGCCGGCGAACTCCGTACCGTCAACGCAGACGTGGACGCTTTCGTAAGCGCCAACAAGGAGGGTGTTTCCCCGGTTTATCAGAACGAGAACACCTTCTATGCCGCCCGCATCCTGGCCAACGCCGCCATTCCGGATTCCGTGTATGTCCGCCACATCATGCTGGTGGGCGAGAACGCCAAGCATCAGGCCGACAGCCTCCTGCGCGTTGTGAACAAGAACAACTTCTCCACCCTCGCTACCCTCTATTCCGCCGACAAGGGCAACGCCCAGGACGGTGAGATGGGTAACCTCGGCTGGATGACCAAAAATATCATGATCAACGGCTTCGAGCCCGTGATGGAAGCCAAGGTGGGCGTTCCCTTCATCCTGAACACCCAGTACGGCACCCACGTGGTGGAAGTGGTGAAAGCCACCGCTCCCGTTGCCAAGAAGAAGGTAGCCATCTTCGAGAAGGAAGCCTCCATCTCCAAGGAGACCGAGCGTACCATCTCCGAGCAGGCCCGTCTGCTGGCCGTCCGTTCCCAGGGCAAGCTGGAGAACTTCAAGACCGTCTGCGACACCACCGGCATCTACGCCCGTTCCCTCAGCATCACCGAGGCTACGGACAGCTATGGCGCCATTTCCCACGCCAAGGAAGTGACCCGCTGGGCCTTTGACAACAAGCCCGGTAAGGTTTCCGACGTGATTCCCGTGGACAACAAGTACTACTTTGTGGTGGCCGTCGAGAAGGCCCACAAGGAAGGCTACGCTCCCGTCAACGAGGTTTACGAGACCATCCGTTCCCAGGTATACCGTGACAAGTACGCCCAGAAGCACGCCCAGGATGTAGCTGCCCAGATCGAGGGCCTCTCTTCCCTGGAAGCCGTTGCTGAAAAGATTGGAACGCCCGTTTCCAGCCTCACGGACGTTACCTTCTCCACCTCTTCCGCCCCTGCCACCGAGCCCGCTTTCATCGGTGCCGTGGCTGCTGCCAAGGAAGGCACGCTGAGCGGCCCCGTTGCCGGTCTGCTGGGTGCTTATGTGTTCCAGGTGAACGGTCGCGACATGGGTTCCTACTACACCGAGGATGACGCCAAGGCCGCCCAGGCCCGCTTCGCCTCCTACTACGACCAGATGATCCTTCCCATTATGATGGACAAGACGGTCAAGGACAACCGTGCCCGCTTCTATTAATAGAAACTGATGACTTTATGTCTTTAAAGTGTGGAATCGTAGGCTTGCCCAACGTGGGCAAGTCTACTTTGTTTAATTGCGTGAGCTCCGGCAAGGCCCAGAGCGCCAACTTCCCGTTCTGCACCATTGACCCCAACGTGGGTTCCACCAATGTGCCGGACAAGCGCCTGGAAGTGCTCACGGAAATCTGCCAGCCCAAACGTACCATTCCCGCCACGGTGGAAATCGTGGACATTGCCGGTCTGGTAAAGGGCGCCTCCAAGGGCGAGGGCCTGGGAAACCAGTTCCTGGCCAACATCCGCGAATGCGATGCCATCCTGCACGTGCTGCGTTGCTTTGACGACGGCAATATCGTGCACGTAGACGGCTCTGTAGACCCCGTCCGCGACAAGGAGGTGGTAGACACCGAACTCCAGATCAAAGACCTGGAAACCGTAGAAAACCGCATCAAGAAGGTGGAAAAGATGGCCACCACCGGCGGAGACAAGGAGGCCAAGAAACTGCTCAGCCTGCTGCTCCGTTACCGGGAAGCCCTGCTCAAGGGTGAATGCTGCCGCACCGTGGTCCCCGAGAACGCGGAAGAGGAGCAGATGGCCAAGGACCTCTACCTCCTTACCAACAAGCCCGTGATGTACGTCTGCAACGTGGACGAGGGCTCTGCCGCTACCGGAAACGCCTATGTGGAGGCCGTCCGCGCCGCCGTGGCCGCCGAAAACGCCGAGATTCTGGTCATCGCCGCCAAGACCGAGGCCGAGATTGCCGAGATTGAAGACTACGACGACCGCCAGATGTTCCTGGAGGAGATGGGCCTTTCCGAGTCCGGCGTGGTGCGCCTCATCCAGGGCGCCTACAGCCTGCTGGGCCTCCGCACCTTCTTCACCGCAGGAGCCGACGAATGCCGCGCCTGGACCATCGTGGCGGGGGACAAAGCACCCCGCGCCGCCGGTGTCATCCACACGGACTTCGAGCGCGGTTTCATCCGGGCCGAGGTCATCAAGTACGAGGACTTTGTCCAGTACAAGACCGAGGCCGCCGTCCGTGCCGCCGGCAAGATGGGCATCGAAGGCAAGGACTACGTGGTCCAAGACGGCGACATCATGCATTTCCTCTTTAACGTTTAACGGAAAAAATGCATTATCTTTAGAGGCATGAAAACATTGTTTTTGTGCCTCTTTTTATTGTTTTCTCCCCAGGACAGCCTCCGGGTGATGTTCTGGAACCTGGAAAACTTCTTTGACTACAAGGATGACTCTTTAAGCACTTCGGACCGGGAGTTTTCGGCCCGGGGAGACCGGCGCTGGACCAGGAAGCGCTTCCAGACCAAGTGCAACTCCATTGCCAAGGGCATCCTCTGGGCCGGATCGCAGGAGGGCGGGCTTCCGGATGCCATCGGCCTGGCCGAAGTGGAAAATGCCTTTGCCCTGCGGCGCCTGCTCCAGAATACGGCGCTCCGTAAGCTGGACTATCAGATTGTGCACTTTGATTCGCCGGATCCCCGCGGGATAGACGTGGCGCTGCTGTACCGCCGCAGCCGTCTCCAGCTGGTGGATGCCAAGCCTTGCCATCTCTTCGGCCCGGATTCGGCCCTGATGACCACGCGGGATATCCTCCTGGCGCGCTTTCAGAGGGCCGATGGAGGAGAAGTAGCCCTGCTGGTGAACCACCATCCCTCCAAGTATGGAGGGCTGCTGGAGTCGGAGCCCCGGCGGCGGGTGGCTGTGGAGAGGCTTCGCTTTCTGGCCGATTCTCTTCAAGCCCTGGGCGTCCAGGAAATCGTGGCTATGGGAGACTTCAACGACACGCCCGCCAATCCCGTCTATAAGATTCTGGAACCCACGCTTCATAACCTGGCGGCACCCCTGCACCAAAAAGGCGAAGGCACCATCAAATATGACGGAGGCTGGGAACTGATAGACCTTTTCTTTGTGTCGGAAAGCCTCCGGGAATCGGCCATGAAGATTCTGCAAATCCCTTTCCTGATGACCAAGGACAGCGGCCACGCGGGCACCAAACCCCTGCGAACCTATTCCGGTCCGCGCTACCAGGGGGGCGTATCGGACCACTGTCCCATTTGGCTGGAATATCAGATAAAATGATTATATTTGTGTGACAGACATAAATAACACTAGATATGAAAGAAAAAATCCAGGAAAAATTCAAGTCTCTCTTTGCAACGGAGGGAACGTTGTATATGTCCTCGGGCCGCATCAATCTCATTGGCGAGCACACGGACTACAATGGCGGTTATGTGTTCCCCGGTGCCATCAACTGTGGCATCATGGCGGCCATCGAGCCCAATGGAACCGACAAAGTGAAAATCTTCTCCATTGACAAGGACGAGTACGTGGAGTTTGGCCTGTCGGAAGATAGCTTGCCGGAGCAGCACTGGCCCCGTTACATCTTTGGCGTATGCCGGGAGATCCTCAAGCGCGGCGGTAAAGTGGAAGGCTTCAACGCCGTGTTTGCCGGAGACGTGCCCCTGGGGGCCGGCCTCAGTTCGTCAGCCGCCCTGGAAAGCACTTTTGCATTTGCCCTGAACGAAATTTTCAACAACGGCTCCATCGATAAGTTTGAGCTGGCCCGCATAGGCCAGAGCACGGAGCACAACTACTGTGGTGTCAAGTGCGGCATTATGGACCAGTTTGCTTCCATTTTCGGTAAGGAGGGCTCCCTGATCCGTCTCAACTGCAAAACCGGAGAGTACAAGTACTTCCCGTTCCACCCCCAGGGCTACAAGGTGGTCCTGCTGGATACCTGTGTGAAGCATAATCTGGCCAGCAGCGCCTACAACAAGCGCCGCGAGTCCTGCGAGCGGGCCGCCGCCGCCATCAAGGCCAACCACCCGGAGGTGGACTTCCTCTCCGATGCCAAGCGCGTCTGGCTGGACGAGGTCCGTGACAAGATTTCCGAAGAGGACTTCCTGAGGGCCGAATACGTGATTGGAGAGGTCCAGCGTGTGCTGGATGTCTGCGACGCCCTGGAAAGAGACGACTACGAGACCGTGGGCGAAATGATGTACCAGACCCACTTCGGCCTGAGCAAGCTCTACGAAGTGTCCTGCGAAGAGCTGGATTTCCTCAACAAGCTGGCCCGCAAGTGCGAAGTCACCGGCTCCCGCGTGATGGGCGGCGGCTTCGGCGGCTGCACCATCAATCTGGTCAAGGAAGAACTCTACGACACGTTCGTGACCACAGCCCTGGAGCAGTTTACCCAGAAGTTCGGCCACGCCCCCAAGGTTTACAACGTAGTCATCAGCGATGGCGCTCGCAAACTGTAGCCACTGCCACAAATCCACGGAGGTAGAACTCCGCCAGAGCATCAACGTGGGCCAGGACCCGGACTTGAAAGCCCGGGTCAAGGACGGCTCGCTCTTCGTGTGGGAGTGCCCCTACTGCGGCCATCGCAACCTGGCCCTCTATCAGACCCTGTATCACGACCCTGATGCCCATTTGATGGTGTGGCTCCTCCCCGGGGACGAAATGCCGCCAAAAGCCGTGGAAGAGGCCGTTAAAGAGCTGGACGGGTATACGCTCAGAAGAGTTCGCGAAGTAGGAGACCTTATAGAGAAGGTAAATGTCCGGGACGCCAACCTGGAAGACACCGTCCTGGAGGTGTGCAAATGGGTTACGCTCCAGGAAATGGCCGCCAAAAACCCCGAAGCCGCGGAGGCCCGCCTGCGTTTCCTCCGCCTGGAAGGGGCCGATCACGACCTGGTGATGGCGCTCCCCCTTAACGGCCAGATGCAGGTGATTAACGTAGGATTCAATGTCTACGAAGACGCCCGCGGCATCCTGGCGCGCAACCCGGCGGTGAAACCCGCCGAAGGCTTCGCCGAGGTCAATCAGGACTGGGTCAATCAGTTCTTCCGTTAGAAATCAAACGACAGGATTAGGGAAACCGAGTAAGGTTTCTTTTGCTCCGTTTCGCTGTATATGCTGCCTCCCAGCCAGGAGAAGGAGACACCCAGTGTGGTGTCGGTGGAGAGGAACAGGATCTCGCCCATCTTGGCCACGAAATCGGCTCCGGCGCTCCACAGGAAGTCCTTTTGGGCCAGCCCCGTGAAGTCTGCGTGCGGGGTCAGGACAAAGTTGCGGATATAACCCAGGGCCGGAATGGACAGGTCTCCCAGATAGATGGGAATGGCATAGTCGGCCGTAACGCGCCACTGCGTGCGGTAGTTGTTGGCGAGATAGCTGCCGGCCGCCGAATTGAATCCGCGCGGCAGCACCCCTACGCTGAGATCTCCGAAGAGGGCGTCCCCCAGCTGATGCTGGACGGTTCCGGTAAGTTTGAGGCCCTGCGTGCGCCAGAGGCCCGGAAGATAGGCATAGGTATAGCCGAAGACCACCGGACGGAAGTGCTGGAGGCTCCATGGACGCAGGCTCAGGCCGCCTTCTACTCCAATACCCCAGCGGGGATAGGTCAGAGACCTGGCGGTAGGCAGCATCACATAGCCGCGGGCCGATACGCTGAACTGCTGCATCAGCACGTTCCGGGGTTCCTCGGCTCCCCTGAACTGCAGGAGGGGAGACAATTCTTCCACCGCCGTGTTGTACTCGTACCGGACGGGACTCAGGCAATAGACATTGTTGGAGAAGGTATATTTGAGCTGCGGGATGAATCCGTACAGGATGCCGCCCTTGCGGGAGGAGAGGGGCACATAAGCCCGGAGGGTGGCCGTAAAGAGGGGAGCGTTGCGGATGCTGGAGGTATACAGGCGGGTCATCTGATTTCCCCTGTAAAGTTCCGTATAATTGTATTGGCGGGCCCGGCGGTCTCCCACATCCAGTTTGATGTCAAAGACGGGATAGCGGCCCTCGTAGGTGGCTTTGGCGTGGAAAGCGCCCCGCCAGCCTTTCTCCTTGTCCGGGTCCGGATGAATGGCGGCGCCCACCTGACCGGAAAGGGTTCCCAGGGTATTCTGGAAGAAGCCCGAGACGCCCGGAGAAAGATACTGGTAACTGAATTCGAAAGAGCCGCTCATAATGGCGTCGGCGTCGGCATACAGGGGCAGCCAGGTATGTAGCCGCAGGGGATGCAGCAGCTTGTGATAGGGCTTGGGGGCCGATAGGGGCATTTCCTCGGAGTAGTCCGGGCCGGGGCCCAGGGCCTGCTCCTGCGCCGTGAGGGCGTCTTCGATGGTATAGGCGTGAAGATCGTCATACCGGACCTCCCGGGGCTTTTGAGAAGCCGTAGGAACGGAGAAGAGCAGCTTTCCGTCCAGGGTCTGGGAAATGCAGTACAGCGTATCGCCCACCTCCCGGAAATCCGTGGCGCCGTAGCGGGTGCTGGTGAGTTGGAGCAGCTTCCCGTCGGAGGGGCTGAAGCGGTAACGCTCGTTCACGCCCGTACGGTCCGATACCCATTCCAGGTCTTCTCCGGCCGAACAGAGGTTCACCACCTTCTGGTGCGTAGGAGCCAGGACGGTTTCCCAGGAAGAAGAACCGGCTCTATAAAGGCCGAAACCTTCCCGGTTCAGGCCCATCAGATAAAGGTCTTCCCCTATCCAGGCGCTTTCCGTGAGCTGAATCCCTTCCGGGGCCACCTGCCGCCGCAGCACAGAGCCATCCTGGGCCGACAGGACAACCAGATAGGACTCGCCGGTAACGGCATATTCCACCACGGCCAGCCGGTTGCCGTCCGGAGAAGGCCTGGGGTTGAAATAGCGTTGCCCGGGAACCAGGTCCCGCGTGTGCCCGGTCTTTACGTCCAGATACCGGACGGCCGAAGTGCCGTCCAGGCTCCAGCGAATGTGGGGGATGATTTCCGTCCAGTAGATGCGGCCCCTGACCGGGTCGTAAGCCAGCGGTGAGGCCTGCGAGGAGAACGTCCTCACCCTGCGGATGCGGCCGTCCTTGATGCTCACCAGCTCGTGGGTGCGCAGGTAACCCTCCCGCACGGCGTAAAGGGTTCCGTCGGCCCAGACGGGCGAGGAGTAGTTGAGGGGGAAGGGTTCCGCCGGCGTAACGGGCTCTCCCAACGGGATGAAGGGAGCACGGGCGGCGGCATCGGCCTGCCAGACGTCGTTGAAGGCGTGCATAATGTCCACGAAGGCCTTGTCGGGGAACTTGCCGGAGAGTTGCCGGATCACCTTGCTGTAGTTGTAAGGTGCAATCTGCAGGGGGTTCTTGAGCGATTTCTCTATGCCTTCGGCCGTATAATAGGGGGCCGAATAGAGATACCGCATACCGCCCATCAGCATATAGCCGGCCTTGTAATAGTCCGGGGTATACTTCTTATAGGAGCCCTTGCTCCAGCGGGTGAGGTTTCTCCAGTCTCCCTGGTCGAAAGCCACCTGCATATAGTTCAGGAAATCGGCCGTACGGGCACGAGTACCGCGGGCCAGGCCCGTTTCCACGGCCACGGCGTCGCCTTCTCCGCGGATCGATGCTGCATAGAGCATCCAGCCCAGCGGCGCGGCGCCCTGTCCCATCACGTAGGACAGGCCCTTGAAGAGGCCGGCGCTTTCCAGCTTCTCCAGCTGCGCCTGGTGCCGGGGCTCGTGGGCGGCCAATTCCACCTCCCAGGAGGCAGGATTGGGGCCATACGACTCCGGGGTGGTATAGAAGTCCATCCGGGTGGGCGCATAGGCCACCGACCCGTTGGTGGTCAGATGGTGCGTATGCAGCACTATAGGAAAGATGTGACGCCAGCGGGCGCTTTGCGGCGTGTAGCGGATGCTTCGGCCTATGGGCTGCCGGAACTGCTCCATCAGGCGCAGATAGCTGCGGGCCAGGGAATCGGCCCCTTCCGGATAGATGATGCGGTAATAGGGGCTGTCTATGCTGTACCAGCGTAAGTGGCCGGGATCCGTTCCCGGCGAGTAAAACTGCGCCCTCAGGCCGAAGCAGACGGCCAGAAGCAGCAACAGGGTGAGGGCAAACTTACGCATAGGTTCTAGGGCAGCAAGGTCAGTAATTCGGCGAAATCATCGATAATATACGTAGCACCGGCGGCGGCGAGGGCCGAACGGGAGGCATTGCCGTAGGTGACGGCGCAGGTAAGGGCTCCGGCACGGGATCCCATCAGGATATCTACCGGCATATCGCCCACAACCAGGGTGTCTTGGGCCGAGTAGCCCATTTCCCGAAGGGTCTTGAGGACGGGCTCGGGGTCCGGTTTGGCTTTGTCCACGCTGTCGGCGCCCAGGACGTAGGAAACGAGCGGGGCAATGCCCATATCCTGCAGGAAGCCCTTCAGGGAGGCCGACAGGCGGGAGGAGGCCACGGTAAGCACATATCCCCTTTGGTGCAGGGTGACCAGCGTCTCTTTCACGTTCGGGAAGAGCTGGGGAATCATAATCTTGCGGTTCTTTTCGAAGATGGCCCGGTAGGTGGCGGCGCAGGTGGCGGCCGCTTCGGGCGTGAGCCCCGGCAGAAGCTGGTCGAAGCCGGCTTCCAGCGGAACGCCTATGGTGGCGGCGATGGCTTCTTCCGAAGCCTCCGGGTAGCCCAGTTGCTTCAGCGTCTGCCGCATAGTGGTTACAATGTTGCCCCGGGTGTCTCCCAGCGTACCGTCAAAGTCAAAAATAATCAGTTTCATAGGCTAGAAAGGCAAGGCATCATAAAAGAGACTGTACGAGGGGATGAAGAAAAGGAGCAGCAGCAGGGCCAGCCACCCCGGAAGGAGGCAGAAGAAAAGCACGGCCCAGATAATGCCCGTTACGGGCCAGAGCAGCAGCCGCACCAGGAAACGGGCCGAATTGCAGAAAGCCTTGTCCCGAATCTTCCGGCAGAGGAGCTCGGCGGTAAACCACATGGGGAAACTGAGGAAGGCGGCCAGGATCCAGAAGGGCAGAAGCAGGAGCCTCTGCCAGAGGGCCAGCTTTCCGGAGGGGGCGGAGGGCCATACCAGGGCGGAAAGGCGCTGATGGAGCTCTTCGCGGAAAGCCCGGTACTGTTCGGCCTCGGACAGATCCGAATGGGCGGCCAGGAAAGCGTTTACATCCATAGGTTCGCCGTATTGGAGGTGGGCAAACCTTCTGTAATGGAAAAAGTCTCCGTAATTGATGCCGGTGGGCACCACGTAGGTCTGGCGCTGGGCTGCGCTGCGGAAAGCGATACGGGCAATGCCCTTCTGGATGGGCTGAAGTTCGCGTCCGGGCGTGTGGCGGCCTTCCGGAAAAAGGCAGAAAGGCACGTCGTGGGCCAGCACCTCGTCTATCTCATCAAAGGTCTTGTAGTTGTCTGTAACGGTCCTCAGGCCGTCCCTCTCCCGGGTCAGGGGAAGGATGCGCAGGATGCGGAGCGCCTTTTCGGCCGCGGGTTTCCGGAAAATGTCGGCCCGGGCGCCAAAGACCGTGGGCTCCCTGCGGGTCTGCAGCACCACCAGCGCATCCAGCAGCGTGTTGGTGTGGTTGGGGGCAATGATGACGGCTCCCGAATCCGGAAGTTCTCCCTGGGTTTTGAAAACTCTGTAGCTCTCCCGGGTGCAGAGGTCTACATAGGGCCTGAGCAGGCTGTAGAGGCGGTTATGTTCCCAAATCTTAGGCATTTCTCCTGCTGAAATTGAAGATGGTGGCTACGGTAAGGCCGGAAACGATGTGCCAGATGCCCCACCAGGCCGTAATGACCAGCATGCCTCCGTGCGGCGGGAAATTGGCAAAGAGGGAGGTTCCCAGCATCAGGGCCAGGCCCAGGCCGGAGTTCTGGATGCCGGTCTCGATGGTGAGGGTGCGGCGGTCGCGGAACGGGACCTTGGCCAGGGTACCCACGCCAAAGCCTATGCTCAGGGCTAGGAAATTATGGATGAGCACCACCAGGAAGATGTACTTGATGCATTTGACGAAGGCGTCCAGGTTGCTGCCGAAGGAGAGCACCACCATCCCCACGAAAATGACGATGGAGAGCCACTGCAGGGGCTTTTTGAGGGCCGATGCCACCTTGGGCAGGTATTGGCTGGTCAGGATGCCCAGCGCCAGCGGAACGCCCAGCAGGATAAAGATGGTCTTGAAGACATCCCACAGAGGAATCACCAGGGTGGGGATTTCGGCTGCCACGGCGGCGCTGTGCAGGTAGATGGACCCCCAGCACCAGAAGTTGAAGGGCGTCAGGATGACCGCCAGGGCCGTGGAAATGGCCGTCAGGCTTACGGAGAGCTCGATGTTGGCCTTGGCCAGGGAACTCATGAAGTTGGAGATGTTGCCGCCCGGGCAGGCTGCCACCAGGATCATCCCCAAGCCCATCATGGGCGAAATCCAGCCCGTGAGAAGGATGGCCAGCAAACAGGTGAGGGCCGGCAGCAGTACCAGCTGGCACAGGAGACCCAGCAGGACGCTCTTGGGCTTTTTGAAAACCTCCACGAAGATGTGGGGCTTGATACCCAGGGCCACGCCGTACATCACGAAGGCCAGGATTATATTGATGGTGTTCATCCCACCGGCATTCAGGGTAACCTGGATGCTGTCGATGGTATTCATAACTTCTTGCGTCATCATCAAGTTGAAATTTTAGTCGTAGATTACAAGGCCGTCATAGGCGGGCGCCACGCCCTCCGGCAACTCGCGGCAAAACTCCGCGTGGGGTGGGAAGGAATGGCTCAGGTGGGTGAGCCAGGTGTGCTTGGCGCCAATGCGGGCACTCAGTTCCAGCGCCTGCTCCAGCGAGAAGTGGGAATGGTGCGGATAGTACCCCACGGTGTTGAGGGTTACGTGCTCCAGCCCCTGGAGCTTCTCCAGTTCGGCCTCGGGCAGGGAACTCATATCCGTAATGTAGGCAATGTTGCCAAAACGGAAACCCAGCACGGGCATCTGGTCGTGGTACCCGCGGATGGGAATCACGTTGGGGCGCTCGTGCGGGGCCTCGACCACGGTGTTGTCCGTGGGGAGGAGGCTGCCGTCGGGCTGGCGGTAGTAGTAACCCTTGTTGCGGACCCACTCCAGGTCTCCGGTTCCCTGAAGCGAGTCTACCCGGAAGGGACGCTCGTCTATGAGGTGGACGTGCCACTCCGGCGCACCCGGGTATTTGTCCTCTGCAAAGGCGTAGGCATAGTCGTTTCGGAGGGTCCTGAGGACCTTCTCCTCGCAGTAAATCTCGGCGGCTTTCTTGTCTATGTAGTTGAACGAGCGCACGTCGTCCAGGCCGCCGGTATGGTCTTTATGGTTGTGCGTGAGGAGGATGGCGTCCAGGTGGCGGATATCGGCCCGGAGCATCTGGGTGCGGAAATCCGGCCCGGCGTCCACGAGGATGTTGAGCCCGTCCATCTCTATAAAGGCCGAAGCCCGAAGGCGTTTGTCCTTTTCGTCGGCCGACTGGCATACGCGGCACTGGCACCCGATGATGGGCACCCCCTGCGACGTTCCCGTCCCCAGAAATGTGAGCTTCACACTCATAGCACTATCTTTTCCAAAGTGTTCACCCGCTTGGGGTCATAAGGCCGCTCCACGCGGATGTAATTGCCCGTGTAGCCGCCCATAATGCCGTTCTTGACGGATGATTCCCACAGGACGGTCTCTTCCAGGCCCTGGTTGGCGGCCACAAACTCGGCGTGCAGTTCTTCGCACAGGGCCTCCAGCCGGGCCACGCGCTCGGTCTTTAGGCGGTCCTGCACCTGGTCCTTCCACTCGGCCGCCCGCGTGCCGGGACGGCGGGAGTAAGGGAAGACGTGGATGAAGGCCGGCCGTACGCGTTCCTTCAGGAAGGTATAGGTCTCCTGGAACAGTTCTTCGGTCTCTCCCGGCAGTCCCACAATCACGTCTATGCCAAAGAACACCTTGGGCTCTCCGGGCCGTTCCATAGCCTGCCGGATATAGTCGATGCGGCTGGCAAACAGGGCGGTGTCATATTTTCGGCCCACTTTCTTCAGAAGCGTATCGCTGCCGCTCTGCAGCGGAATGTGGAAATGCCGCTGGAACTTGGTTCCCGAGGCAATCCAGTCCACAATTTCCGGCGTAATGAGGTTGGGTTCGATGGACGAAATCCGGTACCGCTCAATCCCTTCTACCTTGTTCAGGGCCTTCAGCAGATCCAGGAAAGTCTCTCCGGTAGTTCGCCCGAAGTCTCCCGTATTCACCCCTGTGAGCACCACTTCCTTCACGCCTTCGGCCGCAATGCTTTCGGCCATCTTCACGCACTCGCAGATGGGAATGTTCCGGCTCCGGCCCCTGGCAAAAGGCACCGTGCAGTAAGCACAGAAGTTATCGCACCCGTCCTGCACCTTCAAAAAGCTCCGGGTTCTTTCACCGCTACTGTATGCTCCAAATACTCCCTTCGTTGCGGAGGGTATTGTCTCAGAAACCCTCCGCTTCGCTTCGTCCCTCCCATCGGCTTCGCCGACGGGCCCCTCCCCCTCATTGCCGGGGGCGGCAAAGGTTTCTGAGACAACACCCTCCTCCACTTCGGGCAAAATGTGGTTTTTCTCCGTGGCCCCAAAGACCTTCCAAACACCTTCGATGGCCAGGAGCTGTTCCTTTCGGAGTTCGGCGTAGCAGCCGGTAACTACGATATGGCCCTCGGGGTTGGTCTTGTGTGCGCGTCGGATGAGGTTGCGGGACTTCTTTTCGGCCGTTTCCGTGACGGCGCAGGTATTGATGAGGTAGACATCGGCCTGGGCGGTCCAGGGGACGACCTCCCAGCCGGCGGCTACAAAACCGCGCTCGTAGGTGGACGTCTCGGCGTAATTGAGCTTGCAGCCCAGGGTGGTGAATGCTATCTTCATGCGCTAAGGATCAAAAACACACAGGGTCTTTTCCCAATGGTGATGGGGTTGGACTTCCACTCCGCCACCGTACGGGTCTGGATGAACTGGTCGGGGCAGGTGAGGTTGGCGGCCACGCAGACGCGCGTATGGCCGTTCAGGCAGGCCAGCAGGTCTGCCAGCAGGGAATCGTTGCGGTAGGGCGTCTCGATGAGAATCTGCGTCTGGCGGGCGGCGGCAGACCTTTTTTCCAGGGTCTTGATGGCCGACCGGCGCTCCTCCGTCTTGGCGGGGATGTAGCCCACGAAGGCGAACGACTGGCCGTTGAGGCCCGAGGCCATCAGGGCCAGCATCAGGGAAGACGGACCCACCAGGGGGACCACTTCGATGCCGTGGCGGTGGCACAGGGCCACCAGCAGGGCGCCGGGGTCTGCCACGGCGGGAAGGCCGGCCTCGGAGAGGAGGCCCACGCATCGGCCCTCTTCAAACAGTTTGGCAAAGGCTTCCACCTCCTGCGGACGGGTGTGCTCGTTGAGCTCGTGGAACTCCAGCCCGTCAATGTGCCCCTTGAGCCCTGCGGCCGAAAGGAAACGCCGTGCGGTGCGGAGTTCCTCCACTACAAAGCAGTCCAGGGAGGGAATCACTTCCAGCACGGAAGCGGGGAGCACCCGGGCCGGGTCTCCTTCTCCCAGAGGGGTGGGAATGAGGTATAACTTACCTTTGGACATGGGCTTTACCGGTTGTATCTATCTGAATTTTAACTTCTTTCTGTACCTGTTTGGCTTCCTCCAGGGCGCGCTGCTCCTTCTCGGCCCGGGTGCTGAACAGTTCCCGGAAGAGCTGGGCAAAGGTGTTGAACTCCATCTGGTAGGCGATACCGGCACCGTGGCGCTGGCTGTTGTCCAGGAAGGAGGAGAGCTGGTCTGCGGCGTGGGTGAAGAGGTTGAGCCGCAGGGCTCCGTTGCGCGTGAGTTTGATTTCCGCATCCACGTTGCCGGCCACCTCGTTGGTGGTGGTGCCCAGCCGCTCGCGGTTGCCCACGGAGCCGTTCACGATGACGCGGTTGTTGAACAGCTGCGTGCTCACGGCCACGTCAAAGATGTTGGAACCGTATTGGGTGGACTTGTAGTTGAGACCCAGGTCCAGAGGGATGTCCAGTTTCTGGAAGATGTTGTTGAGCTGGCCGGACATAATACTGGACACGTTGGAGAACAGCACGTCGGAGCCTCCCACGCTGATGCCGGATTCTTCGGAGGGCAGGAAACTGCCGGCCACCAGCAGGTAGATGAACTGCTTCTGGATCTTGTCCTCGGTGTTGAAGGCGGCTTCCACCTGGGCCTGCACGGTGGGGTTCAGGTCCGGGATGTCAATGGAGAAGTGGAGTTCCGGATTGCGGAGCTTTCCGGTGATGTCTATTCCGCAGTTCACCGTTCGGCGGGTGCTGGCGCTTTCATCGGCCGTCAGGTTGTACAGGCTGGCCTTGGTCACATACAGGCCGTGGACGTTGAGGTCCGTGTCCATCACGTCTCCGTTGAAACGCACGGAACTGCCGTCCTGGATGGTGAAGTCGCGGCTCACCAGGCTCATCGCGCTGAAGTGGAAGTTGCCGCTGGTGAGCGTGTAGTTGCCGTTCATGGTGAACTGGCCGGTGCGGGAGCGGCTCATCAGGTCGATGGTACCGTTGCCGGAGCCCTGCAGGGAACTCTCGTTGTCCACATCAATGTACACGATGGCGTCGGGGGTGGCGTGGGCACGCAGTTCCACGATGAGGTCCGAGACCTGCTTGCCGGAGGGCGTGCGGCTGGCCATCATCCTCTCGTACGGATCCTGTTCCTGCGCCGGCTCGGTGAAGGTGAGCAGTTCGCGGGAACTCTCTCCGCTCACGGAACCCAGCGGCACGTGCAGTTCACCGGAACGCGTGGTGGCGTCAATGGCCAGGGTAATGCGGTTGAGGTCTCCGGTCACGTCAACCCGGCCGTCGGCGTACAGGTTGCCGAAGAAACTCTGGTCCGGCGTGTTGGGCGTATTCAGGGCGTGCATCTGTTCCACCTGCACGTGGATGTCCAGGCCCAGGTTCTTGAAATCGTTGAAGAGAAGGGCTCCCTGGACGGTTCCCTTTCCTTTCTGGCCGTCCGAGAGCTGCAGCGGGGCAAAATACAGCCCCTTGTCCTTGATTTCCAGTTTGCCCTCTGCCAGATACGGGACCCGGGTGAACTCCAGTTCCAGAAGGCCGTCCTTCAGCTCGAGGTCCTTGCTGGCAAAGTGCAGCGGCGAGCCCAGTTGGCCGGATACCTCCACCTGGCCGCCCAGAGAGCCTCCGAAGCGGGAGAAGAGGTCCGTCAGGAAAGGAGCGATATAGCCCAGGTTGAACCCGTCCAGGCGGGCCGATGCAGAGAAGTCCTTGCTGGAAGGAGCCAGATAAGCCTGGGCGTCCAGGGAAGAGCGGCCGTTGAGCGAGTTGCGCAGGGTGGCGGCAAAACGCTTGTTCTGCTCTTCGTAGGTGCTGTAGATATGGAGCGTTCCCAGGGGTTCCCCGGAAACGTAAGTGGAGTCGCATTGGATGTTGGCCAGCAGGCCCAGGGAAGGCTGGGTGGGAGAGATGATCATCGCGTGGCCGGTAGCCAGACCCGCCAGTTCGGGCGTGCCGCCCGTGAACGTGTTGAGGATGTCCAGGTCAAAATGGTCCATATTCACGTGGAGGGTGTCGCTGCGGTTGGCCTTGATGGCACCGTCGATGAGCAGCGCCTGCCGTTCGTGCGTGGCCTGCAGCCGTCCCACTTCCACGTCTCCTCCGGCATAGAAGATGTCCTTGGATTCCACCTTCCACTCGTCTCCGCCCAGGCGGAAGTGCGAGGGCTTTACCCGGCCGGTGACCTCCAGGCCGTTTTCCCCGTGCTCCAGGCCGGCCGTGAGGTTGAACGCTCCGTAGGTCTTTTCGTCGTCCTTGTTGTCAAACGTATAGCCCAGGTCCACCTGGTTGTCATCGGCCCTGAGGTCGAAGCGGTTGTTGAGCAGCCTTCGGCCTCCCAAATCCAGCGTACTGCCCGTGATGATGGCTTCCAGGGCGCTGCCCCGGTTGTTGGCGTTCAGCTGGAAGTCCCGGATGTAGCGGTTGTAGTGGGCCAGTCGGCCGGAAGTTACCTGGGCCGTCAGGAGACCCGTCCGGTCCACCGTGATCTGGGCCTCGGTGTTCTTCTCCACGTACAGGCCCGGGTCAAAGAAGCCCAGCAGTTCCTGGACCCGGAGCAGTTGCAGCGCCAGGCTGTAGGAGGCTCCGCTCCAGTTCGGGGTTCCGTTGTCTCCCAGGGCGGGCAGCTCTTTGGAAACGACCAGGTCCTTCACGTCCTTGGTGAAGTTGAGGATGGATTCTGAACCCTTGTATTGCAGGGTGAGGATGCCGGAACTCACGTTGACCGTGTGCACGGTGTCCTTCTGGTGGGCGGTGATGAAGAGGTTGCCCAGCTGCTGGACGCCCTCCTTGCTCTGGAGCGTAATGTCCGCCACGGTAACCACGCCGTCCAGGTGCCGGGCGTCGGAGCGACGGAGATCGCTGTTCACGCTGAATTTGACGCCGGAAACCTCCCGGTTGTCCAGGTGCAGTTCGTCCAGGTCTGCATTCTCCACGTTGAGGTCGAAGCGGTACAGGGCGTCAGGGGTGTCTCCCAGGTCCAGCCGTCCGTTGAACCGCACCAGGAGGTTGGGGTCCAGCGAGACCAGCGCGGCCTGGAGGGATTCGTTCTTATAGCTTCCACGGGCCGAAATGTCCCGGTAGGTATATCCTTTGGCCTCCAGGGCGGCAATCCGGAGGGTGTCCACCTGCAGGTCTATCTTGCCGTCGTCCTTGAGGGCGGCATCCAGGGAAGTGCGCATCGAGAGCGGTCCCAGGTCTTCGGTGCCCAGAATCCGGCCCAGGTCCAGACTGCTGGTGGCCACCTGGCCGCCCAGGTGCAGGTCCTTGGTCTCATCCACCACGTTGCGGATGTAGACATCGGCCAGAATGCCTCCCAGGTTGGACAGGATCCGGCCGTTGACGCCCAGGTCGTTGAGCGGGCCCTGTACGCGGCCTTCGAAATTCAGGCGCTCCCCGGGAGCGAACTGCTTCAGGTCCAGCTGGGTTTCGGGGGCCCAGGCGTGCACGAAGCCCGCCAGGCCGTCCAGGTCAAAGTCTATTTCCCGGACGTTGATGTCGTAGGTGCCGCTGCCCTCCAGTTCCACGTCCCGGATGGTTCCACTCACGTTCACCCGGATTCCGTTGTCAGGGTCCACCGCCGTGATGTTGTCCAGGTGGATGTCGTTCACGGTGCCGCGCACGTGACCGCGGGCTATGCCGCGGAACGTGGTCTCCAGGCTGGAGAAATGGGCCACGGTATTGCCCAGGTCCACCAGCGAGCCATCCCGGATAACCCCGTCAATGACCACCTTGTTGGTGAAATCATCGTACTCGTCCAGCGAACCTTCCAGCCTCAGGTACTCCAGATTGACATCGGAATAGCTGTCGTTGATGTGGAGGTCCCGGATGTCCACCAGCTTCTCGCCCACGCTCAGGCGCTTGGCGTGTACCTCGTTGAAGTGCATTCCGGTGGCCCTTTCCAGGAACTGGAGGGTGGCCTCCTGGCTGGTGATATGGTTTTCGGCCACCTTGAGGTTCTCTATGTGGGCCCTTTCCAGCAGCACGCTCAGGTGGTTCCAGTCAATGACGCCTTCCGGAACCGTTTCGCCGGCCAATTCCGCTTTCCGGGCCAGCGGCAGGTTCTCCATCCGGAAGGTAATGTTTTCCAGTTCCACCACCCGGGCGGTGAGGAGGTTGCCCCAGGTGGGCTCCGTCTTCTCCGTCTCTTCGGAAATCAGGCCGAAGGCGCGTTCCAGGTTGGTGACGGTGCGTTCGGGCTTGTCGGGGTCCGGCTCCATAACCAGGTTGAAGCCGCCGCCCGCAAGGCGCAGCCGGCTCACGTAAGCCCCCTTTCCGTTGATAAGGCCCCGCAGGGAGAACTTGACGGAGAGGTTGTCCACGTACAGGATGGTGTCCAGTTCCGGGAGGGCGGGCCGGTTGTCCCGCACCACCAGGTCCTTGAGGAGGATGGCTTCCAGGGGCCGGACGGAAATGTCCTTGAACTCGATGGAAGCGTCCGAGTCTTTTTGAAGAATTCCAACTATGCGCCGGCCCAGCGCCGTCTGCACGGCGGGGGACTGAATGGCCACCAGGCCCGCCAGCAGCAATACTGCCAGCAGTCCCAGGATCCAGAAGGTTATTTTGAGGCCCTTGCGCATTATCCTACAAAATTAACAATAATTTTGTATCTTTGCACCCCTAATAGTTTCAACCATGGCCGATTATATCCTGGGCATAGAATCTTCCTGCGACGACACTTCCGCTGCCGTTCTCCGGGACGGTGTGCTCCTGTCCAACGTAATTGCCTCACAGCAAGTCCATAAGGACTTTGGCGGGGTGGTTCCGGAGCTGGCTTCCCGTGCCCACGAGCAGAATATCGTTCCCGTGGTTTCAGAGGCGCTTCGCCGGGCCGGCGTAGAAGCCTCGCAGTTATCGGCCATTGCCTTCACCCGCGGTCCGGGCCTGCTGGGCTCGCTGCTGGTGGGCACTTCCTTTGCCAAGGCCCTGTCCCTTTCGCTGGACATCCCCATGGTTATGGTGAACCACCTTCAGGGGCACATCCTGGCGGGCTTCGTGCGCCAGCCGGACGTCCCCGTCCGCGAACCGTCCTTCCCGTATCTGTGCCTGCTGGTTTCCGGCGGCAACTCCCAGATTGTCAAGGTGAACAGCCCCCTGGAGTACGAGATTCTGGGCCAGACCATAGACGACGCCGTGGGAGAGGCCTTTGACAAGTGCTCCAAGATGCTGGGCCTGGGTTATCCGGGAGGCCCCGTGATCGACCGCCTGGCCAAGCAGGGAGACCCCAACCGGTTCCAGTTTGCCAAGCCCAACATCCCCGGCCTGGATTACAGTTTTTCCGGCATCAAGACTTCCCTGCTGTACTTTGTGAGGGACGAACTGGCCAAGGACCCCAACTTCCTGGAAAACAACAAGGAAGACCTCTGCGCCAGCTTCCAGAAAACGCTCATCGACATCCTGATGACCAAGCTCATCCGCGCCGCCAAGGAAACCCGCATCCGGGAAATCACCATAGGCGGCGGCGTCAGTGCCAACAGCGGCCTCCGGGAAAGGATTGTGGCCGAAGGCGAAAAGCGTCACTGGAACACCTACCTGCCGGAATTCAAGTTCACCACCGACAACGCCGCGATGATAGCCGTGGCCGGCTGGTTCCAGTACAAGGCCGGCGTCCGCACCCCGCTGGACGTGGCCCCCGTCTCCCGTATGGCCGATTTCTAGGCCCTTTGGAAATGTCGCCGATTATTCCGACCTTTGAAGGTTAGAACGACATAACCAAAAAGACTCTATGGGAAAATATAAAAACGATGCCCGCGTGGTCCTGACCCTGGATGCAGGCGGCAATTCCCTCCGCTTCAACGCCATGAAGGGAGAAGAATTCATTCTGGAAACCATCACCCTCCCTTCCAACGCCAATGACTTGGACCTGTGCCTGCAATCGATGGTAACGGGCTTCAAGACGGTCATCAACCAGCTGGGCAACGTGAAACCCGAGGCCATCAGCTTCGCTTTCCCCGGTCCGGCAGACTATCCCGCCGGCATCATCGGCGGCTTCCTGCCCAACTTCCCGTCGTTCCGTGACGGCGTGGCCCTGGGACCGTACCTGAAGGAAGTCTTCGGCATTCCTGTTTTCATCAACAACGACGGAGACCTCTTTGCCTTTGGCGAGGCCCTCAGCGGCGCCCTTCCGGAGGTAAATGACAAGCTGGCGGCATACGGCAGCAACAAGCGCTTCCGCAACCTCATCGGCTATACCTTCGGCACCGGCTGCGGCATTGGCTGCGTCATCAACGGCCAGCTCAACCGCGGAGACAACAGCTGCGTGGAGACCTACTGCCTGCCCAATCCGCACATTGGCGGCGTCATCCTGGAAGACAGCATTGCCATCCGTGCCGTCAAGAGAGTGTATGCCGAGCAGTCCGGCGAGCAGGATCCCAACCTGACCCCCAAGGACATCTATGACATAGCCGACGGCAAGCGCCCCGGCAACAAGAAGGCCGCCCTGGCCGCTTTTGCGGAAATGGGCCACGTGGCCGGTCTGGCCATCGCCCAGGCCGCCCAGCTGATGGACGGCATCGTGGTCATCGGCGGCGGCATCTCGGCTTCGGCCAAGTTCTTTATGCCGTCCCTCCTGGAAGAGATGCGGGGCACCGTCCGTACCCTGGGCGGAGACGTCCTGCAGCGGGTGCAGATGAAGGTCTACAACCTGGACGACGAGGCCGAATTCGCCGCGTTTGCCAAGGGAGAGGCCCGCGAACTCAAGATTTACGGAACGGACAAGACCGTTACCTACGACCCTCAGAAGCGTATCGGCATCATCCTGGACAAGATAGGCACTTCTACCGCCATCTCCGTAGGTGCCTATGACTTCGCATTGGCAGAACTCGACAGCTAAACCACGAAGGGCCCACGCACTTTTTTTTCGCTTTAACGTTACCCCCTCCCGAAACCCCTCCCCTCGGGGGAGGGACTTGAGATATGAAGGAATTCGAAATAGCCCAGAAGATAGGAAAGGAACTGACGGCCGCCCAGCTTAAGGAGGCGGCCGCCAAGGCCTTGGGTGTGAAGCCCGAACTGGTGGGCCACGTGCAGGTGGTGCGCCGGAGCATCGATGCCCGGCAGGACATCCTGTACCGCTACCGGGTGCAGGCCTACCGCACCAACGAGGCGTATGAACCTTACCGGGTGGCCCCCTACCGGAATGTGGCGGGTGCAACACCGGTTCTGGTGATCGGCGCCGGCCCGGCGGGTATGTTCGCCGCCCTCAAGCTCCTCCAGCTGGGCCTCCGGCCCATCGTGCTGGAGCGCGGAAAGGACGTGGAACGCCGCAAGGTGGATATGGCCCAGCTTTCCGTCAAAGGGGTTATCGATCCGGATTCCAACTACTGTTACGGAGAGGGGGGCGCCGGTGCCTTCAGCGACGGCAAGCTCTATACCCGCTCCTCCAAACGCGGAGACATCCGCGAGGTCCTGCACCAGCTGGTGGCTTTCGGTGCTTCCGAGGACATTCTGATTGACGCCCATCCCCACATCGGAACCGACCGCCTGCCGGAGATTGTCAAGAACATCCGCCAGTGCATCGAGGACCACGGCGGGGAATATCACTTTGACTCCCGGGTCACGGAGATAGAGGCCCGGTCGGAATTCACCGTCCGGTGTGCGGACGGCGCCGAGTACAAGGCGTCCAAAATCATCCTGGCCACGGGTCATTCGGCCCGCGACATTTATGAGCTCTTCGAGGCCAAAGGCTGGGCGCTGGAGGCCAAGGGTTTTGCCCTGGGCGTACGCGTGGAGCATCCCCAGTGGCTTATCAACCAGATCCGTTATCACGGGAAATACCAGCCGTTTATGCCCACGGCCGAGTATTCCTTTGTGCAGCAGGTGGAAGGCCGCGGCGTTTTCTCCTTCTGTATGTGCCCCGGCGGCATCCTGGTCCCGTCCTCCACGGAAGACGGCACGGTGGTGCTCAACGGGATGTCCAACAGCGCCCGCAACTCCAAGTGGGCCAATGCCGGCGTGGTGGTGCAGATTGAGCCCGGAGACCAGCCGGCCCAATACGAGGGCCCCTTTGCGCTGATGGATTTCCAGCGGGATATCGAGCGCAGTATGTACCAGTGGGCCAGCACCCACGGCGGCCGGCATCCCCTGAGCGCTCCCGCCCAGCGGATGAAGGACTTCTGCCGCGGCATCGAGTCCAAGGACCTTCCCAAGACTTCCTATCACCCGGGCGCCCTTTCGGCCCCCCTTCACGAACTGCTTCCGGAGCATGTTTCGATGCGCCTGAGGCGGGCTTTCCCCCAGGTGGACCGCCAGATGCACGGCTATTATACCAACGACGCCCTCCTGCTGGGCGTGGAGTCCCGCACCTCTTCCCCGGTGCGCCTTCCCCGTAATCCGGAAACCCTCGAACATATCTCCGTCCCCGGCCTCTACCCTTGCGGCGAAGGTGCCGGTTACGCCGGGGGTATCGTCTCATCGGCTTTGGACGGCATCAACTGCGCCGAAGCCCTGAACTCCTCCCTTACCCAAGAGTAGTATGAACAGACGTTTAGGCATCTTACTGCTGGTTTGCGTGGCGCTTTCCTGCGGCACAAAGAAGAAGGCGGCCCCCGCCGCGCCCGCCACCCGGGATTTCCCTATGGCCGAAGTCCCCGTAATGATTACCGAGCCCCACGAGCGGGCGGTGTGGATTGCGCAGCATTTCTGGGACCGGTTCACCCAGCCGGACAAGCTCTACGCCTGCGATTCGCTGCTGGTGAACGGCGTTCCCAACGAGAAGCTGGAGCAGCAGGTGGGCCTTTTCGCCTCCATTCTCCAGAACCTGCCGCTGCAGGACGGAATGGCGGCGATGGAAACCACCTACAACCGCCTGGAGGCCTTCCAGAAGGCCCAGCCCAAGGGAAATGTGTTTGAAAAGACATCGGCCCTGATCGGGCGCTATTTCTATGACCCCAACTCCCCCGTCCGGAACGAGGAACTGTACCTGCCGTTCGTTTCCAAGATGGCGGTTTCAGACCTGGTACCGGACAGCGAGAAAGGCCAGTACGCCTGGGATACAAGAGTGTGCTCCCTCAACCGCATAGGCACTCCGGCGGCCGATTTCCGCTTTGTGGATACGGCCGGCCGCAACCGGACCCTGTATGGCATCAAGGCAGAGTGGACGCTCCTGATCTTCGGCAACCCGGACTGCACCGCCTGCCGCCAGCTGATGGAGGATATGGGCGCTTCCGTGGCCATCTCCAACCTCATCAACTCCGGCCGCCTCAAGGTGGTGGACGTGTACATTGACGATGAGATAGATCTGTGGAAAGAGCGCCGGGACAGCTATCCTTCGGCCTGGATCAACGGCTACGATCCCACCTTCACCATCCGCACGGACCGCATCTACGCCGTGCGTGCCGTCCCGTCCCTGTACCTGCTGGATCAGGACAAGAACGTGGCTCTCAAAGATTGTCCCGCAGAACTGGCGTTACAGATTCTGGAGACGCTGTAATCAGGCTTCAAATACCCAGATAATGGCTTCTTCCATCACCTCTCCGGGACGGAGAACGGTGGTGGGATACTGCGGCCGGTTGGGGGAATCGGGGCAGTGCTGGCACTCGATGGCTACGCCGTCGTAGTCCTCGTACGCACGGGTTTTACCCTGAGGGCAGCCCTTGAGCCAGTTGCCGGTATATACCTGCACGGCCGGCTGGGTGGTGAGGACGGTCAGGTGACGGCCGCTCTTGGCTGCCCATAACTGAGCCGCCTCCGAAAGCTGGCCGGGGATATAGCCGTCAATGAGATAGCAGTTGTCGTAGCCCTTGCCGTATTTGAGGGCGGGGAAATCGGCCTTGATGTCCCGGCCGATGGTTTTGGCCTCTACAAAGTCCATGGGCGTTCCGGCTACATCCTCGGGGTCTCCCAGCGGGATGAGGTTTTCATCCGTGGGGAGATACTGGGAGGCGTTGAGTTCCAGTTTGTGGTTCAAAACGCTGCCGGAGGCCTCTCCGTCCAGGTTGATATAGACGTGGTTGGTGAGGTTGACCACCGTGGGCTTGTCGGTTTCGGCCGTGAGGATGAGCTTGAGGGAATTGTCCTCGGCCCAGGTGTAGTGGGCCACGGCCTTGAGGTTGCCGGGGTAGCCGGCTTCTCCGTCCTCGGAGTAATAGAGGAACTCTACGGCGTCTCCCTCCACGCGGCTTTCCCAAACCTGGCTGTGGAAGCCCTGGGGGCCGCCGTGCAGGTGGTTGGGGCCGTTGTTGATGGGAAGGTTGTATTCTACTCCGTCCAGGGTAAACTTACCCTTGGCAATGCGGTTGGCATAGCGGCCGGGCACCTTGCCGGAACAGGGACCGTCTCCCAAATAATCCAGAGGGTTCTTGTAACCCAGTGCTATGTCTCCCAGTTTGCCGTCTTTGTCCGGTACCACAATGGAAACGATGGCGGCTCCTATGTTGGTTAGCTGCACATAGGCGCCGGAGGCGTTTTTAAGCGTGTAAAGGAGGATCTCCTTTCCGTCGGGAGCCTGGCCCCAGGATTCTTTGGTTATGGTCATAGGTTATTTCTTTTTGTAAATCACGAATTCAAAAGTGTAGCCGGTCTCGGGGTCCGTGTGGGTCTCCGAGGTGCTCACACGCTCCCAGACGGCGGGGTCAATCTCCGGGAAGAAGACGTCTGCGTCCGGCAGCACGGTGTGTACGTGGGTGATGTAGAGCTTGTCCATCTCCGGCATGGCGGCCCGGTAAACGGAAGCGCCGCCCATCACGAAACACTTTTCGGCCCCGGTTTCCTGGGCCTCTTTGTAGGCTTCCTCAAACGAATAGACGCACGTGACCTCCGGAATGGGGTCTCCGCCCAGGTTGAGCACGATGTTCTTTCTGCCTTTCAGCGGGCGGAAGGGCAGGGAGAAATACGTGGTGCGGCCCATAATGACCGGGAAACCCTTGGTGGTTTCCTTGAAATACTTGAGGTCTTCCGCAATGTGCCAGGGAAGTTGGTTCTTGATTCCGATGCCCCAGTTATCGGCAACGGCTACTATTAAGCATTTTTCCATATTATACGGCTACAGGTGCTTTGATGGCAGGCCACGGGTCATAGCCTTCCAGGGTGAAATCTTCGTATTTGAAATCGAACACGGACTTGACATCCGGGTTCAGGTGCATCTTGGGAAGCGGGCGGGGCTCGCGGGAAAGCTGCAGGGCCACCTGCTCAAAATGGTTGCGGTACAG
>JAEEGK010007792.1_pt1 | contig 25468 bp, 23 predicted proteins | sample 8958771 | NCBI WGS metagenome assembly JAEEGK01 (sample SAMN16246547, study PRJNA631951) | gut metagenome | biome: gut microbiome; feature: rumen; material: SC-attached | host: Bos | place: Iran: Karaj | collected 2018-10
AGCAACTCGTAACTCCTTTTCACAAACTCGCTCAGCTTCTCGCCGGTGAGGATGTTCTGCGAGAGCATCGCCAGATCGACCATCTGCTGCACCAACTGCGTGCGTTTTGTCTCGTCCTTTTCGTCGAGGATGCGCGTGGCGAGCGGGTGGTTGCCGTTGATCACCAGGTTGTAGTGGTCGAAGCCACCGTAGAAGCCCTGCTGGCCGGAAACCTTCTCCATGTCCTTGAAACGGCGCATGAACTCGTTTTGCGTGACCATCACGGGCAGGTCGGTCTCGCTCAGCGAATCAACCTCCGGGGTGAACAACTTCGCATCGACCTGCTTCTCGAAGAGCTCTTTCAACTGCTTCTGTTGATCCTCAGACAGTTTCGAGACGTGCGCATCTTCTTCTTTCTCAATGAGTTTGTCAACCACATTGGCGTCCACGCGGGTGAAGCGCACCTTCTCGAGCTTCTGCTCCAGCATGTTGATGAAGTGCGTGTCGAGGAAACCGGTCATCAGCAACACATCGTATCCTTTCTCTTTCGCGTTGGCGATATAGACGTGCTGGTCGTCGGCGTTGGCAGCGTACAGCATGACAATATTTCCGTTTTTGTCAGTCTGCAACGCGCTCACCATGTTGCGGTATTCTTCAATCGTAAAGTACTTGCCCTCAGTATTTTTCAGCAAGTAGAAATCCTTGATTTTGTCGTAGAACTTCTCGTCGGTGAGCGATCCGTATTCGAGGAAGATGCTCAGGTCGTCCCATTTCTTCTCGAACTCCTCGCGGTTCTCCTTGAACATCTGCTCCAGCTTTTCGGCCACCTTCTTGCTGATGTAGGTGGAGATTTTTTTGACGTTGTTGTCGCTTTGGAGGTAGGAGCGGGAGACGTTCAGCGGGATGTCGGGCGAGTCAATGACACCATGCAGGAGGTTCATGAAGTCGGGCACGATACCTTCCAGCTCGTCGGTGATAAAGACTTGGTTACAATAGAGTTGCACGCGGTTCTTCTTGAGGTCGAGCTGGTTTTTGATCTTCGGGAAGTAGAGCACGCCGGTGAGATTGAAGGGGTAATCGACGTTCAGGTGGATGTGGAACATCGGCTCCTCGAAGGACATCGGGTAAAGTTCGCGGTAGAATTTGTTGTAGTCCTCGTCGGTGAGGGAAGAGGGCTGTTTCTGCCAGATGGGGTCGGTGTCGTTGATGATGCGCGGCACCTGCACGGCCTCCTCCTTCGGTTCTTCCTTCTTCTCGTCTTTGTTTTCCGTATCTTCTGGTTTCGGCTCAGGTTTACGCCATTCAGTCTTCATACCACAACGGATGGGCACGGGCAGAAAGCGGCAGTACTTGTTGAGCAGCTCCACCAACTTGTCCTCGTTGACGAACTCCTGCAGGTCGTCGTCTTCCACGTGGAGGACGATTTCGGTGCCACGGTCCGATTTGTCGATCTCTTCGAGAGTGAAGTCGGGTGAGCCGTCGCAGCTCCACTTAACCGCCTGAGCGTCTTTCTGATACGATTTGGTGAGGATATCCACGCGGTTGGCGACCATGAAGGAGGAGTAGAAGCCAAGTCCGAAGTGGCCGATGATGTTGGCCGCGTCGTTGCCTTTGTATTTGGCCAGGAAGTCCTCCGCGCCGGAGAAGGCGATCTGGTTGATGTAGCGATCGACCTCCTCGGCGGTCATGCCGATGCCGCGGTCGGTGACATGGATGGTCTTGTCATCCTTGTTGACCTTCACGTCAATGGTCAAGTCACCTAACTCGCAGTCGGCCTTGCCCAAGCTGACGAGCGTTTTGAGCTTCTGCGTGGCATCCACTGCGTTGGAAATCAGTTCTCTAAGGAAAATCTCGTGATCAGAGTACAAAAACTTCTTGATGACGGGAAAGATATTCTCGGTTTGTACATTAATTTTACCTGTCTGCATATTTTTACATTTTTAACGGCGTTGATTGTTGCAAATATTGTGCCAGAAAGTTGTGGCTTTTGCCTTTTAAACATATTGTCAGATAAACGATGTAGAGACGTTTCCTGAAACGTCTCCTGGATGTTGTGAAGTTGTAATGCGGTAAAAATGTATTTTTGCCGCGAAAAATTGATTCGGAATGAAAAAAACAGATTCCCATATAAAACGAAGAAAAGGAATGCTTTGGTTCATCGGCATTTGTCTTGCCGTGGTGGTATTTTTCTACAACGAGCCGGAATGCATGCGTCGTTCGTTAGTTGCGTTGGGCGTTCCCGATTCGATCATCTATTCGGATTATGCGGGTTTTAGGACTTTCGACTCGATGGTGCGCTGCAAGGAGGTGTTCGGGCAGGATTCCGTTACGGTGATTTCCCAACGTTGGCACAACGAGCGGGCATTGTACATTGCACAACACGCGGGTCTGGATGCCATTGCGATCAATGCGCTCGACGTACAGGTGAAGCACGCCTATCTGAAAAACCACATCCGCGAGTTGCTCGCCAAAGTGAAGGTTGTGATGGACGTGACCTTCCACAAACAACCCAAATTCTTGGGTGAACCGGTGAAGGTCGGATGATAATCTCGAACAATCACTTAATCATTCATCGCCTTTCGATATAAATCACCAAGCTATTTTCTAAAAACAAATGGAAAACACCTCTCTCAATTCGAAACCTGTCATCCTGTTATGCACTCTGATCCAATGGAGTTGGGGAGTGCTGCAGAACCTGCTGGGCTTCATCATTTTCCTTATTTGTGTCAGAAAGCCGCATGGCCGTTTCAGAACATCGATAGTGACCTATTGGGATAGATCTGACAGCCTCGGCTGCGGCATGTTCGTCTTCCTGACCACTCAAAAACCGGCAGGCTATTCCGTTGCCATGGGCGAGAAATTCCAGTATGATATTTTGGTTCACGAATACGGGCACACGATGCAGTCGCTGATCCTTGGACCGCTGTTTCTGCCCGTCATCGGTATTCCCTCATTTATCTGGGCATCTCTGCCAGTCTTTGACAGACTGAGGGCACGGAAAGGGTTGTCGTATTATTGGTTCTATTGCGAGAAATGGGCGACAAATCTCGGTAAAAAGGTCACGAAAACTATTTTAGATATGTAAACCGAGGTCTAGAACATGTAGAGGCGTTTCAGGAAACGCCTCTACAATCCTTAACACTTTCTCACAAACAGCTGCGCGTTCTCGAACTTGGTCACCTTCACCTTGTCGCCGGGGTTGGCGAAGCCGTGTTCGATGGTGGCGTCCAGCACTTCACCGTCGATGTTGATTTTGCCGGAAGGACGGAGGATAGTCTGCGCAACCCCTTCTTTACCAATGTATTGCTCGTTGCGCAAGTCCTGCGAGGTGAAGCCTTGCTTTGTTTCCAGACCTGTGCGCAACGCCAACGAACCGAAGCGCGTCTCGGCGAGGATGAGCTTCTTGCCGAGCCACAACGACAGGAAGAATCCCGCCAGAGTGCTGACCAACACCAGGATCGTCATCTTGCTGATATGTGCAGGGGCGTTGAACTCGGGGTTGAAGGTGAATTTGAAGCCGACATTGAACACCAGGGTGAGGATGAGCGAGGCAATGACGAGCACAATGCCGGAGATGCCCGCGACCCCGAAGCCGGGGATGACGAAGAACTCCAGCATCAGCAGGACGATGCCGGCGAGGAAGAGGAGGATTTCCCAGTGGGCGGCGAGACCTTCAAGGTAATGCGGGGCGAAGAAGAGCAGGGCGGCGGTGAGGGCGATGATGCTGGGCAGCCCCAGCCCGGGAGCCTGCAACTCGAACCAGATTCCACCCACAATGCACATGATAAGGATTCCGCTCACGGCAGGGTTGACCAGGAAATTGATGATTTTCTCGATAGGGGAGAGCTCCTGCTCGTGAATCTCGGGCTGTTCGACACCGGCCTGAGTCAGCGCCTCCTCGCGACTGTTCACCACTCCCTCGCAGAAACCGTTGTCCGCAGCCTCTTCGGAGGTGAATGTCAGCACTTTGCCGGAGTCGCTGATGCCGGGAATCGAGACATCGGGATCCACCATGGCCTGCGCGATGTTGGGGTTGCGGCCGTTGTGCTCGGCGGTGGTGCGCATGAGCGAACGCATGTACGACTGGTACTTGTCGGGCATGATCTGGCCGGTCTGATCGACCACGGAGGCCGCCCCGATGGAGGCGCCGGGCATCATGTAGATGCTGTCGCACGCGATGGAGATCAGCGCGCCCGCCGATGCCGCGTTGTTGTTGATGAAGACGATGCTCGGCACTTTGGTGTTCAACAGAAGCGTGCGGATCTTGTCAGCGGCATCCAGTTCCCCGCCGAAAGTGTTCAGCTCTAAGAACAAGTAGTCGTATTTCCCGGCTTCCGCCTCTTTCACAGCCTTCTCGGTCAGCCGCAGCGCCGGTTTGGAGATGTTGTCATCTATCTTATAGTAATAGACCTGTGTTTTCTGGGCGGAAACGCTGCAGGTCGCCGCTATTATCGCAACAATGAGACCCACTATGAGGGTGTATGCTTTTTTCATATTCAGACTGTTCTAAAATGGGCTGCGAAAATAGGATTTTTTCGGATTGGAAGACTATCTGGCTTTTTTTACGACAACATAGGACTATTATGGACAACTTTGGAAAAAAATGCAATAGCGTCCAATAAAAAAGATAAAAAACGTCCAAGACGGCGTTATTATTCACTTTTCCCGCAATTATCCATTCTCAATTATCCATTATCCATTAACCCGAAAAAAGTGTATCTTTGCCGACTAATTTTTTTGCAATGAAAATAGAGAATGTAGAACAGATTTTTGAAGAGTTCAAGAATGCTAAAATATTGGTAATCGGCGATGTGATGATCGACTGTTACCTTACGGGGAAAGTGTCAAGAATCAGTCCGGAAGCGCCCGTTCCCATCGTGAATGTGCAAAGCCGCAGCTACCGTCTGGGTGGCGCCGCCAATGTCGCGCTCAACCTCAAGTCCCTGGGTGCCGACCCGATTCTTTGCTCCGTCATCGGCAGCGACTCGAAAGCCAAGGTCTTCTACAACCTTATGGAGGACTGCGACTTGACCTCCGACGCCATCGTCCCGATGTACGGCCGCCGCACCACCATCAAATACCGCATCATCGGCAACAACTGCCATATCGTGCGCGTCGATGACGAGAAGGTGCAGCAGCTCAAAGAACGCGAGCAACGGCAGTTCCTGACCACGGTGGAGCAGATCATCGACCATAACGAGATTGACGCCGTCATCTTTGAAGACTATGACAAGGGATTGTTTTCCAAGGAGTTGATTTCCGAAATCATCAACTTTGCCCATAAAAAGAACATCTTTGTGGCGGTGGACCCCAAAGAAAAGAACTTCAACAACTATGCCAATGTGAACCTCTTCAAACCCAATATGAAGGAGCTGTCGAAAGGACTTCATGTGGAGGAGGGTGCGGAGCTGACCTTGGACGAGATCCATGAGCTTGCCAAGGAGTTCGCTGAAAAACAGAACATAGACAAGGTGATGGTGACCATGTCCGCCAAGGGCATTGCATTTTATGACAGACAGAACGACAAGTTCTATCACCAACCGGCCTTCCAGCGCCGCGTGAGCGATGTTTCCGGTGCGGGTGACACGGTGATATCCGTTTCCACGCTCTTCCTGTTGAAAAACCACACCGTGGAAGAGACCTGCCTCGCTTCCAACCTGGCCGGCGGCCTCGTGTGCGAATATGTGGGGGTGGTACCCATCAACGGCGCTCAGCTTAAATCTGAATTAGCCAAAAACTTGTAAAAGGTTATGAATTGTTATTTTTTCAGGTTCACACACTAAAATTCTCATAAACTCGTTAATATCCCCTCTAATAGTGTAATATGAATCGTACAAGAAATACAGTTCTTACCGTTTTATTTCTCTGCTTGTCCATCAGTTCCTTTGCTCAGTTTGGAGTGCCAAATCTGTTGAAATATGACAAAAAGAGACTCCATTTTGGCTTTTTGTTTGGATACAATCTGTTTGATTTTTCTATTTCCTCAAAGCCTAACCTTGCTGACTATGATTCACTGATGGCTATCAACACTAGAGCCATTAGCGGTGCAAGCCTTGGTATTGTCACCAATCTCCGTCTTGGCAAGTATTTTGACCTGCGTTTCATCCCAAGCCTCTCTTTTGGGGCTCCGTACATGCGCTACGGCATCCGCAGCTCTGAAACAGGGAACATATATTGGTATCCTCCCAATCATCGAACAGACCCTCCACAACCCGATAACTTAGATGCTGTATGTATAGACTTACCCATCTTGTTTAAGTACAAGTCATCCAGAATGCTCAACAACATTCGCGCATACGTTATTACAGGCGGTCAAGCTAGTTTTAATGTGATTTCCAACAAAGGAAAAAAATCATCTGGCGCTGGCGTGATTCTCCAACTCCGGCGTTTTGATATTCAAGCTCAAGCAGGTTTTGGTTTTGACTTCTACTGCACCTATTTCAAGTTTTCCACCGAAGTGAAGATGTCTTTTGGTCTCATCAACGTGCTCGCGAAAGAAAACAAGTATGTAAATAGTATCAACTGGTTGAGGGCTAAAAACTTGCAGATTTCGTTTATCTTTGAATAGGATGATGAAAGATGGAAGAAACATATTATTTCCCAAAGACCTAAGTCTCAAGTCTTAAGTCTTTTAACGAAAACCAAAACATAAACAAATACGCCATATCGTCAATAAATACCTATAACCATTCAAATAACCAATAACCATTAAAAATGGCAAACAACGAAGACCTTTTCAAACAGATTATAGCCCATGCCAAGGAGTATGGCTTTATTTTCCCCTCAAGTGAAATTTACGACGGTTTGAGCGCTGTGTATGACTACGGTCAGAACGGTGTCGAACTGAAGAACAATATCAAACAGTATTGGTGGAAGGCTATGGTGCAGTACCACGAGAATATCGTAGGCCTGGACAGCGCCATCTTCATGCATCCCACCATCTGGAAGGCTTCCGGGCATGTGGACGCGTTCAACGACCCGCTTATTGACAACAAGGATTCCAAGAAGCGTTATCGCGCCGACGTGCTGATTGAGGACCATATCCAAAAGATTGAGGATAAGATAGATAAGGAGATTGAGAAGGCGAAGAAGCGTTTCAACAACTTCGACGAATCGCTCTACCGCCAGACCAACACCCGGGTGGTGCAATACCAGGCGCAGGTCGATGACATCCGCACCCGTTTCGCGGAGCTGATGAATAACAACGATCTGGCCGGCTTGAAAGCGCTCATCGAAGAGCTGGGCATTGTGTGTCCCATTTCCGGCACGCGCAACTGGACGGATGTCCGCCAGTTCAACCTGATGTTCGCCACCAAATTGGGTTCCGTCTCTGACGGCGCCGACACGATTTACCTCCGTCCTGAAACGGCGCAGGGTATCTTTGTGAACTTCCTCAACATCTACAAAACCGGCCGCATGAAGCTGCCGTTCGGCATTGCGCAAATCGGCAAAGCTTTTAGAAACGAGATCGTTGCCCGCCAGTTCATCTTCCGTATGCGCGAGTTCGAGCAGATGGAGATGCAGTTCTTCGTGAAGCCCGGTGAGGAACTCAAATGGTTCGAATACTGGAAACAGACCCGTCTGCAGTGGCACAAGGATCTGGGCATTCCCGCCGAGAACTACCGTTTCCACGATCACGAAAAGCTGGCGCACTACGCCAACGCCGCCACCGACATCGAGTTCAAGTTCCCGTTCGGTTTCAAGGAGCTGGAAGGCATCCATTCCCGCACGAACTTCGACTTGTCACAACACGAGAAGTATTCCGGCAAGAAGCTACGCTATTTCGACCCCGAAGTCAACGAGAACTACGTGCCTTACGTCATCGAGACTTCCATCGGTGTGGATCGTATGTTCCTTGCTGTGTTCAGCCACGCCTTCACGGAGGAGACCTTGGAGGACGGTTCCACGCGTACGGTGTTACGCCTGCCCGCGAAACTCGCACCCTACAAGGTGGCTGTGCTTCCGTTGGTCAAGAAAGACGGCCTGCCGGAAATCGGCCAGGAGGTCTTCGACATGCTCAAGAAGGACTTCATGGTGCAGTACGAGGACAAGGACGCCATCGGCCGCCGTTACCGTCGTCAGGACGCTATCGGCACGCCGTTCTGTGTCACCATCGACAACCAGACGAAGGAAGACAACACCGTCACCGTCCGCGAACGTGACACCATGGCACAATACCGCCTGCCCATCGCCGATCTGACGGTGGAATTGATGAAAAAATTACGGTAACCACTGTAGTGACGCAATGCATTTTGCGTCTCTACAACCGATATTCTATAGAAGAGACGCGCCAAGGCACGTCTCTTCATTATTATAAATAGCCAAAAACGGCAGGTGTGATACCACAAAAATTGTATTTTTGCAGGTTCAAAATTAATTTGGAATTATATATAATGAAAAAAATTACCCTCTTGATAATCATGCTGTTGGCGATGGCGGCTTCTTTCGCCCAGGGGCTGAAAACATTCATCGGCCATAAGGCATATTGTTCCAACAACTTGCAGCCTTATATTGAATTCACATTCATTGTGGGCGGCAACACGGTGCAGTATGTCTTGAACGACCAGAAAAAGTATGAGGCCGATGTGGAGATTCAGGTCGATATGATGCAGAATGACACCTTGGTGAAACAGCTGCATTACATCCTCAGCAGCGACCAGTTCAACGACTCTACCCGTGCCGGAAAACCTGATTTCGCGGACATCCAGAATGTCCCGATGCCGCAAGGGGAATATTTCCTTTATTTTTATATGAAGGATCTGAACAGCGGAGACACCAATGTGCTGAAATATATAGACAGGATTTTGCTCGATTTTCCCGAGGATAAGATTTCCACGTCGAAGATTTCACTCTACAAATCGATGTCGGTGGCAAAATCCCAGGGACTTTTCGTGAGATACGGCTATAATCTCCCGCCTTTGTACTCGGGGTTTGTCCCTGAATCGCAGTACACGCTGCCGTTTGCGCTTGAGGTATATAACACCCGGAATATCTTGGGTGATACCAAGGTGAAGGCCAAATGCTACATTGAGGACATGGAAACCCACCTTTCCGTCAATCCTGCCAACATCATTTCGTTGGAGAAACCCACCAATGACGTGGTCCTCTTCTGTAACGAATTCAATGTCTTCAACCTGCCCTCAGGCAACTATTTCGCTGTCATCAACCTTTTTGACGAGCAGGACAGCCTGCTTTGGGTGGACAAAGTGTTCTTCCAAAAGAGCAACCCCTCCGTGCAACTTAATCTCGACGACTATTCTCAATGGGATGTCAAGGGCACGTTTGTGGAATTTGACACGAACAGGAAGGTTCTGATTGACAATGTGAAATGTCTTTTCCCGATTTCCAGTTTTGTGGAGCGCGAATTCTACGATAACCGGTTAAAGGATGTCCCTACAGACCAATTGCAACGTTTCTTTTACAATTTCTGGTTAAGACGTAATCCTTCCAATCCCGAAGAGGCATGGATAAATTACAAAAACAGGGTCGATAAGGTGCAATCCATGTTCGGCAGCAAGCAGGTGAAAGGTTATCTGACTGATCGTGGGCGTGTCTATCTGCAATATGGTGCACCTAACGATGTCAAGGAGGTTCCTTCCGACCCGGTCACGCTGCCATACGAGATTTGGGACTATTACTACTTGAACAATCAATCCAATGTCAAATTCGTGTTCTATGACCCCGTCTTGACCGGCAACGATTATGAGCTGTTGCATTCCAATCTTTACGGCGAAGTCCAAAACCCGAACTGGCGGATGTATCTCGTGCGCAAAATACAAACCCAACAAGATATCTACGATCCGAATCCTGTAGATTACTGGGGCAATGACATGGACGACTATTGGAAATACCATTGATGGTTTGTCACAATGAAACGTCTGTTTGACATAATTATCTCGTTGGTTGTACTTTCCGTTGGCCTTCCCTTCGGAATACTGATTGCATTGGTGATTGTGATCGATTCTAAGGGCAAGATTTTTTACAAGCAGACGAGAGTAGGGCGCCACAATGTGGATTTCCCCCTATATAAATTCAGAACCATGTACGCGGAGTCGGATCATGGCAGTTTGATTACAGTGGGGTCCAATGACGCGAGAATCACCAAAAGCGGCAGGTTCCTTAGAAAATACAAAATCGATGAATTCCCGCAGTTTCTGAATATCCTGAAAGGGGAAATGAGCATTGTTGGCCCTCGTCCGGAAGTGCGCAAATACGTGGATTTATATACGCCTGAGCAAATGAAAGTCCTATCGGTACGTCCAGGACTCACCGATTACGCATCCATCCGTTATGTGAACGAGAACGCGCTTCTCGCCGCCTCCGATGATCCGGAGCAGACCTATATCCATGAAATCATGCCTGATAAACTGGCGCTGAACCTGAAATATATTCAAGAACAGTCGCTCTGGGTGGATTTGAAAATCATCCTGAAGACTTTTGCGGCCATCATACATAGAAGCAAATAAAGCGTTTCTGTCCGCAAAAGAAATCCTATACCTATTTCTTGAAAATAAAATAGACGGCCAACACCAGGAAACAGAACCCTATAAGGTGATTGACCGTGAGTGTTTCGCTCTTGAATACATAAACGGTGATGAGAGTGAAGACGGTGAGGGAAACGAACTCCTGGATGACCTTGAGCTGCCAGAGATTGAACGGACCGCCGTTGTCGATGTAGCCTATGCGGTTGGCCGGCACCATGAAGGAGTATTCGATCAACGCAATACCCCAGCTGAAGAGAATCACCATCGGCAGCGACAATTTGCTGAACCATGTCGTAGTTTGCTGGAGCCGCAGGTGACTATACCATGCGAAAGTCATGAAAACATTCGAACAGATAAGCAACAATACCGTAGATATTCCTTTCATTACATTATTATTAATTACTACTATCAATTTGGATTCCTTAAATTCTTCGTTTTTTTATCGTCCATTCATCGTTGGTCATCATCTTCTCAAGTCCTCGCAGGGTAGGGGAGTTCTCTTCCAAAAGCGGCGGCAAAAATAGCTTTTTATCGCGTTCAGAATTCATTTTTTTTCATGTTTTTTATATTGTATTTGGAATATTGAAACGTGATCCCGATAGAATATACCTAGGTTACAATTGGCTGTATTGGTTTACTTTTGTGATTTACCAATTAGCGGATAATTTACAAAGATAACACATAACATACAGTCAAATACAATAATAGGTCTAAATGTGAATTAATGTAAAGTTTATTTGTTGACATAAGTCAACAAATAATCCTTCAATCCATACTTTCCCGAGAAATAAATCAAATCACTACTTCAGATTATCAACAGAAGTAACATATAGCGGTGTCTTGTTATAATTATAATATTAAAATACTGATTTCCACATAATTTATAGTTATTATTTACATTAAATAGTTAAATATAGACCGATATTTATCAACAATATTGTTATACGTATTTTAATTGAATTTAATTTACTTATAATAAATCTATTATAGCATATTACATAATGTATAACTTTATATGTTTATAAACAATATGAAAAAATTGTTAGTTATTCTGTTCGGAGATTTCCTTTTGTGTTTTCAACAGATGTTTACAAAATTAATAGACTTGTTATTGTTGTTTTTACTATTTTTGCATCAATAAAATTATTGCTATTTGAATTGTGAATATGATTGACAGAATTAAACAAGTAATTGAGTACGTACAATTGTCACCGTCATCTTTTGCTGATACAATTGGAATAAGCCGTTCTGGGATGACGCATTTGTTAACGGGAAGAAATCAGCCAAGTCTGGATGTGGCAAGGAAGATTCTCGCCAAGTATCCGGAATTGTCAACGGAGTGGTTAATCATGGGGATGGGCGAGATGTTCCGCTCAGAAGAAGAAAACCTACCTGTTTCCAATGAAGAGAAGTCCGAAATGTCTCAAAATCCATATCCCGATGAGAATTCAAAATTCGACCGGCAAACTGATCTGTTTGGCGAATTTGAAAAAACGGAAGAATCTGGCGAAGATATCGCCGAGCCACAATCCGCTCCAGAAAACGATGCTATTGAAACAGAGCTTGTCGCAGAGCCCGTTTTGACACCGCAGATGCCGTCAACAGTAGCCGCAACACCATCACTGGCATCAGCACCTGTCCCGGCACAAACACGGACAAGATCGAAACCCGCTGCCGCAATGAATAGGCGTGAAAAGAGCGCCAGCAATAATATGACGCAGGAAAAGAAATTACAGAAGGTCGTCTTCTTCTATGACGACCACAGTTTCGAAGTGTTTTCTGCTTGTTAAGACTGAGGACTCTAGACTTAGGACTTTTGACTTCAGACTTAGGATTGTAGGCATAGAAACATTAAGTACTTGAAGGTAAGGAATCTTATTAGTCCTCAGTCCTCAGTCCTCAGTCCATGTCACACCAGTTCCCAATCCGCCAACTTCATGTCATCGGCTTCGAGGATGGCGAGGTAGTTGAGATACCTTGACATCGCGATTTCACCGTTCTCCACGGCCTCCTGCACCAGGCAGCCGGGCTCGTGCGTGTGGCTGCAGTCGTCGAATTTGCAGCGGTTGTTGTAGGCCCGGATTTCAGGAAAGTAGTCGCGGATTTCCTCTTTGGTGTACTGTATCAGCCCGAACTCCTTGATGCCGGGGGTATCGACCATGTAGCCGTCCGCCAGCGGGAACATCTCCGCGAAGGTGGTGGTGTGTTTTCCTTTGTTATGCACTTTCGAGATGTCGCCCGTGCGCAGGTTCAGGGTCGGGTCTATCGCGCTAATCATCGCGGATTTGCCCGTGCCCGAGTGCCCGCTGAAGAGGCAGACGTTGCCGCTGATCTTCTCCCGCAACTCGTCAATGCCTAAGCCGGTGACCACCGACGTGTGCAGCACCTGGTAGCCGATGTTCGTGTAAAGTTCCGAAAGCTCCGCCACCACGTCCAGCTCGGCCTCGTTGTAGAGGTCCATCTTGTTGAATACCAGACAAACGGGAATGCGGAAGCCCTCCGCCGCGACCAAGAACCGATCGATGAAGCCCAGGGAGGTGCGGGGTTCCTTGAGGGTGATGACCACGAAAGCCAAGTCGATGTTGGCGGCGATCAAATGGCTGATTTTCGACAGGTTGGTGGATTTCCGCTCGATGTAGTTCTTGCGCGGCTCGATCCGGGTGATGACCCCGGTGCCGTCCTTCTCGATGTCGTACTCCACGCGGTCGCCCACGATGACGGGGTTGGTGTTCTTGATGCCGTGGATGCGGAACTGTCCGCGCAACCGGCACTCCAGCCGCTCGCCCGTGGCCTCGTTCAACACCGAGTACCAACTTCCTGTCGATTTCGTCACTAATCCTTGCATTTTCAATGTAGAATGATGAATGTAGAATATTCAGCGGCAAAAGTACACATTTTTTGTACTTTTGCACCAAACAAAAATCACGTTATCATGGTAGAACTCACCGTCACGATATTGGGCTGCGGGAGTGCAAAGCCGACGCTACGGCATCACACCTCCTCCCAGATTGTCAGCCACAGTGGCAAACTGTACATGATCGACTGCGGCGAGGGAACGCAGACGCAGTTCTTGCGGTACGGATTCCACCCTGGACAGTTGGAGCACATCTTCATCAGCCACGCCCACGGCGACCACTGCCTCGGACTGGTCGGGTTGCTTTCGTCGCTGTCGCTCGACAAGCGCACCACCGGCATCAACCTCCACGTGCCGTCCGATTTCGTGGACATCCTGAAAGCGCAGATCGGCTTCTTCGTTACCCACGCCGAATTCGACATCCGCATCCATCCGATCGACACTCAGGAGCCGACGCTGATTTTCTCGGACCAGCACTTCGACGTGACGGCCATCCCGTTGGAGCACCGCGTGCCGTGCTACGGGTTCCTCTTCCGCGAGAAGCAGGGCAGTCGGCACATCATCCCCGAGTGCATCCGGCAATACGCCATCCCGCGCACGGAGATCGAGCGGATCCGGGTTGGGGGAGACTTCACCGCCGCCGACGGCCGGGTGATTTCCAACGAGGTGCTGACCACCCCGCCGGATCCGGCACGCAGCTACGCCTACCTCTCCGACACCCGTCCGGTGATGCAGTACGCGAACCTTTTGCGTGGCGTGGACCTGCTCTACCACGATGCCACCTACTGCGAAGGGGACGAGGAATTAGCCGCTAAGTACGACCATTCCACGGCTGCCCAGGCCGCCGAGTTCGCCAAGGAGTGCGGCGCGGGAAAGCTGCTGCTGGGACATTTCTCGTCGCGCTACAAATCAGAAGATTGCTTCTTGGAGTGCGCCAAACGCTATTTTCCTAACATTCTGCTGGCTGACGAGGGGGTGACGGTGAAAATCAGTTCCACTCTCTCCAATTCTCCCAAGGGTGCGTGAGATAGCGCAGACACTTCAGCGGCACATTAACATCACCTTACGGCTCGTATCTGACCAGACCGAACTGGGTGGCTATCCATAGGGTTTTGCCTTCGAGGGCGATGTCGCTGATGACATTTGCGAACATCCCTTCCCTGAAGAAAACCGCAGAGATGTCAACCCCGTCCTTTTTCACCAATCCGTTGTTTGAGGCCATCCAGTAGTTTTTGCCGTCGTATTCAATGTCTCGGATCATGTGGTCGGGGATCTGTGAATTGGACTTGTTGTAGTGGGTCCACACTTTGAAGTTGCTGCTCAGCACGGAGAGTCCGCCGCCGCCGAAACCGCCGCCATAACCGATCATCAAGGCTCCGTCGGGACGGAACTTCAGTCCGCGGATGGTTGCTAATTGCAGCTCGGAATTCTTTTCCGTATATTTCTTCCATTTTCCGTTCGAATAGATGAGTAACTGTGTACTGCAACCCACCGCAATGCTGCCGTCTTCCCGAACATCCATGCAAAGAATGTTGTCGGCGGGGATTTTCATTGTGGACCAAGCCCCATCGTTGTAAATCATTGCTTTGTTTGGGAAAGCAAACCATATCGTCCCATCGGGGGTCTCGCGAATGTCTCGCACATCAATGCTTTCAACCCCCATGCTGGCGGCTGTGAATGTCGTCCACACTTTACCATCGTACATGACGATGCCCTCCTCCGGACGTGAATATTCGGCCCAAAGGTTCCCTTTGGAATCCACAAACAACGTCGTCACGCAATCGCCTTTGATGGCGGAGTTCTCCTTGTTGAAAACGGTGAACGTGTCGCCGTCGAATTTGACCAACCCGTATTTGATGGTACCCAACCATTTGTTGCCGTCGTGGTCCACTACCACGGCCCAAAGGTCATTGTCAATCAGTCCGGAATTGGAGGTGTCGTAGATTTTCACGTTCTGTCCCATGCACAACGCACTGGACATTACGCACAAACATATCGCCATCAGAGTTCTTACGTATGTTGTCATATTTTTCTGGTTTTAAATATGGGGCAAAAATACGATTTTTTGGTAACAGAGTGCAGTAAGCAGTAAATAGGAAATCGGGGGGCATTCCACCAAAACGGATAGATTTTGCGACACATGGAAACGTCATCCACTACGCCCAAAATCAATTATGAATTATGAATTGTGAATTATGAATTAATTATTTCCGTCTCAAAATCCCCCGCAGCATCTCCCGGTTCATCCACGCCAACACGCCCAAATACCCGACCAAAATCACCGTGTTGACCGCCAAACGGACACCCGTGCTCTCGATGCCGAAGAGTTTGTTGACACCGACGCTAAGACCATAAACCGCCACCGCGAAGAAGAGGTAGAAGAGGATGCGCTGGAGGTCGTAATCCACGTGGTAGTACTTCTGTCCGAGGAGGTAGGAGACCACCATCATGGAGAGGTAGCAGGCGAAGGTGGTCCAGGCCGCGCCCATGTAGTCGAAACGCGGGATCAGCAGCCAGTTGAGAACTAATGTGATAGCTGCACCGAAGAGGGCGATATAGGCCCCGAACTTGGTCTGGCCGGTGAGTTTGTACCAAATCGATAGATTGTAGAAGATGCCGAGGAAGAGGTTGGCCAGCAGCAGGATGGGCACGATGGGCAGACCCACACGGTAGGTCGCGCCCACGAAATACTGCACGAGGTCCATGTAGAGCATAATGCCGACGAAGATGACGGAGCAGACCAACACGAAGGCGGTCATCACCTGCGCGTATGTCTCTTTGGCATCGCGGTCCTTGGCCTTGCGGAAAAAGAAAGGTTCGGCGGCGTATTTGAAGGCCTGGATGAAGATGGTCATCAGGATGGAAATCTTGTAGCAGGCGCTGTAGATGCCCACGGAGGCCTGCGGCTCGGCGGCGAGCGACAGCCGCTTGATGAGCACGCGGTCCATGGTCTCGTTGACGATGCCGGCGAGACCGAAGATCAGCAGCGGGAAGGCGTAGCGGAACATCTTCTTCCAGAGCTGCCAGTCGAAGACGAACTTCTGCTTGAGGATACCCGGGAAGAGCATCAGCAGGGTGACGACGCTGGCCACGAGGTTGGCGATGAAGATGTAACCGACCCCGATTTCCGGGTTGTAAATGGCGTTGACGAAGGCCGAGTCGGGGTTCTTGGTGAGCAGCCATGGGCAGAGCAGGAGGAAGAAGAGGTTGAGGAGGACGTTGACGAGGATGTTGGTGATCTTGACGGCCGCGAACCGTATCGGACGGTTCAGGAACCGCAGGTGCGCGAAGAAGATGGAGGTGAGCGCATCCACGCCGATGATGACGGCGAACCAGCGCACGTATTCGGGATGGGTGGGGTAGCGGAGCCAGTCAGCGATGGGCTGCGAGAATATTGAGCATAGCACGATGAAGAGGGTGGAGGTGAAAAGAAGCGACCCTACAATGGTGCTATAGACGCGGTCCTTGATTTCGTCGTCCTGCGAGAACTTGAAGAAGGCGGTCTCCATGCCGTAGGTGAGGATCACGATGAAGAGGCTCGTCCAGGCGTAGAGCTCGCCCACCACGCCGTAGTCGGCGGCGTTGCTGAAAAGATAGGTGTGGAGCGGCACGAGCAGGTAGTTGAGCAGCCTGCTGAGCACGGTGGTGCCGCCGTATATGGCCGTCTGCCCGGCCAGTTTCTTGACTTCGTTGTTCGCCATGGGAATGGTTATTGGTTATAGGTTATTGGTTATTGAAGCTGTTGGGGAATGGTCAATTAATTGCGTCTCTATAACCCGAGGGCTATTTCCGGTTCGATGTTGAGTTTTTGGCACATCGTGCGGGCGAGGGCGAGGGAGGGTTCGGTCTTGCCGTTCATGATCTCGCTCATGCGGGGCGCGCTGATGCCGAGCAGAGCGGCCACCTTTTGCTGGTTGAGCCCCATCTCGTACATGCGCAGCCGGATAGTGTCGATGAGAGAGGGGGTGCCGATAGGGTAGTGGATGTCCTCATATTCCTCCACCATATCCACAAGCATGTCCAATTCAAGATAAAGCGGATCTGTTTCTGGGGTATTGTCATCCACCAGATCCTCCAGTTCCTCAATTCTTTTCATTGCGGCGTTATATGCCGCTTCATTTTTTATTTGTGCCATAGCTATATACTTGTTATATTTGGAATTCTATCATATTCGGCATGAGTTCCAACAAAACGGATCAGAACGTGACTGGGATGGAATTTGATAATTACCACAAGTCGATAGTCATTCCCTTTTATGTTGAAAACATATCGTTGGTTTCCGACGCTTGATACAGTATTGAACGTTGCACGAATGTCTGCAAAGTTTTTCCAGTCAGCTTTTTTAGTTTTTTCATACCAGTCCTCTAGCATTAATTTCGACTGCGGATGGGCTGTATAGTATTTGACTAGTGTCTTTTTAGATATTATTCTCATCGCTGTTGTTTTAGACTGCAAAAATACAAAAAATTTCGGATATTGTAAGGAAGTTCGGAAATCCGTAATTAACACAGGGTTGTTCGTCCATCGTCCTTCATAGCCCAAAAGGGGGAATCCTTCCGAATCCCCCATTAAAAAAAATTCGCTAAATTCGCCAAATTCGCCGACTAGTTGCGTTTCAGCAAATCGAACACCGTCTTCACCGGGTTGAACGTGGCCAGCGGCACCTCCACGAACACGGTGATCCAGTTGGCCATCGCGCCATTCCATAATCCAGGCAGTTCCATGGCCTTCAGGGTCTTGCCGTTGTAAGACTTCGAGGAGATGAACCCCGTGTTCGGATCAACATACTGCAGCAGGTCGAACTTCTCGCCTTTGTAGTTCTTGATAGCACAGACCATATCGACGGGGTTGAAGTGGGTGGCCTTCGCCATGATGGCTGCCTTCTCGGGGTTGTTCTTGTCGATCTGCGACGACTCCACGATCTGCAGCGAGCAATTTCCCTCGGCGTCGCGCACCCAGAAGGGACCGCCGCCGGGCTCGCCCTCGTTCTTCACCATGCCGCAGAGACGCACCGGACGGTTCATCAGCTCGTAGAGTTCCTCGGCAGTGGGCTGTTCATCGACGGAAATCATCAGCTTGCTCTCGGCGAAATCCATGATCTCGCACAGCGTCATCGGATCCACCTCGCCGGCTTCCAGGATTTTAAGATACTGGAACTGAATGCTTTGTAGTTGCGACAGATATGCTGCCAATACCTTCTTGTAGATGACCGTGGGGGCGATGTTTTGGTCTTTGGTGACGTTGTCAATGTTCTTCACGAAGAGGATGTCGGCGTCGCGGTTGTTGACGTTGTAGATGAGCGCCCCGTGACCGCCGGGACGGAAGAGCAGCTTGCCGTTCTCGTCGCGGAAGGGTTGGTTGTCCTCCGTGGCCGCCAGCGTGTCGGTGGAAGCGGCCTGCATCGAGAAGGTGACGTGGTATTTTACACCAAAACGCTCCTCATAGACGGGCTGGATCTCCGCCACCTTCGCCTTGAAGAGCTCCAGATGGTGCTCGGAAACGGTGAAGTGCAGGTAGGCGTCGGTGCCGGAGGTGGCGTAGAGCGCGGCCTCCACAAAATGCTCCTCGATGGCGGTGCGAATTTCGTTGTCGTAGCGGTGGAAGAGCAGCAGGCCTTTGGGCAGGTTGCCGTAGTTAAGGCCCTCTTTCTCAAGGAGGTGTTGGATTATGAGGCGGAAGTTGCCCTTTTGGATTTCAGCATCGAGGTCGAGCTGCTTGTCGGCCATCGCCTGCTTCAGCGCCTCGTAGAACGGGTAGCGGGGCAGGGTGGCGAGGAAGGTCTTCGCCAGCTCTTGCTGTTTGTCGTCTAAGTTCTCGTTCAGCAGAGCGTAGAGGTCCTTGAACATGCGGGACGCGGCGCCGGATGCGGGCACGAACTTCTCGATCTTCTTGCCCTCGATGGCGTAAGGGTATTCGGCCTCCAATTCGGCCACCTGGTCCTCGTCGAGGCGCAGGATGCCGTCATCCACGGTCGCGGGCCGGTCAATGTCGGCGAAGGGGAAGCCATTCTCGAAGTTGGCGAACTGCTGTTCCACCTGTGCGGGTTCGCTCCCGCGCTGAGCCATAAATTCTTTATCTTCGAATGTGAATTCCAATTGCATAATCGTGATGTTTTTGTTCGCGGCAAAGATACGATTTTTTAGGCAACAAGCAATAGGCAATAGGCAAAAGGCAAAAGGCAAAAGGCAATAGGCAATAGTGGAAAACACGCAACTTGAAACTTGAAACTATACGGAAATAAGTGTATTTTTGCGACAAATTATTTGAGATGAAAAAGTCCGTATTTATCCTGCTTACGCTCGCGTTTTCGATGCTTTCGAGGGCGCAGAATGTCAATTTTACACAGTATTTCTTTGATGAGGGGTCGTTGCGCATGGATGTCTATCAATGCGGCACCTCCGACAGCTCGCACTATGTGTTCGAGCGTTTCATCCTCGAGCCGCATTTCGGGGGCTCCAAGGTCAACTTGATTGACCCTTTCAATTTCGGAACAAATCGAGTGAAGGTGATTGATGTACAAAGTAATACACTCATATATTCAAGAGGTTACAGTACACTGTTCCGCGAATGGCAGACCACCAACGAGGCCGCTGACATGGAACGTTGCTATGAGGAGTCTGTGAGTGTTCCGCTGCCGCTGAATCCTGCATATATCATTCTTGAAATCCGAAATTTCGATGGCGAGTTCGAGGAAGTTTTCTCCAAACTTTACGAACCTGGCGAGATGTTCAACACCTCCGAGCAGCGCTATATTTTTCCCGTTCAGGATGTGCTGGTCAACGGCACCCCGGACAGCAAAGTAGATATTGTGATTCTGCCCGAGGGATATACCGCCGCTGAAATGACTCAATTTCAGCAAGATTGTCAGAATTTGGTAAATGTGTTCTCCGAGCATGAGCCCTTCGCCAGCCATATCAACGACTTCAATTTCCGCGCTGTGTTGGCCCCTTCTGAGGAGAGCGGCGTTGATTTTCCAGGTGATTACATTTGGGCGCGCACCATCCTCAACGCGCATTTCTATACCTTTTACATTGACCGCTACTGCACCACCCGCGACTATTTCTCGGTGAAAGATGTGGCAGCCAACGCGCCGTATGACCAAATCTACATTCTGGTGAACAGCAATATATATGGCGGCGGCGGTTTCTATAACTTCTACTCTATGAGCACGTCGGGCAACATGTCGTCCTCCAGTGTCATTGTGCATGAGTTTGGACATGCTTTTGCGGGGTTGGGCGACGAATATGTGGAGTCAAGCAACCCTTTGGGACAGCTCTACAACATGAATGTGGAGCCTTGGGAGGCCAATCTGACCACTTTGGTGGACTTTGACTCGAAATGGGCCGACCTTGTGGCATCCAGCACACCAATCCCAACACCGGACAACTATCAGTATAGCAACGCAGTAGGAGCTTACGAAGGAGCCGGCTATTTAGCGAACGGCATGTACCGGCCGCAGCCCAATTGTATGATGCGCAACCACGAGCCTTTCTGCGCCGTATGCAGCCGGACAATTGAATCTGTGATTGCAGCACATTCCGACAGTCTGGTCACAGCAGTGCCCCATTATCAGCTGCCCGAGCCGTCGCTCCGGGTATGTCCCAACCCCGCCACCGACTTCATTGACATTTTTGTCCAACAGGCAGACGCACCGGCGGAAATCCTCGACATGAACGGCAGAATATGGAAGACCGTACATCTCAACAACAAGGCAAACAGAGTTATGATCAGCGACCTGCCTCGGGGCGTATATCTTGTTCATGTGAACGGCGAGACACGTAAATTTGTGAAACAATAAAATTGTATTTTTGCCGCTTAAATTTTTGATTATGAGATTTTGGACAAAAAGCAACAAATTGACTTCGAACACTACCAATATCACGGGTGTTGTGCGGTGGCCGTGGCTGAAGGATCTGCTCATGACCTTCATCGCCACCACCTTTTCCATTGTACTCACTTTCGGCACGGCGGCTTTCATCGACAGAAGACAAAAGGCAAAAGACAAACGGCAGATGGTGATGTACGTGCTTTACGACATGAACCGTTCCATCGAACTCGTTGAACATGTCGATTCCATGCTTCGCGAAGGGCTTGAACTGCAAATCGAAGTGGCACGCGACACATCGCTTTTCGAGCAAAAGAGATTCTTTTTCAACCATTGTATTCCGCAGGAGCACTTCGACAATACCACGGCGCAAATCTTCTCGTCCAATTTCGAAACACTCAACACACTCGACAATGTGCGATTTGTGGAGATGATCTCCACATTTTATCATGACCGGGACTCCTACGAATCTATGATAATCGATTCGTGCAAGAACGAATTTCTGCAGAAGTCCCATTGTTGGGATCTGCAAACAGCACTGGAATTCCCGTATAGCACTTACATTTTTATGAGCGGCCTTGTTGGGGAGAGCCTGAAGGAGGAATTTCAGCAGTGCAAGGAGCTGATGGGGGTGAGCGACGAAGAGTTTGCCGCCTTCGAACTCCAAAAACAGCGCCAGAGTGTTTCCAACGCCTCCGCCGACAATAAAAAAGACAAATTCATGGAAGAATGGTTTGAAAACGATGCCCGTCTCGAGTCCGCGATTGAAGAGGGGAAAAGCGGTGGCAAGCAATGTGAATAATGGACGACAACATCTACAACCATGACAACTACATGTCGAAATAAAAGTTGTCCAAAGTTGTCCCAGTTGTCGTAAAAAATACAAGAATAGTCTTAAAACCGAATTTCCATATTTTATTTTTTAGAAACATATTTGCCGTTACAAAAAAAGTGTATTTTTGCAACTGAAATTTAGTTGCAATGAGCAAGAAAGAAAAAACTAATAAAACGCTTACGTAGTCTGCCTAAGGACTTTACTTACTCCGAATTAGTATCCCTTCTTCAACAACTTGGTTTTGAAGAAGATAACAAAGGAAAAACATCTGGTTCCCGAGTAAGATTCTATCATTCTAAAAAGAGATTACAATACTTGGCTCATAAACCACATCCTGCGAGTATTATCAAAGAAAAAGCGCTCAAGGATATTTTGATTTTTTTGGATAATAATGAATTGATATAATGGAAACTTTGAAATATAAAGGTTTTATTGGCAGTATAGAGGCTGAAGTTGATGACAACACACTCTATGGCAAAGTATTGGGTTTGGATAAACAGACTCTCATCACTTATGAAGGTCAAACGCTTTCCGAGCTCAAGCAGGATTTCGAAAATGCTGTAGATGATTATATCCAGCACTGCAAAGAGAACAATTTGCCATTTCACAAATCGTACAGCGGTAGCTTCAACATTAGGATTCCCTCTGAATTACACGCCAAGATTGCCATGTCAGCACAAGAGGCGGGTGTTTCGTTGAATTCCTATATCCAGAGGGTTCTTGCCTCAGTTGTGCTATAAAAGAAGCAAACATTTGTCACTGTCATGTCACAAAAGAAAACATACCGTTATTCCACCGGCGAGACATTCGAGGCCAATGCGGAGGATTTGAAGCACCTGTTGCGCGAAAACCAGGAGTATTTGGACAACTATCTGGACCTGTACGGCTCGTTGGAAGACGACGAGTACGTGGCCCGTGGCAACGGCTTCTGCGATCGCAAATTCAGCGACGACTTCATCGAAGGACAGATTGAGAAATACCGCGCAAGGGTCGCCGAGTTAAAGGGGTGGCTTAATTCTTAATTCTACATTCTACATTCTACATTAACTCCGCACATCCATCGCGTCCCTCAACGCATTGCCTATCAGCATGAATGACAGTACCAACAGCATGATGGCCACGCCGGGGATGATGGCCAGATAGGCGTTGTTGAGCACGATGCAGGCGTAGTTCTCTTTCATCATCATGCCCCAGGAGGGGGTGGGGGGCTGCACACCGAGACCGAGGAAACTCAGACCCGCCTCCATCAGGATGGCAGATGAGAAGTTGGAGGCCGCAATCACGATGAGCGTGCCCGTGATGTTGGGCAGAATGTGTTTGACGATAATCCGGAAGTTGCTGTATCCCAATGCTCTGGCGGACTCCACGAAGTCCTGTTCGCGCAGACTCAGGAACTGTCCGCGCACCACACGGGCGATATCCACCCACATGGTGAGTCCTATGGCGATGAAGATCTTCCAGAAGCCTTTGCCGAGGGCGAAGCTGATGGCGATGACGAGCAGCAGGGTAGGGATGGACCACACCACGTTGATGAGGAAAGTGAGCACGTCATCGACCTTGCCGCGGTAGTAGCCGGCGGTGGCGCCCACCAATGTGCCGATGAACAGGGCGATGAAGATCGAGAGGAATCCCACGGAGAGACTTACGCGCGCGCCAATCATCAGCTGGCTGAGGACGTCGCGACCGTAGCGGTCGGTGCCGAGCTGGAACCGCTGCTTCTTGACCATACGTGGGGAAAGGTCGGCCTTGGCATACGATTCGTAGTACTCCTGTTGGAACAGCTTCACGGTTACGGAATCCCCATTGTCCTGAATAGACTCTATGGGAACGGTCTTGTACTCAGCGGGTTGTCCGAACAGCATCTTTTTGACGAAGTTGACGTGAGGCACCTCCTGTTCGGGCTTGAGTTCCAGGAGTTGCACGGTGAAGCCGGGCTTCTGGAGGGCGATTTCGAGCTGTTGGTGGTTGCAGAAGGGGGTGGGGTCGGGGGTGATGAGATAGCCGAGGACAGCGACGATGATGACCAGCCCGATGTAGGCAAGGGACACGATGGCCTGGCGTTCCTTCTTGAAACGCTGCCAGGTGAGCGCCGACAGCGAGACGGCGCGTTCCTCCTCCTTCTTGCGTGTGAACCACTTTTTCATTGCGGCGGCAAAGGTACGATTTTTTAGTGAATGGTGATCAGTGAACAGTGATCAGTTCACGGCGACTGTTCCGAAATTCCACTGTGACTTGAGACTTGGGACTTTAGACATAGACATAGACATAGACTTAGACTTAGACTTAAACTTAAACTTAAACTTAAACTTAGACATAGACATAGACTTTAGACATAGGACGACAACTTTGGATGTTGGGGCGAGGCGGAGCGAAGGAGGGGACGCTTCCGAGCGTCGCAACGTCGCAAAGCAATCGAGACCGGAATCCATGCGGGATTGCGCCAGATGCCTGCCAATTCGGATCTTCGCAACGGTCAAGGGAGTCAACACGACCGCGAACCAGCCCGTTAGGGCTGATGGGCTTGGTAGAAATTTGGTGGACAGCGCGTTTTTTCGCAGGCCGTGGGCCTGCGGGGATGTATTACAACGAGATATATAGATTGATTATAGAAGAAAGAAAAGAAGCAGTGTAAAGAAAAGGATAAACGGTAAAAAGAAAACGAGAGAGTGAGCCCCCGTTTTAGATGTTTTCACAACGGAATAATCCTTATTGTGAATAGCAATGGTTGATCAGGATTCGAAAAATGGTCACTATGAATAAAAAATGTCGCCTTTTGAGGCGACTTTTTTTGTTTCTGAAACTGCGTCTAAGTATTTGATTCTCGGTTTGTTTCGGATGTTGTACTGTTTCAGACCGCGAAGATACAAAACTTTCGAAAGCTATTCACACAATCCTTTCTCATCTCGGTTTTTGTTGGTTCTCTCTTGCATGGTCTTCAAAATACTGCCTTTAATTGTGAATCAAATCCAAAGTTGTCGATGACTGACTTCTTTTCACAAGGAATTCTGATGTTTTATATTACTACCCCGCCTGACGGCACCCCTTCTAAAATAGAAGGGGAGTTTCCCCGCGCCGGCACGGCGGTGCCGTCGCCAGAAAACACCATCGCCACGGGAGGCAGGCCTCGGCAACAATGTGAAGGGTAGGGGAGACATCAATCACTGTTCACTGTTCACTAATCACTAATCACTGATCACTAAAAAAATGTACTTTTGCGGGCAAATAAAACTAATGGCAAAGACGGACAAAAGCATTCGGATCGACGTGCACGGCATGTATGTGGAGGACGCGATGGAGCTGCTGCAGAGACGCGTGGCGGGGGCGCCGTCTGGCACGGAGAAAATCGTGGTGGTACACGGCTACAACCGCGGCACCGCCCTGAAGGAGGCCGTCCGGAGACTGCGCGGGCCCCGCATCGTGGAAGTGGCGCCCTCCTTCACCAACGAGGGCGAAACCGTCATCTGGCTGCGCCATTGAATCACCTGGCCAAC
>JAEEGK010007793.1_pt1 | contig 25467 bp, 15 predicted proteins | sample 8958771 | NCBI WGS metagenome assembly JAEEGK01 (sample SAMN16246547, study PRJNA631951) | gut metagenome | biome: gut microbiome; feature: rumen; material: SC-attached | host: Bos | place: Iran: Karaj | collected 2018-10
ATAGTCACCTCGATATGGATACAATTGATGCTTTAACACTTTCACTTAAAGATTTCAAGGGTGGTGTTTTAGTAGTTTCTCACGATGAAAAATTCTTGGATGCCGTATGTAATGAAGTTTGGGTTTGTGCTGATAAGAGACTTACCAGATTCACTGGTAAAGAAAATTCAAATGAAGGTGTTGTTAAACAATACAAGGAATCTTTAAACATTGAATATATTTAAGTATAATATTCAAACCATCTTACTGTATAGTAAAAACATATATATTATTGTTTTATTAATAAAAATAATAAGATATAAAAATAAATCTATCCATTAAAAAATCACAAATACTTATCATTCGTTATTAAAAATTTTAATAATTAAAAGGATATATTAATTATTAATAGATTCTAATAAATAATAATAATAATAAATAAAATAATAATTTTATTTTTTAATATGAAAAACTTTATTCATAAGGTTTCTATTAATCAATTTAATAATATTAAACCAAATAATAAATATAATTATAATAGTTTTGATATTAATAATAAATCAAAAATTAATAAAAACAAAATTATTAATTCAAATAATAGTATAAAAAAAAATATAAAATTTGTTGATAAAATAAACAATAATAATAAATCATTTTGTTCATTAAATAAAACAAAATTCAATATTTATTTTATTGAAAATTCAAAAAAACTAAATCAAATTAAAATATTACAAAAATCCCTTTCAACAATATTTAAAAATAAAAAAGAATTTGATGAACAATGTGATTTTAATAAAAAAAATTTTGAAAATTTATATGAAGAATTTAAAAAAAATATTGAAATTAAACCTTTAATAATACATATTAATAATAAACAAAAAATAAGTAATTTAACAACTAATAAATTTATTATTAAAAGCAATAGTAGTACAAATTTTAATAGTATAAATAATACAAACTTAAATTCAAGCAATTTAAATCATTATTTAAATAATAATAATAAAATTAAAAATAATGAAATTAGTACATATCATAAATTAAAAAATACAAATCTTCCTTTTATATATAATAAAATGAAACATATATATAATAATAATAATATTAATAACAATTTAATATTTAATGATGTTTATAAACATCGTTATGATAAACAAAATATAAACATTTCTCAAATAATAATTAATTATAATCGTAATAAAAATAGAAATTTCAAAGGTTATAAAATAAAACCTTATTTTCTTAAAATATCTCCTTTTCTTTAATTATATAAGCATAATATATTTATTTATAAATATTTATATATTTATTTTTATGAATAATAAATAATAAAATAATAAAAAAATGTATAGAATTAGAATTACTCCTTCCAATGCTCTTTTATTTAATACAGGTAATATTCTTCATCATATTGGAACATTATCAGAAATTTATCATTATTCAATTACTACTGATAATGATCAATTAAATAATTTAGATATTAATTCAGTTTGTTTAGACACTCAAATATTATTTCTTTTATCATTATTTTCAAAAATTTTTTGGATAGAAAGAACAAAATTAAAAAATTTTAGATTAACTTATTTTGAAATATATTTAGGCATTATTATTCAAATTATTTTTTTATATAAAATTTTAATAAAATATTTAGAGCCAGTAAAAGAAATTTTATCATTAAATAAAAAATTTTATGAACGTTGGTATGTATTATTAATAATATCAATTATATTATCAATTTTATTTGCAGATAAAAAAAAGGAATTTTATACCTATTTTAATATTTATACAGATGCTCTGGCATTGATTCCACAAATAAGTATATTATTTAAAGAAAAAGATAGTAAAACTATAAGTAAAATATATTTATTATGTTTGGGAATTGGAAGATTTATTCGATTTTTATTTTGGTTTGATGTATTTAAAAAACGAACTAATGTTTTATTATTAATGCTCGCAGATTTTTTACATTCAATAATTATATTAGGTACAATATATGCATATCATGTGAATTCTAATATTGATATTATTCCTAATTATAATAAAAAAACTGATAAAGGTAATATATTATAAAAATTAATATTTTTTATATATTTAAATAATTATTATATTTTTTAATTTAAAAATTTAAATAAAAATTTAAATATTTAAATTAAAAATTCAATTTTATTTATAAATATTAGATAAAAATAAAATGTCAAATAAAGACGATTCTGAAATAGATTTAATCAAAGATTATTTAAAATCGCATGGATATAAATCAACCTTAGAATGTTTAGATAAAGAAGATAGTTATAAAAATGTAGATAAAAAAAATATGAAAGTAAGAAATATATTTATTTTTTTTCTTATAATTTTAGGAATTATCTGATGATAAACAAAACAAACTTACAAAACTTCTTCAAGATTCAAAAGATAAAGCAAAACAATTAACAAAACTTCAAGATTCATACAAACTTTTAGATAAAAAACATAAAAGTATTCTTCAATGTGCAAGACAAATTTTTTCAATAGTTATAAACTGTCTTCAACAATTACATAATATAAAAGATGGAAATCAATCAAACGAAAATTTAGGAGAAACTATAGAAAATTATAAAGCACAAATTGGAAAATATCATAAAATTATTATGTCTGATGAATGGGATGAAAAAACAGAATCAATGAGTCAAGCAGTAATGCTCGAACATAAAAAAAAATTAAATAAAGCAAAAGAAGAAAAAAATACAGAAAATATAATCGAAGTTTTATTATCTCTAAGAGTTAATGCATTACAAATTAGTCCAGAATTAAGAAAAAATTTAGTATATGAATTAATACGAAATGATATATTAAATATAGAAGAAACAAAATCAAACCAATTTGTTTTAGATTTACTTAATTTCCATGCTTATAATTTAAGACATGCAACTTTATCATTAATATCTATTATTGCTGCAACATATAAAGGAGTTGAATACTTAATGAGCAATGGCCCATCAATTGTTGAAAAAATTATAGAAATAATGAAAGGAACTGAAGATGGACAAGTTATTCAAAGATTTAGTATAGCTATTTTACAAAAAATGAGTGTTAAAGAAGATACAATTCCAATTTATATGAAATTTGGTTTAATTGATTGGATAATTAAATTATTACAAAGAAGTAGAATGAATGAAATTCATATTTTTTGCTTAGATTTTGCAAGTGCTTTATTAGCTAATATTTTACATAGTAATATTACATTAGATTTCCTTGAAAATAATGTCGCCGTTTGTAAAAATTTGACTGAAACGTTTTTATCTATGATTAAAGAAAATATTCCAACAAGTGTTTTAATGCATATTTTAATATGTTTAAGTTATTTAAGTAAAGATAGATTTTCTAATGTTAAAGATGAATGTAAATTTTATGATAGAATAACTGAATTTGTTGAATATTATAGTAATATTAGAGCTAATAATGAAAGTGCAGAAATTGATAAAAGAACTGTTTTGGATTTATGTGCTCATATGTTCCATCCTAAAGATACAACAATGGATATGAGTGAAGCAATGGAAATAAATGATATGAAATATGAAGATAGAATTAAAGAATTTGAAAATGAACAAGGAGATCTTATTTTTGAATGTTTCCAAGATGAAATTAGTTAAATATATTATTACATTTATATTTTATTATTTTATTTTTATATTAAAACTTTTCATTTTAATAGATAAAATTAATTAGTTAAAAATATTTATTTAATTTTATAAAAAATATTTTATTTTAATAATTATAATTTATATATCATTTTATATATACTATTATAAATAAAAAAATAATATTGTTAAATTCATTTTTAATTTAATTTTTTTGATAATTTCTATTTGAAAAATTAAAAATAAACTTATTATAAATTAATAAAACCAGATTAATATTCAAAATTAATTTTTAAAAAAAGATAATAAATTTTTATATTATACTTATCATTAATTATATAATATATCTTTATTTATATATAATTTTTTAATATATAATTTTTAAAATTTTATAAACATTGTCAACAAAAACAAAATTACAACAAGTTTTTATTTTAAATAATAATGTAATAAGTATACAAATTATCAAACAAAAAATAAATGAAAAAATGTAACTAAATAAAAACCCTTCAATAAATGCTGAATTACTATTAATAAATATTCCACCATAACTTATATTAATTATTACACTAAAAATAAAAATTGTCAGAATTATAATATAAAAAATAAATAGTTTGCATCTTATTTTATTAATAATTACACTTTTATTTGTATAATTAATATGTTTCATATCATCATAAACAAAATTTATTAAAAATTTAATTAAAATCATTTTTAAAACAATAGAAATTAAAGCACATAATAAAGATAAATCAATTTCATTAGTTAAAAAATATAAAAAATTTGTATTTGATTTTTCAATGTATCTTTTATGAATATAATTTTCATTAAATAATAAGCAAAATAAAGCAAAAATCATAGAAAAACATGTAAATAATAAAGACCATAAAGCAAAAGAAGGAATATTATCTTTTTCATTTGTTATACATAATAATAATATTTCTCTTTTTTTAAAATATCTAAATAATTTAAAACAAAAATTAAAATTTTTATTTAATTTTTTTATTAATTTTTTTTCATCAGGTGTGAATTTTTTTTTATTATAAATTTTATTATAAAAATCTTCTTCTTCATTATTAAACATATTTAATTTTTTATTTATTTTAAAAAGACTATTTTCCATATCAAAATATTCATTATTTATTTTTTTATTATTTTCATTAGTTTTATCTTCATCATCATCTTTATTTTCTTTCGATGTTAAAAAATTATTAATAATTGCATTTTTAGCTAAATAATCATCAATATTAGAAATTTTACTTAAATCAATAGTAGGAATAATTTCATCTTTTGAAATGTCTTTTTTTTCAATTTTTTCTTCTTTTTTTAGAACTAAATTTTGTTTAATTTCAACATATTTTTGATGAAGTTGTTGATTCATATAATTATTTAATAATTTAGGTTCATTTTCTTTTTTTGTATAATTATTAATATAAACATTAATATTAGGAAGTTCTTCTTCTTCAATTGTTGAATTATTTTCATTATTTACATATTTTTTATTAACAATATTTGTGCTATCTTTTGAAACATTATTATTAATATTATTTATATTTATTGCAGATAAATTTAAATTTGAAGTATCATTTAAAGATGTATTATTAGTTTTATTAATTGACTTTTTTTTAGGAGGATTTGAAATTTTATCGAATATAAATTCATTTTTTAATCGATCTCCACTGTCAGGAACATAATTATTATTATTATTATTATTTTTAAAATGATTTCTAGAATAATTTTGTTTAATTTGTTGATTATTATTTTTAAAAATTTGAATATTATTCGTTTCAAAATTAAAAAAATTATCATTAATTTCATTATTTATATTATTTTCAATATTATTTTCATTATTTAAATTATTTTGTTGATTAAGTTTAATTTCTTCTTCATTTTTTATTGTTTTAATGTTATTTTTTAAATAATTTTCAATAAAATAATTTTCTGAATATAAACACCATAAAATAGTAATAAATTGAAAAAAAATAATAAATAAAAATATCCAAAAAATTTTATTATTAACTAAATTTTTCTTTTTCATAATTTCTTTACTACATTTAAAAAATAAAATATTTACATTTTTAACTTTTTTAAATTCAGGTTTAGAATAATTTTCAGACATTTCAATAATATTACTAAATTTAGTTTTTATTTTACAATTACATTTTGAATTAAAATTATTATAATCAAACTCAATTAAAGAACAATTATTTTCACAAAAATTAATTGTTAAATAATAATCTTTTCTTCGATCTTCAATAGTAACATCTCTTCCATTTTCATTTGTATAAATAAAACATATATCATTAAAAAAAGGGTCAGAAATATTAAATAAATTAATATTATTAATATGAGCATCTTTTAATAAATTTATATAATTACTTATATTTTTAATTGGATAATTATTTGTAATATTTAAATCATTAAATTTAGAAATATTTATTTCTGAATATAAATAAGATGTTTCATTGTAATCATAAAAAATATATTCAGTTTGATTTGTTAAATCATATTCTCTTAAAGCATCAAATTTGAATATCAAAAAAGAATCAATATTATATAATTGTCTATATGAATTAAATAAATTAGTAAAGTTTGTTTGAGATAAATGTAAACTATCAAAATAAGAATTAAATAAGTCTTTATTTGAATATTTATAAATTGATAATGTAAAATCATATCCTATAAAAAATAATATAACATCAAAATTATTTCTTTTTTTTTTCTCTGAATAAATTGTTGAATTATAAATTGAAAGAAAAGTAGAATTTAATTTAAAATTGTTAAAATACATATCTATATAATACATATTAAATGATTTTAATGATAAATTGTTTTCTATTGCTGATGAAGAATCATCATTTTCATGATTATGACTTTTGCTGTTACTTGAATTTATTTGTGATTTACTTTTTGAATTTGAATTTTTACTTGTTGATTCATTTGAATTAAAATTACTTTTGTTTTTTGAAGATGATTTTGAATTTGAATCATGTGGATTTTTTGATTTACTTGAAATTGTTGAAGAAGAAAAATCTGATTTTGTTTTTGAAGAAGAAGTTTTTGAATTACTAGATTTATTTTTACTTTCACTTTGAATAGATTGATTTGATTTTGAGTTACTTTTATTATCAGAAGTTGAAGAATGTTTTGAAGAAGATTTTGAATTTGAATTTTTTGATTTAGAAGAACTTGAATTAATTAAATTAGAAGATGAATTTTTATTTTTAGAATCAGAAGATTTTGAATTTGAATTTGATTGAGAATTTAATTTAGAATTTGATTTTGAATTTGATTTTGAATTTGATTTTGAATTTGATTTTGAATTTGATTTTGAATTTGATTTTGAATTTGATTTTGAATTTGATTTTGAAGTTGATTTAGATGATTTACTTGATGAATTATTTGAATTAGATGTTGATTTATTTGAACTATTTGAATTATCTTTACTTTTACTATTTGAACTTTTATTTGAATTTGAATCTGTTTTTGAACTTGAACTAGAATTTATTTTATCAACACAAGAAAATGTTTCTGAATTAAATGTCATATTTTTTAAACATTTTTTTATACATGTTTTATTATTTTCATATAAAAAATAAAATTGACGAGCTTTATCTGGATTATTTAAAGGATAAATAAAGTCACTACAATTTTTAACACAAAAATTATTAATATCTGAAACATAATATAAATCATTGTCTGTACAATTACTAGGTAAACATTTAATATCATTATTATTAACATACCAAAAAGAACAATCTAAATAATTATTTTTACAATTATATTTTTCATAAGGATAATTTTTGAAATTGTCTTTACAACTAATGCAATTTTGATTAGAGTCATTAAAATTTCCTTCATAACAATATTCACATCTTTCATAACATTTTTTTAAAACTAAATTTGTTTTGTCATAATAATAACCAGATGTATTTTTTAAATAACAAAGTTTATTAGTTACTTCTTCTTCTTTGAATGCATAATGTTCAGAACAATTTGTACAATGAACATCACTCATGCATGATGAACATCCTTCAGGACATTCCTCATATCCTGAAGTAGTATAATAATAATTTTTTAAAGATGTATCATTATAACAATTTTGACTATCTGATGGAAATTTAAAATATTTTTCAGAACATTCATTACATAAATGTTCATTTGAATTCCCAATATAATCACATGTTTCACATGAATAATAACAAGTATAAATTTTTAAATAATAAAGATGACTTGAATATCCTTCAGGACTTATTAGAAAAAAATATATATAATTCGTTGAATTAGATAGAATATAAGATAAATTAAATGTATTATTAGTAATATTTTCATAATAAATTTTATCAGTAATTTTTATATTTTTTTCTCCATAAGATATTTCATAATTTTTAAATGTTGAATTATAAAATGATATAAATTGTGTATTAACGGCATCATTTTCTAATGTAATTGTTTGTGAAGTTTTCTCTGATATTTTAAATATAAAATTATTATCAAAAGTATTTTTCATATAAGGAATATTAAAGGTAAAATTATAAATTTTACATTGATTACTATATGAACAAAATTTATCTACTGATCTATTTTTCGCTTCATAATAAATATTAATTTTATTTTCATAAATAGTTATATCATAATCTAACGACAACACATCAAAACCGATTTTTATGTGTGTTTGATGAAAAATATCTAAATTATAGGTTGCCATTATAATATTTGAACCAAAAGTAGGTGTTCCTGCGGTGTTATGAACTAAATATATGTGATTATTGAAAATTTTTAAAGAAAAATATTTTTCTTGCGTAACAAAATCTATACCTGAAAATGCATACATTTCTTTTTTATATTTTTCATTTGGATTATATTTAGAATCTGATTCTTCAATTAATTCAATATATGAACAAAATAATTTAGCATCATTTAAATAACATAAAATGTAATTATAATCATCTATTTTTGCTATTTGATAATCTTTTCCTGTTATATTAAATTTATGATTTTTTTTATAACTAGGAGAAGAAATAGATATTAGTATATAAGATATTTCACCAAATATTCTTTCACAAATACATATTGTAGTTTTATCAATAATATTTTCACATAAAATTGTATTTGAAATACATTTACTATGATATATATCTTCATAATAATCATCAGCAGTATTATTATCAATAATTTCGCCATTTTTGTAATTAAATATTTTATATGTATTTTCATCTTTTACATCATGAAAATATACAATAATTAAATGAGTTGAATTATATATATTTATGACAAAATCATTATCTTTATCAAATCCATTAAATGAAATATTATGAGTTATATTATCAGTAGAAACAGAATCATTTGTATAGTTAAAAATTTGATAATAAATATTATTATCAGTAGAGGTATTTGGATAATTAAATCCTAAAATAATAAATTCATTATTACTTGTTTTTATTAATTTAGTTGCATTAAAAGATAAACCAATAGTTGAACCTAGGGAACTTAAATAAAATTCTTTAGTATGAAAAATTACTACTTCAATATCATTAATAATTTTAAATGCTTGAATATTATAACCAGTTCCTATTTCTTTATAACCAATTCCTATTTGACTATAGATTAATTTTATTTTTAAAAAAAGAATAATAAAAATTAATATATTATTCATTTTTTTAATTATTTATTAAAAAATATTTTAATACAAATTTCTATTATTAATATCTTAAAATTAGATAAATATTATGAATTATTCAATTTATATTTTAAAACAAAAAATAATATTATTAAATATTAATAATATTATTCATGATAAAATTAATTTATATTTATAAGATTTTTTATTTTTATTATTCAAAAATATGGGAATTTTTGCAATAATTTTTATTATAGGTGTTATTATTCATATTATTTGTTCCATTCTTATGACTTTTATTATTTATTATTTTGATAAAATATATTATGAAGATGTTATTGTTCCATCCGAAAATAATCCAGAAGTAAAAGTTGATTTACATAAAGAATTTGAACCATTTGCAAGAAAAGATTCTCCTATTAATGTAATAATTTTATTTTTAGAAATAATAACTTATTTTTGGATAAAATTTTGGTCTTTAATTATTATAACTGAAATATTAAAATATTCTTTATATAAAAAATATGATAAATGTAAAAAACCTGGATTTGTTTCAAAAGAAGAACGTGTTGGAATAATGAAATGTATTTGTTTTTGGTATACATTATATTGTGGTATAGCTGGAGTTGTTGAAAATTATCATCGAATAGAAAAAGAAAAAATAGAAAAAATATATAAAAAATATTTTGGAGAAGATTATAAAATTTCATATGATGAAAATTACTCTATTGTTATATCAAATCATATATCTTTTATTGAAATAATATTAGCTGTAAAATATTTTGGAGTTGGATTTATTGCAAAAAAAGATGTAAATAAAATACCTGTTGTAGGAAGTATTGGAACTGCTATGAAAAGTTTATATGTTGATAGAACAAGTGAACAAAATAGACATTTAATATTAGAACAAATAGGAAAAAGACAAAAAGAAAATTACTATGAAAAAAATTGTTGTCCTCTTATAATATTCCCAGAAGGCACAACAACATCAAATAGACATATAATGAAATTTAAAAAAGGTGCATTCAATACATTATTACCTATTAAACCAGTTATAATAAAAGGAAATCAAAATAAAGATTTTCATGTTGGTTGTGGTAATTCAGATGTGTTCGTTAATTATATGAGATTTTTAGCAAGACCCTTTACAAAAGTTGAATATATAGAATTACCTATAATGAAACCAACTTCATATATGTATGAAAAATATGCCTATATGGGAAAAGAAAAGTGGGAAATATTTGCTGAAGTTGCAAGAGAAATTTATTGTGAAATTGGAGGTTTTGAAAAAACTAGTATGTCATTAAGAGATTCAATTAGATATTCAAAATGTTTAGAAAAAAGAAAATTTTTTGAACCAAAAGAAGAATAAATAATAATAATATTAATAATTTTGAAATTAATTATTATTTTATAAAATATTTAATTTACACGTAAAATTATTTTACATAATTATTATAAAAAATTATTATTTTTTATAATTTTCAATTGAAAAAAAAAATGAAGGATTTAAAAGAACCTTTAAATCAAGAAATGCAAGATTTTAAAAATAAAGAAAATAATGATATTCAATTAGAACTAGAAAATGAAGAAGAAAAATTATCTTCATATTATACTTCAAATATTTTTAGTAAATTATTATTTGCTTGGGGACATTATGCAATGAAAAAAGCAAATAAAGAAGGAATAGAAGTAAAAGATTTTTCTGGAGTTTCTAAAGAAGATAAATCTTCAACTTTAGTTGTACCTATTTTAAAAGAAGCAGAAAAATCAGAAAAATTTACAAATAAATCATTATTTCATACAATTTATTCTGTTCATCAATTTCAAATATATTTATTATTTTTTTTACAATTTGTAATTATTTTATTTCAAACTGCTCAAGTATTAGTTTATAGATCAATTATAATAGAATTTAAAGATAAAGAACATTTTCAAATTTATTCAGTATTTTATAAAGTATTTTTATTCGTTTCAATAAAAATGTCAAAAACTTTTTTCCATCATCAAATTAAATTTTATCAACAAGTTTTAGGAGTTAAAACTGCAAATCAAGTGGCTGCATTAATATATGAAAAAGTTTGTAGAACTTCTATATTTATAAAAAGTCAAATTTCTGAAGGAGAAATTCTTAATTTCATTCAAGTAGATTCAGATACATTAAATTTTTTATATACAGCATTACCATATATAGTAGCAACACCTTTTAATTTAGGAATAAGTATATATACTGTTTTTATGTTCTTCGGAAAAAGTTTCATATATGGTATATATACTTTAATTGCATTAACTGTTATTATATTTATCATCCAATTTTTATTTTTACGAAATACGAAAATTAGACTTACTAAAAAAGATAAAAGAATGAGATTAACAACACATATTTTTCATATATTAAAAATATTAAAATTATTTGGATGGGAAGAAGAATTCGCAGAAAAAATAGATGAAAAAAGAAATGATGAATTAAAAAATGTAAAAACTATTTTATATTTAACTGCATTTAGAAACTTTATAAATAGTAGTATTCCAATGCTTATTTCATTAACAAGTATAACTGCTTATATATTACAAAATGGAATGATGGCTGTTGAAGATTTATTTACTGGTTTAGAAATGATACAAAAATTATCTGAACCTTTAGTTGAAATTCCTCAATTTTTAACAGATTTATTAACATGTTTAATATCAATGAATAGAATTCAAGGATTTTTACAAACAAAAGACATAGAAGAATATTTAGAAGAAGAAATCGAAATTAAAAATAAAAAAGATTCAATAAAAGAAATTATCAAATTCAAAAATTGTAATTTTGGAATAAAAGATGAAAATGATAAGAAAAATAACAACATTTTATTACATAATTTAGATATAACTATTTTAAAAGGTGAATTAGTAGGAATATTAGGTGAAACAGGTTCAGGAAAATCATGTTTAGTAAATTCTATATTAAAAAACTTAGAATTAATTAATTCAGAAGACCCATCAACAGAATTTTATATAGGAACAAATAAAATATCATATGCTCCTCAAGACTCATGGATAATGAATGGAACAATAAGAGAAAACATATTATTTTATAGTGAATATGACGAAGAAAAATATATAAAAGTTGTTAATGCATGTCAATTAAATAAAGATTTTGAAAATTTATTGCATGGTGATTTAACTGAAGTTGGTAGTTCAGGTGTTAATATTTCAGGAGGTCAAAGAGCAAGAATTTCTTTAGCAAGAGCTATATATAAAGAAGCTGATATATATATTTTTGATGACCCAATTTCCGCTGTTGATACTTTCGTTTCAATGGAAATTTTCCATCAAGCTATTAAAGAATGTTTATCTGATAAAACTAGAATATTTGTAACTCATGATTTAAGAAATATATCATATATGGATAAAATTATATATTTAGAACATTTTGTAAAAAAATTCGAAGGAAGTTCAAAAGATTTTTCTAAATCTGAACATTTAAAAAATATACAAATTAATAAACAAAAAGTTTCGTCAAATAAAATTTCAAATGAAATGCATAAAAATAAATTAGATCATTTTGGAAGATTATTAAAAGATGAAGATTATAATAGAGGTAAAATATCATGGAAATTATATGATTTATTCTTTAGAGTTCAAGGAGGTTATATTAGATTTTTAATAATAGTATTTTTAACTTATCTTACAATTTATTATAAAACAAAAGGAAAATTATTTATTAGCGATTGGAGCGATTCAAGTAAAACAAATAATAGTGCAGCAAATAATAATGAACAATTATTAAATTATGCAAAAATATTTTTCTATGGAACTTTAATTCAATTTATTAAAGAATTTATAATTGCAATTAATAATTTCAGACAAATTTATGTTTTACATTATGATATGATTCATACTTTAATTAAAGCCCCAATTAATTTATTCTTTGATGTTGTTCCAATCGGTCAAATATTAAATAGATTAATATTTGATTTAGACAAAAGTTCAGAAATAATATGGATGTTTGATAAAATAATAAAATGCATGTTTAGTGTTTGGGCTGCAATATTAGTTTGTTATCAATACAATGCATATTCATTATTAGTTGCACCTTTCTTATTATTTTTAAGTTATTTACTAGTAAATTACTTCATCGTCGCTGGAAGAGATTTATATAGATTAGATAGTATAAGTAGGTCACCTATCGTTTCATTATTTTCAGAAACAATTTTAGGTATAACAACAATAAGAACATTTAAACGAGAAAAAGAAAGTAAAAAGAAATTTTATAAAAGATTGGATGATCATTTAGGTGTAATGATATATAAATATGGTTTAGATAATTGGTTTTGTATGCATTTAGATATTGTTAGTCATTTTTATTTAGGTTTCGTTATAATATATGCCTGTTTTAATATAGAAGCATATACGGCAGCTAATATAGGTTTAGTTCTTAGTTTAGCAAGTAGATTTTCGGAAGAATTATTAGAAGCTATGGAACAAGGAACAAAAGTTGAAAAGAGTTTAGTTAGTCTTGAAAGATGTGATGCCTTTCGTAAATTACAAAGTGAAAAATATGAAGTTGAAGGTGTTTCAGAAAAAGATGAAAAACTTAAAAATTGGCCTAATTTAGGTAAAATTAAATTTGAAAATTATTCTATGAAATATAGACCAAATTGTGATTTAAGTTTGAATGATATTAATATTGAAATTAATTCAGGAGAAAAAATAGGAATAGTTGGAAGAACAGGAAGTGGAAAATCATCATTAACATTAAGTTTGTTTAGAATAGTTGAAGCACTTAATGGAAAAATAGAAATAGATAATTTAGATATAAGTAAAATACCATTAAAAAAATTAAGAAGAAATATTTCAATTGTTCCTCAAGAACCATTTTTATTAGAAGGTACTATTAAAACAAATATTGATCCTTTAAATTTATATACTAATGAAGAAATTATGAATGTTTTAGAAAAATTAAATTTATTTGAAATGTTAAAAAATGAAAATAAAATTGATAAAGATATAAATACTAAAATTAAAGAATATGGTAATAATATGAGTTTTGGATGTCGACAATTATTATGTTTTGCTAGAGCTATTTTAAGAAAAAGTAAAATAATTATTTTAGATGAAGCAACTTCTGCAGTTGATCAAAAAACCGAAGAAATTATAACAAAAGCAATTGATGAATTATTTAAAGATAGTACTGTAATTACAATAGCACATAGAATAAATACTGTTAAAAAATGTGATAAAATTGCTGTTATGGATCAAGGAAAAATTGTTGAATTTGATTCAACAGATAAATTAATAAAAGATAAAAAAAGTCTCTTTTATTCAATGTATTATAAAAATATGGAAAAAACTGAATAAATAAAATATTAATTTATATTAATGATTTTATTATTATTTATTTAAAAACTTATTTAATTGGTTATTTAATTAAATTAAAATATGTTTTTAAAATAATATTAATTAAAATATAAATTTCAAAAATGAGTTCAAGTAGATTAGATGAAATTAATAGGCAAATATTAAAAAATTCTTTTAAAAATCCAAATTTAATCAATGTTAATCAATTAAATAAAACTCAATTGACAAAATGTAAATTTTTTTTTAATATTTATTTTAGATTATTCAGATAATTATCGATTAGAAAATCAAGCATTAGTTACTGGATTTGGAAAAATGATTAAAGCACAAAATAATACTAATCCAAAATGGTCATTTGGGAAAGCAAAAAGAACTTTTTCTTCAATGGAAGATGAAGATAAAATGAATGAATTAAATAGATTAAATGGATCATATTATTATCAAAATAAAAGTTTTGATACTAATTCTAAAGAAAATAAAAAAATGCAGTTATTCAATAATAAAAATAATTTAAAAGATACAGATTATTATTATACAAACATTCCCCTTCACATATATAAATACAATAGAGTTCAAGGTGGAACTTTTGGAAAAAGTCCAAGAAAAGATTTAAATGAAAAAGAAAAATATTGTTACTATAATTTACCATATATTCCAGGAAGTGATATAGAAAAAATCAACAAAAAATGGTATTCTCACATAGTAGGAGGGGATATAGGTGCAGATAATAGATGGAAAATATCAGATAAAGAAATATATTCAACTCCAGGACCAGGGAGATATAATAAAGTAGACCCATATCAATATAAATTAAAAAATACAAATAATTATGGATATATGGGGTATAGAGTAGGGAGATCACCTATATTAAGATATACTGGTTGTAAAGATAATATAGGTCCTGGAAGTTATGAATTAGGAAATGAGGCTAATGATATAAAATTTAATAAAAGTCCTAAAATTAGTATGGGAAAAGAAAAAAGAAAATTTGTTAAACCTAATGAAACTAATAATGGCTTTGGATTTAATCCATATGGGGTAAAAATAAATGAAACTTATTATGATTATAGTAGTTTTGGACATCAAATTATGACCCAAAAAGATACAAGACCAGGATTTACAATAGGAAAAGAAGAAAGATTTAGAAAAATAATTAAATAATTTTATATAAAATTATATATTTAAAAAATATATATATTAAACATTTTTTCTTTGTCTTTTATTTTCTGGGGCTTTTAAATTACCAACCGAATAAAATTTTCTTAATAATTCAATGAAATTATCTTTTTTAAATCCTCCTATACTTTCATATTTTTTTCCAGGACCTAAATGAATGCTCATAATACTTCCATTTCCTCCAAATTTTTCATTATAACAACCAAAATATACTTTTTTTATCTCTATTAAAGATAAAGCATATGCACACATAATACAAGGTTCAACACTAACAAATAAAGCACAATCTCTCATTAATTCTTTTAAATTATTATATATTTTTTTATCATCAATTTTTTTATATAATTCGATATTTTTTTCTAAATATTTTATACAATTAATTTCACAATGAGATGAAGCATTGTGAGTTAAATTTGTATAATTATGACTATCAATTAATATTTTTTTTGAAGGAATATGAATAAAAATACATGAAACTGGAATTTCATTTCTTTTAATTGCTTTTTCACAAACTTCAATTAATTTATTCATGTAATAATCTATTTCACTTGTTGTAAAAAAATCCACTTTATTAATTATATTATAAATTTAAAATATTATTTATTTAATAAAATTTATGTAAATAATAATAAATTTATATGGAGAGAAAAATAAAATGTTGTTTATGTGATAATGATATTATATTAAATGATTTTAATAATCATTTATCTATTTGTTTAGAAGATGCATATATTAATGAGAATTTATTAACAACATTATATAAAAATATTTTTTATCCTGACAAAGATTTTCAATTAACAGATAAAGAGCTTAAAATTATAAACGAACATGCAGATTTATATTTTCATCACTATCAAAAATTTTTAGAACAATACAATATGGATTATAATATCGATGATTTAAAAGAACTTATTTATAATTTTATTAATAATAATAATAATGTAAATATTCTTTTTAGTATACGTTGTGTTAATTGTGGTGAAAATTATAATACAGATTTATTTATCAATCATATAAATAATTGTTTATTAAATGTTAATTTAATAAATGATAATAAAATTTTGATAACTTTATTAAATGAAATTGTTACTAATTTAGAACAAGAAAAAATAGATATAAAATATATTAATTTCTTAATAAATAATTATAACAATTATTATCCAATTATTAATATTTCTCAAATATTTTGTTTTATTTGTGGGGAAAATGTATTATTAAATTCATTTGAAATACATTATTGTTCATGTAAAGCAGTTTTTGAAAGAAATAATCCAGAAATTAAAGAACCTGAAATTGTTAATAAAATAATAGATAAATTATTTGATGATGAAGAAATTACATTTGAAGAATTAGAAGAATATACAAAAAAAGCAAAAGCATTGTATAAAACAATTCATTCAAAAAAAGAAGAAGAAAATAATAATAATAATAATTTTAAAAGAAGATATAAAAAAAGTAAAACAGATATAAATCAAAAATATGATTTAAAAAATTTATTTAAAAAAGATAAAGAACCTGAAGATTTAAAAATTGATATAATTAAAAAGAAAAATAGTCATAAATGTTTAAAACTTTTAAAAAAAATAAGTAGTGATGAAATTAAAACTTTTAAAACTTTTTTTCATTAGTATTAAATTTATAAATGAATTTAAGAATATATATTGTGTTTATATGATTAATTTTTTATTTATAAAAATATTTGAAAAATTTATGTAAATTATTATAAAGATTAGAGTTATTAAATATTAAATGATAAAAATTTTAAATATAATTTGTATTTTAAATAATATATATATATATATATATAAGTATTAGATAAATAAATATTAAATATTATTCGAATTAATAAAATTAATGTAATATAAAATAATAATTTCTAATATTCATTTAAAATTTTTATTTATAATATATTTAATAATATATTAAATAATTATTTATTATTTTTTAATATTAATTGAGCCATTCTATAATATTTTTTTTCATGATATTCTTTTAATTTCATATTATATCTATTAAATAAATTTTCATAATTTGAAATATAAGTTAAAATATCATTAAATTTTTTATTATTTCTATCAAATTCTTTTTTTTCTTTTCTCATTAAGGATTTTTGTCTTAATTTATTAATAATTTCTAATAAAAATTCTATTTCTTTTGATATTTGCATCATATTTGAAGAAATAGCTAAAGAATTTTCATCTTCACAAATATTATCATCATTAAATTTTATACTTTCAAAAATATTTAATAAATTTTTTAATATACTTCCAAACGAACTATCAATATCTTTATGCAAAATATTTTTTTCTTCATCATCCATAATTTATTCAATTACAAATTAATAAAATATATTTTTATCATTCTTAAATAAAAATAATTTCTTAAAAATATTTTTAATTTAAAAAATTTTTTAAATTAAAATATTTTTAAATATTTAATAAATATTAATATTTAAATATTAAGTTTTAAATGATAGGAGAAAAAGGTTATCCTAGTTCTTTGTCACATGATACTCAAAACCCTAATTTTATTAAAAAACAACAATATCTTATGATATCAAATATTGATTGCTATTATATAGAAACAGGTATAATTGGAATTTTTCCACTTTTTTCAATTAAATCAGTCAATAATGAAATTTTAAAAACATCTTATTATAATAAATTTAAAGAAGATTTCGAAAAAATAATAAAACCTTATTGCAATGAAAAAAAAATTCAAATAAAACATGAAAAAATTACATTTAAAAATACTGAAATAATAAATAAAATACATTTAATTTATGATGAAGATAAACAACAAATTCTTTCATTAAGAATTCAAACAAGTGATGCAGTATATGCTTTTGGAAATCATACATTATTTAATAAAAGAGATAGAATAACTTTAGGTAAAACAAATAATTTTATTACAGGATTTAGAACTGATTATATAAAAGACACAAATAAAATACCTTATTTATCTTATATTCGTGCTCATTTTGCAACAGAAGAAGATTTTGAAAAATATTATTTTACTGAAAAAAAAGGTTTAAATTATAATTTGAGTTTATTTAAAAAAATTAATAATTTTATTTCTTTTCCTTTTTTATTGTTATATAATTTAAATCAATTTTTATTAAAAATTTTTGATAAAATATTAAAACATTTAATAATATGTTCTTTAGTATTATTACCATTATTTGCATATTATTATTCTTCTCAAAATATGTTTAATGGTCTAATTAAAGTAAATAAATATAATTCAAACCTAATTGAAAACAAAAATTTAGAAAATTTATTTAATAACATAACAATTTATACAGATGATAATGGTTTAAGTCATATTAAAGGCAACAACGAAATTGAAGTTTATTTCGGATTGGGATTTGAACATGCAAAAAATAGATTATGGCAAATTGATATGTTAAGAAGAAGTGGTGAAGGAAGGTTAAGTGAATTTTTTGGGAAAAGAAGTATTAAATTAGATAAATTAGTGAGAGGTATGGGTTTATATCATAAAGCAAAAGAAGATGCAGAATATGTAAAAAAAAATTCAGAATATATAAATATAATAAGAGCTTATATTGATGGAATAAATTTTTATGCGAGAAATTTTATATTACCTATTGAATATAAAATATTTAAGGTTAAGTTTGAAGAATGGAAATTGGAAGATAGTATTGCGATTTTAAATTTTAATAGTTTTGTATTAGGACATGATTGGAATATGGAAGTTTGGTATAAAACTATGGAAGAATTAATGGGAAAAGAATTTGCTGATAATGTTATTTCTTTTAGAGATGAAGGTTACCCTTTTTGGAATGAAACTATTGTTAATGATGATGAATTAACTGAATTAGGATTGCATAAATTTAGAAAGAAAGAAAATGACAAAATTTTGAAAGATACAAGAAAGTTAGATGATGAAATAAAAAAAAATGAGGAAAAGAAAGAAAGTGAATTTGAAAAAAAAGAAGAAAATGTAAGTAAAAAAGAAGATGAAAAAAATAATGAAAATAAAAATGATCATTTAAAAGAAGAAAAAATTATTAAAGAAAATAATATTGTAAATGAAAATAAAAATGAAGAAAAAAATGAATTAAAAAAAGAAAATGAAAAAGAGGATGAAAATGTAAATAAAAAAGAAGATGAAAATAAAAAATTAAATGAAAAAGATAAAAAAATAGAAGAAGAAAAACAAAATGAAAATAAAAAAGAGGATGAAAAAGATAATAAGCAAGATGAAGTAAAAGAAAATAAAAATGAAGATAAAAAAGATGAAGTAAAAGAAGATAAAAATGATGATAAAAAAGATGAAAAAGAAAATAAAATAGATAATAGAAAAGAAGAAGATAAAGAAAAGGATGAAGTAAAAGAAAATAAAAATGAAGATAAAAAAGATGAAAAAGAAAATATAAAAGAAGAAGAAAAAGATAAAAAAGAAGATGAAGTAAAAGAAAATAAAAATGAAGATGAAAAAGATAAAAAGCAAGATGAAGTAAAAGAAAATATAAAAGAAGAAGAAAAAGATAAAAAGCAAGATGAAAAAGAAAATAAAAATGAAGAAGAAAAAGATAAAAAGCAAGATGAAGTAAAAGAAAATAAAAAAGAAGAAGAAAAAGAAAATGAAGTAAAAGAAAATAAAAAAGAAGATGAAGCAAAAGAAAATAAAAAAGAAGATGAAAAAGAAAATAAAAAAGAAGACGAAAAAGAAAATAAAAAAGAAGATGAAAAAGATGATAAAAAAGATGAAGTAAAAGAAAATATAAAAGAAGAAGAAAAAGATAAAAAAGAAGATGAAAAAGAAAATAAAGAAGATGAAAAAGAAAATAAAAAAGATGAAAAAGAAAATAAAAAAGAAGATGAAGCAAAAGAAAATAAAAAAGAAGATGGAACAGAAAATAAAAAAGAAGATGACGTAAAAGAAAATAAAAAAGAAGATGCAAAAGAAAATAAAAAAGAAGATGCAAAAGAAAATAAAAATGAAAATATAAAAGAAGTAGAAAAAGATAAAATACAAGATGAAGTAAAAGAAAATAAAAATGAAGATAAAAAAGATGATAAAAAAGATAATAAAAACGATGATAAAAAAGATGAATTAAAAGAAAATAATAAAGAAGATGAAAAAGAAAATAAAAAAGAAGAAGAAAAAGATAAAATACAAGATGAAGTAAAAGAAAATAAAAAAGAAGATGAAAAAGAAAATAAAAATGAAAATATAAAAGATGATAATAAAGAAGACAAAAATGAAAATAAGAAAGAAGAAAAAAATGAAAATAAAAAAGAAATTAAAAAAGAAGAAATTAATACAAAAAATGAAGGTCAAGAAAAAAATAAAAAAGAAGAAAATAAAAATTATGATGAAATTAAAAAAGATGAAAAAAAAGAAAATAAAAAAGACAAAAAAAAGAAAAATAAAAAAGAAAAAAAAGAAAATAAAAAAGAAGAAATTAAAAATGAAAAACAAGAAAATAAAAAAGAAGAAGTTAAAAATGAAAAAAATATTAAAAAAAATGAAGGAAAAGAAACAACAAATCAAAAAAAAGTAGATGCTAAAAACAAACAAGAAAATAAAAAAGAAGAAATCAAATTAAATAATGAAGATAAAAATATTAATCAACAAAAAAATATAAAAAAAGGAAGAAGAAGAAAAAATAAAAACAAAAATAAAGATAAAGATAATTTAATTTCAACTCAAAATGAAGGTGCTTCAAATTGTTGGGTTCTTTCAGGTAATCTAACAACCTCAGGAAAACCTTTATTATCAAATGACCCTCATCTTCCAACATCAATGCCATCATTATTTTTTTTGGCTAAAATTTATTTACCTAACAATACTTTAACAGGAGCAACTCTTCCAGGTTGTCCAGTTTTTGCTTCAGGCTCAAATAATTATATGACATGGGGATTAACAACAGAAAATTCAGATAATACAGATTTATGTTATGAAAAAATAGAAGAAAATAATTATATATATGATAATAAAAAATTCCCACTTAAAATTATTAAAGATATTATTTATGTAAAAAATGAAAATAGTATTCCAATTGATATAAAATATACAAGAAATGGCCCATTAATTCCTAATAATTTAATTCCCAAAGAATATGTAAATTTAAATTTTGATTTTCAAGATTCTTTAAATATTAGTTTTCGTTCGGCATTTTATCAATTTCCATTTGAAAATTTTGATTTTTATATAAAATTCAATCTCTATTCCAAAAATTATGAAGATATATTACCATATATAGATAAAGCAGTAGCACCAAATTATAATGCTCATTATGCATCAATAAACGGAGATATAGGTTGGGTACCTTTAGGTAGAATAGCAGTTAAAAATTATTACAACCGTTTTTGCAGAGGGTATGACCCAAAAGATGATATACTAAAATATATACCAAGAAATGAAATGTTATATCTAAAAAATCCTTCAAAAGGTTTTATTGTAACTGCTAATAATAAACCAGCAAGTTTTAATTATACTTATGAATTAAGAGGACATCATAATCATGTTAGAGCTCATAGAATAAATGAGATGATTAAAGAATATATATCAAAAAACAAAACTATAGGAGTGAATGAAACAAAAAAAATGATAAATGATGTAAAAGAAAGTTTAGCTGAATATATTTTACCAAAAATTTTAAATATTTTAGAAAGAAATCATATTAGAGATTTAAACAAAAATTTATATTATAATATGTTTAAAAGATGGAATTATACAATGAATAAAGAAAGTGAAGTAGCTACATTATATGCTGTTTTTGAAAGAAAATTAGCTCATGATTTATTAAGTAAAAAATTAGATGATTTATATTCATATGGATTAATGAGTTATTTACATTATTTTAATTTTATTTCAGGTGTTATTGATAAAATTTATAATAATGAAAGATATGATTTAGCACAATGTTCTTCAGTTACAGGTGATTCAAATTGTGAAAAATATATTATTTATGAATTTAATCAATTAAATAAGACAATTAAACCATTTTTAGATAATAATGGAAATATAAAAAAATGGGGAAAAATAAACTTTAATGATTATCCTCATTTACCTTTTGATAATGTATTTTTATTAAGAAATTTATTTAGTAAAAAAGTTTATACAGGTGGAAATAGAAATACTGTAAAAATTGTAAGAGGACCTTTTAATCATGTAAAAGGAGATTTTGTTGGTACTCAATCAGCTAGAATTAAATTTATATGTGATACTAATGAAATAAATTCTCCTTATGTTAGTATTCCAGGTGGTAATGGAGGAAGTGTATTAAATAGATATTATAATAATTTAATGGAAGATTTTGAAAATATTAATTTAATTAAATTTAATAATGTTGATTTCAAAAATATTTCAAATAAAAATAAATTAATTTTAATTAAAGAAAATTTATAAAAAAAAAAATAATTTGTAATAATAATTAAATATATTATAAAAAAATATTTTTATTTAATTATATTATAAAAATCTAATTTATTTCCAGAAGTTGCAAGAATAATATATTTTTTACTTTTTATAATATTAATAATTCCTTCTTTTTTACATATTTTTTTTTTCTCCACATATTCATATTCATTATCATTAACAATTTTAAATTTATATATTAATCCGCATATATCACCACAAAATAATTCATTATTTAAAACACAAAAACAATTTATTATATAAAATTCATGGAAACTTATTTTTTTTATTAATTCAATAGTGTTTACATCAATTAAAAGTAAATAATAAATTCCTCCTATAATTAATCTATTTTTTATAATAATATATGAATTTTCATGTAAACCTGCTTCATGTTCATAATGTTTATTTATTGTTAACAAATTGATATTATATATATTAATTAAATTTTCATTACTACTAAATGATATAAAATATTTATTTAATTTAATTAAGCCACTTATATGCAATTTATGATATTTCATTATTGTAATTAATACATAATCATTATTTATTTTTTCAAATATTTTTATTAATTTTTTTGAACTTAAGATTATTTTATTATTATAATATAATAAAGAAGATATTGAATGTTCAGAAGCTTTAAATTTATTAATAATTTTATTTTTATCATATGAAATAAAATAAATAAATTTATTTCCTGTAATATAAAATTTATTTTCTATTGTTATAAATGTTCCTTTTTCATTTAATAATACTGTTTCATTCAAAGTATCTAAATTATATAATATTATATTTTCATTAGAAAGAATCAATAAATTATTTGTTGGTTTTAAATATTTAACCTGATTAATTGAAGTACATGAAATTATTTTTGAAAAAATGCTATTTTTAAACATTTTTTTAATAAATACCTAAATTTTATATATTTTTATTATATTGATAAAATAAAAAATTATTTAATAAAAAAATTAAATTATTATTAATGCATAATAATAATTCAAAAGTTTTATTCATAAAAAAAATTGATAAAGATAATTTTAATATAAAAGAAATTAATCAAAAATTAAATAATTATTTTGAAAATCCGGATGGTTATTTTTCAGAAAATGATTCAATTTTTATAGGTAAAAGAATTCTTATAAATGATATTAGAAGTACTCTTAGTTTACCAAAAGATAGACAAATTAATAATATAAGAAGTTTGAAAAAAATAAATTCTATGAAAAGTAATTTAACTCGTTCTACTAATAATACTTATAGAAGAGGAATTAATTTTAAAAATTTAAGTGACACTGATTCTTTAAAAAATTATAAAGAAATTATAGATAATAAAAAATTAAAAATTTTATTTGAAAATTTTGAAAAAAATAATTTAAAATCGAAAAGAAATAATAATTTTTTTTATTCAAATCAAGAAACTTATAATAATCTTCCCTTTAAATTAAAAATGAAATTAGATGATCAAACACATTATTTAAAAATTAAATCTGATTTAGAAAAAAAAAATAATAAATTTTCAAAAATATTATCAAAAAAAATAAAAAAAGAACCAAAAGATTTATTAATGAATAGAATTGATATATTTCGTTTAAAAAGACAAATTTATAATGATATTGAAAATAATTTACCAATTGATGAAAAATATGGAAAACATAAATGGACAATTTCATTAAGAAGACCTGAAAATTTTAAAGGAGAAAGAGATGCATATGTTAATTTAGGAAGTGATAAAAAACCTTTATGGTCAATTGTTAGAGAAAAATTTCCAATTATTAATGAATTATGTATAAAACCTGGTTATAATTTAAATTATAAAGATTACACTGAATTTAAAAAAAATCAATTTTTACCAAGTAGTTCTTTTAAAAATATAAAAACTGTTGAAAATTTAGAGCAATTAAAAATTGATGGAAAAGATTTATATAATATTGAATATAATAGAGAAATGAGTGTAAAAGGAAAAAAAATTTTTTATAAAGGATTTTTTGATAATGGGAATATTATTATGAATAAAGATATTGAAGATTATTATCCTGATAAAACTTTATATAAAAATTATAAAGAATTTAATAATAATAATGATAATAATAATAATATTAAAACTATAAAAAAAATTGTAAATATTGATGGATATTCTTCATCATAAAAAATGTAATTAAAATTTCTAATATATAATTTTTTTAATAATAAATTTCTATATAATTAAATTTATAATAATAAAAATTAATTTTATAATAAATAACTAATATTATGAAAAGTTTATCTTCTACAGGTTTAATTAATCCTGATAATATACCAAATCCAATCCCTGCTTCTGAAATAGGTCAACATCTAATTAAA
>JAEEGK010007794.1_pt1 | contig 25464 bp, 22 predicted proteins | sample 8958771 | NCBI WGS metagenome assembly JAEEGK01 (sample SAMN16246547, study PRJNA631951) | gut metagenome | biome: gut microbiome; feature: rumen; material: SC-attached | host: Bos | place: Iran: Karaj | collected 2018-10
GGTGACACAGGTGGAGTATTGACCGTCGAACCAATACTGCATCTTGTACACTGACTGGCTTTGTGATGGCAGAGACAATGTCAGCCATCCCACCAGAATTAATAATAATCGTTTCATGGCAGCCTGTTTTATTCAGAAACAATCTCAATGTCAACTGCCAGTTTTCCATCGGCAGTGGAACGTGATGCCACATTGCAACGCCTCACCAGAGGATGATGTATGTGTGGGTCAAACGGCATGGCACCGCCATAGATACCTACTTGTGTGCCGTCAGTACCTAGAATGCTGGTTGCAATACTATCTTGTAGCTCAAACGAGGTGCCGCCAGAGTTATAAGTGCCGGTGAAGGTTTTAAATACCGAAGAAAAACTATTATAGTTGTGTAGGTTTTGAGCATTCAGAATGGCGGGGGAGAAGTAGGGGGCAGTTGAATTAATGCCAATACTATTGTAGGTAACAGAAGTGTAAGAAGAATCTTCTCCATTATAAAAAAGAATACTATTGTTTGTAGAATAATATTGTGCTTCGGCGGGATGTAACTTTACAATGCAGTTGTTAAAAGTGTTGTTTTTACCGCTGGCACTGAAATAATTGTTGGAAACATACGATGTATTCCGGTTACTATAATACGAAACGGACATTATTGCACAGTTGATAAAAGAACTATTTTGTATTGCAGCATAGTAGTATCCATAATTGGCATATTGAATACCCATTCTAAGATAGTCACTCACAACGCAATTCAAAAAAGTGGCATTTTCCATGTAATAATTTGTACCTTGAGGGAATGTGCCTAATATTCTTGTGAATTCGCACTTGATAAATTCAGGGTGTTTGACATTGCTAAAGTATAAAGAATGTGTGAAATATAAACCTTCTAGACATATATGGCTGGAAATTGTTCCTGCAAAATGATCAATAGTAAAATCTCCTGTTATTAGAGTAGGTGCAGTACCCAGCAATGTATCCACATACATTCCTGCCCCTCGGATGGTAATGGCTTTTCTGATATCTACCGCAGCAAATGAACCGGACGAAAGCGTGATGATATCTCCAGATTCAGCAGCATTATAGGCCTGAGATAAGGCCGTGGACCCGTAGTAGACAGTTATGCTGTCGTTGTGATTGAGGGTTGCCAGCAGTTGTTGACCAAGGCAAATGGTGGCGAATGACATTGCGGCGGTAAAAAGTAATATCTTCTTCATTTGATATTGTGGCCTGTTATCTCATCGGCTTCATCGGTTTTAGGTGGTTATTTTTTTCTTTTTTCAAGCTAGACAAAATAAAAAAGAAGCGCGGGTATCAAACTTATTGTTCATCCTGCAACCGAGGCTCTGGCAAGCCCATCTACCGAGGATAAACAATGCCGAGCCCACGCCGTGACAATATACAAAGATTGTATATTACACACCAATGGACGCCGTTCATTGTTTTACCGTGCGGTAGATTTGAATATGCCAGATTCGGTTGCCGCAGATAAAACGCTGTTCTAGCGTCTTTTCATTATGTCCGTCGTCCACCCAAAGCCCAGTCTTGGACTGGGCGGATGACGATGCAAAAATACAAAGAAAAAATGAATTGGCAAAAAGATATTTTGCCTATGGGTGCAGAAATGGTTTTAAAGTGGCAGCGTCTGTAGTACCTCGGGGTAGCCGATTTCACGTAAATATTCGTAAGCGCCTTCGGTGCGCAGCAGGTCCTCGGGGGCGTGAGCGTCAGTGCTGACGATCACGGGGATGCGGAGGGCTTTCATCTCTTGGATGAGCCACTTGCCGGGGTAGTAGTCGGCGTGGCGTCCTTTGTAGATGCCGCGGGTGTTGATTTCGCAGATAAGATTCAGTTCCTTAATGAGATGGATGGTTTCGAGGGCGAGGCTGCGGTACCAGGGTTCGTCCTCGGTGAAATAGCGGTCGCGGTTGTGCATCACTATCTTGTCGGGGTGGCCGACGATGGTGGGGCGGTTGCGCTCCAGCATGGCGTTCTCGTTGTGGAAGTAGGCGCGGACGCCACGACGGATGTCGCCGCCGAAGTGCTTCATCAGACCTTCGTCGTAACGCTCCCACTTGGGACCATCGATAAACCAGAGGTCTTCGTCGCTTTGTGGCGCATTGTTGGCGGGGATTAGATGCACGCTTCCGATGGTGTACTCCAAGCCTCCCTGCTCGATAAGGGGTGTGAAGTCCTCGAGCATACCGGGGACGTAATCCATCTCGAGGCCGAGGAGAATCTTAATGCGGTCTTTGTATTCCTCCTTGAGGGCACGGATATCGCGACAGTAGCCCTCGTAGTCGGTGATGGAGAAAGTGTTCTCAAAGGGCAGCGGACAATGGCCGGTGAAACCCAGGGCAGTGAACCCATGCGCCACGGCGAACTCCACCATCTCGCGTGGCGTGGCCTTTCCGTCGCAGTAGCTGCTATGGGTATGATAGTTGATTTTCATAAACGATAGCCTAACCTTAGGACCAGCATCAAGGGGTTGATTGTACCGGCACTAAATCCGGCACTCCCGTTGGAGGTGACACTCGGGGTGAGATAGGCGGCAGCAGTGGTTATCTCATAGTCCTCGTAGCCCTCCAGATTGAATTTCCCCAGGTAGAGGAATCCAAAATCGACGAGCCAGTGTTCTTCCATCACCATGCCGACGGCAATGCGGAAGGCCAATCCCGGGGTGCTATAGAGATGGTCCGTATAGCTATAGTCGGTCAGGTTATCCCAGGGACCTATTGTAAACGGCGCGGAAGCCCCTCTCAGCTCGCCGCTGCGGTCGTTGATCCATCGCAGGGCGATACCCAACTGGGCCTCGAAGTAGGCTTTGAAATTGCCGCCGATAGATTCTTCGTGGTGAAGTCCGGCGAGGATGGGCATATTCATGAAACTGGGGTTGGTGAATTCTGCTTTTTGTAAGACATTGGAGGCTTCGACCTGCAAGTTGCGGATATTATTCCTGACAGAGGTATTGACAAAGGAGTAGAGGAAATCAACACTTAGGAGGAGTGAGGTTTTGCCATTGCCTAGTGGTTTGAGATAGGAGATGCCGAGGTCAAAGCCTAGGCCGGCACCACCCTTGGTGCTATTGGGAGAGATAAGCGCCCAGTCGTTGTTTTTAATGTCCACATCGCCGAAGTCTCCTATGGCATAGCTCCCTCCCAAAAAGAATGACCAGTTTGACTTTTGTGCTGAAGCGGAGGAAAAGAGTGAAGAATGAAAGGTGAGAATCAAGCTTGCGACAGCAAAGAAATGAATCGCTTTTTTCATGGATGAATATAGTTTTAGTCGACTAAAAAGCATAGGTCATACTGAGGGAGAGGCGGAGGTTGCCCACGGGGTCGGAATAGCCGGCACGGGTGTATTCGGCTTCGCCGGTGAAAGAGAATCCGTTACCGGTGGTATAGGTGAGGCGCGGCTGGATGCGCCAGAGATACTCAATATCGTGACCGCGACCGAAGCAGTTGGCATACGTGGCGTTGCCGTAGTCGAGGTTCTTGGCGAAGCCCATGAAAAGGCCGGGACGCCATTTGCCACTACTGCGTTCCACATCGACCCACACTGTGTTGAAGTGCCAGTCTTCGAAGGTGCTGTCGGCCAGCATCAGATAGCCACCCAGCGAGCAGCCCTCGTAGAGGCTGTTGTTGAGCAACGTCTGCGCCTTGACGGTCACGTTCTTGCCGGTGTATTTGCCGAAAAGACTCCAAGATAAGGAACTGTAAAGATCTCCCTTAGGATCGGGCACAATGGGTTGGATGGTCTTAATGTTGGCAGCGGCGCCGAAGAAGAATCTGTCGATGACGAATCGCAACTGGGCATTAAGTTCGGGTATGAGGCTGTGACGGGCAAACTGGGTGCTGGAGGTTGCAGTGCCATTTAGAAGACCCTGGCTCATGTTGTCAAGTTGCCATGAGGCAGCAGCCACAGCTTCAAAGCCGAGGAGGTAATACTCGTAGCGCACCTGCGGCTGACGGGCATAGCAGTGGAATGGGGCTCCCATGTTCAAGGGGTTGGTCATCGGCATAATCTCGTGGATGACCATGGGGTACCAGTATTGTCCAGCCAGCAGGCGGTGTCTCTGAACAAGGATTTTAATGTTCTCGCCTTTTGTCACATACCTTTCCCAAGTCATGTCAATGTAGGCATGTCTCAAGCGCAGGTCGTTGATGGTGGCATTGGTTGAGCCGGTGAAGTCGCCCTCGATATAGGCGCTGGTTTTAGCTCCCAGCATCTCGGGGCCGGTGATTTTGAGCCCGAGGCGGGCGGTGATGGCCAGCATATTGGCCTGCCAGCCATCATTGAGGTCGTTGCCGAGACTGTCTTTTAGGATGGGTTTAGGGTAAAAGAGCATCATGTCCTCGCGACCACCCACCACCGAGCGGCTATCGGCATAGTAGTGAGGGTTGACGAAGCCGTGAAAGTCGAAGGAGAATGGGCTCTGCGCCTCTAGTTGAAGTAGTTGAACTAGTAGGACTATGAATACTAAAACTTTTTTCATTTCTTGCTTCCTCCGGCCAGTGCGAGAATGAGTCCAAGCGCGACACCCAGGAGGGCGGCGAAGAGCACTTGGAAGGTGGGAGGCAGGATGAAGGTGATGGTGTGCATCGGGAACCAGAAGAGGGGGATGGTCTTCTTGATGACGAGGTTCCACTGGATGTCCCAGTTGACCATCTTACTCATAATCTCGCGCATCTTCATCGGGCGGAAGAGACCTGCTACGGTGCCGCCGTTATCGGTAATGTGGATGTCGGTACATTTGTGGAAGGTCATCATCACGGGGGCGAAGATGCTGTTCATCAGTACGCTGACAGCAAAGGCGACGCCGAGTTTACCCCAAGTGAGCTCCGGAGCGGCAAAGATGGCGGCCAGAGAGCCTTTCTCGCAACCACCGACGGTCTCGAGGAAGGCAGGGACGCCCACCTTGAAGATGACCATTGACATGGCGATGGCCATGCCGAGAAAACCCCACACGATCATGCGGGGAGCCACGCCGAAGCCCTTCTCGTTATAGACACCCTTGCGGATGCGGAGGGCCAGCATCTCGCCGAGGGTGGCGAGGATGGCGAACTTGAAGAAGGCCATGATGTAGGGATGCGAAGCGGTAGCCTCACAGAACCAGGCGAAGAATCCCGTGGCGGGGATGAAGAAGGGCGCCAGCACTACGATGACGCAAAGAATGAGTATCCAATCTGCTTTTTTCATAATCATTTTTTCGGGGGAGTGAGAGGGAGTGATAAGCTTTCACTTCTTTTCACTCCATTACTAGTTAATAACTAAACGTTGCTCCGTCCTTTCCGTCCTTGACGGTGACGCCGGCTTCCTTGAGGGCGTCGCGAATCTTGTCGCTGGTAGCCCAGTCTTTGTTGGCTTTAGCGGTGGCGCGGATGTCGAGGATGATGTGCATCAATCCATCGATAAGGGCAGTATTGTCGCTAGCGGCCTCGTCCTTCATACCGAGCACTTCGAAGAGGAAGGTGTCGAAGATCCACTTCAGCTCGTCGATGTCGGCTTGCGAAAGCTTCTGCTTGCCGTCGGCAGCGCTGTTGATGATCTTGGCGGCCTCGAAGAGGTGGGAAATAACCGTCGGGGTAGCGAAGTCGTCGTTCATGGCGTCGTAGCAGCGCTGACGGAGGTCGGAAACTCCAGAGATTCCGGATTCTCCAGAAGTTCCGGTGAGGCGCGATAGCGCTTTATAGGCTTCCATGAGCTTGGAGAAGCCTTTTTCAGCGGCCTGGAGGGCTTCGTTGCTGAAGTCAACGGTGCTGCGGTAGTGAGCCTGGAGGATGAAAAAGCGGATGGTCATGGGAGAGTAGGGTTGCTCAAGCATCTCCTTGCCATCCTTGTCCTTGTGGCTGCCATTGAAGAACTCGTCGAGGGTGATGAAGTTGCCCAGCGACTTGCCCATCTTCTGTCCGTTGATGGTAATCATGTTGTTATGCATCCAATAACGGCAGGGGGCGTGACCCGTGGAGGCGACGCACTGCGCTATCTCGCTTTCGTGGTGAGGGAAGACGAGGTCCATGCCGCCGCCGTGGATATCGAAGGGCGAGCCGAGGTATTTGGCACCCATGGCGGTGCACTCGGCGTGCCAGCCGGGAAAGCCGTCGCTCCAGGGCGAGGACCAGCGCATGATATGCTCAGGGGCGGCCTTCTTCCAGAGAGCGAAGTCGCCGCTGAAATGTTTCTCGTCCTGTCCATCGAGCTCGCGTGTAGTGGCGATCATCTCATCAATGACACGGCCGCTGAGCTGGCCATATTTGTGGGTGTTCTCCTGGTATTTGCGCACGTCGAAATAGACGCTACCGTTGGAGACATAGGCGTAGCCGGCGTCGAGGATGCTCTGCACGAGGGCTATCTGCTCCATGATGTGGCCAGAGGCGTGAGGCTCGATACTGGGGGGCAGCACGTTGAGGCGCTCCATGGCGGCATGGTAGCGGTTGGTGTAGTACTGCGCCACCTCCATGGGCTCGAGCTGCTCGAGGCGGGCCTTCTTGGCAATCTTGTCCTCACCCTCATCGGCATCGTGCTCCAGATGACCCACATCGGTGATATTGCGCACATAGCGCACCTTGTAGCCGAGGTGGCTAAGGTAGCGATAGACCACATCGAAGGTGATGGCGGGACGCGCGTGACCCAGATGGCCGTCGCCGTAGACGGTGGGGCCACAGACATACATGCCCACACGACCCTCGGTAATCGGCTTGAAGAGTTCCTTCTGCCGACTTAAAGTATTGTATATTAAAAGATTCTGTTCCATAGTTCTATACTATTGAGGTGCAAAAATACGAAAAAAAATCTGATGTTTGAAAAACTTTTTGTACTTTTGCAATATGATTTTGGCCTTATAAACCCTTTAAACCTTTAACTTTTAACCCTTTTAAACTCCACATATGATTGCACTCAGTTTCGACACAGAAGAGTTTGATGTACCCCGCGAACACGGTGTCGAATGGGACACACTGAAAGAAGGCATGGAGGTATCGGTATACGGTATCAACCGCATTCTCGACTGCCTCAAAGAGTGTGGGGTGAAGGCCACTTTCTTCTGTACCACGAATTTTGCGCAGCATGCGCCCGAGGCGATTGAACGCATCATCACCGAAGGACATGAGATTGCGGCTCACGGATGCGATCATTGGAATCCCCAGCCTTCCGACTTGGCCGAAAGCAAGCGTGTGTTGGAATCGCTGACAGGACTCAACGTCAAAGGCTACCGCCAACCTCGTATGTTCCCTCTCGACCTTGCTGAACTCAAGAGGAATGGCTACCTCTACAACGCTTCTCTCAACCCCTGCTTCATCCCGGGACGCTACATGCACTTGTCCACACCCCGAACCTGCTTCACCGAAGAAGGATTGGTGCAGATTCCCGCATCGGTATCACCGTTCCTGAGACTTCCCATGTTCTGGCTGACACTTCATAACTTTCCGTTATGGTACTACAAGCGGTTGAGCCGACGTATCCTGAAGCATGACGGCTATTTCAACACCTATTTCCATCCATGGGAGTTCTATCCACTGGGGGAACATCCAGAATTCAAACTCCCCTACATTATACGTCGCAATGCCGGACAGGGAATGTACCATCGGCTACGCGAATTGATTGTCGACCTAAAGAGCAACGAAACTGTCTTCTGCACCTATAGTGAACTGGCCGACGCCTATCTGAAAGGTTCCATCCCAACCCAAAAGAGTACTAAATCATGAAAAAAGTCACTATTCTAGTTCCCTGTCATAATGAAGAAGAGTCTCTGCCTCTCCTCTACAACACCGTCTCAAACTTAATGGACAACGACCCCAAGTGGAGGGAATATGCTTGGGAGCTGCTTTTGGTCGACGACGGGAGCAGCGACAGGACCATTGAAGTAATGAAGTCGCTATACGAGAAAGACGACCGGGTAAGTTATATCGAACTTTCCCGCAACTTCGGGAAAGAGAGCGCCATGTTTGCCGGCCTTAACTATGCCCAAGGCGACTGCGTAGTCATCATGGATGCCGACCTGCAACACCCGCCCCACGTCATCTCCGAGATGCTGCAGAAATGGGAGGAAGGCTATGAAGATGTCTACGGCAAGCGGGTGACCCGTGGGAAAGAGAGCTGGATGAAGAAGCACCTCACCTTGTTTTACTACAAACTCCTGCAGAAATTTGTCCGCTACGAGATGCTCCCCAATGTGGGCGACTTCCGCCTGCTGGACAAAAAATGTGTAGAGGCACTCAAAGAGATGAAAGAGTCCGAACGCTACACCAAAGGACTCTTCTGTTTCATGGGGTTCAAGAAGATAGGCGTTGAATTCGAAACCCAAGAGAGAGTGGCCGGCCAATCGTCATGGAGTACAGGACAATTGTTCAAACTGGCCATCGAGGGTATGGTATCTTTCACCACAATTCCCCTAAAGTTTGCCACTATGCTCGGAATTCTCGTCTCTTCTGGTGCTTTCATCTATATGATGGTCGTTCTTTTCAAGACCATCTTCTTTGGAGAAGTAGTTCCCGGCTATCCCACGCTGATTATCATCATACTTTTCCTGAGCGGTGTCCAGCTGCTTACGGTAGGCATCCTTGGAGAATATATCGGAAGGATATACATCGAAACCAAAAAAAGACCGGCCTACATCATCAGAGAATACAAGAAACGGGAAAAGGGAAATGAGAACTGAGAAGATAAAAGCCTTCTTCACTAATCCTGTAAATGTCTACATTCTAGGATTGGTGTTGGGATTGCTGGCCACAGCGATGGAGCTGGCACACAACCGGGCAGCCAACCTAATGGTCTACCGTGATGCCACCCAGCAGTTCTGGCTGGGGGTCTCTGCTTATACCGACGAATTCACTGCACAACACGGCCGTTTCTTCCTTTATACGCCTGTCTTCAACATCCTTTTCACCCCCTTTGCATTTCTTCCAACTTGGCTCTGCGGCCTGTTGTGGAACACCCTCAACTATACCCTACTTCTCATCGCTATCAAGAAACTCCCCTGTAAACTCAACAACCACTCTGCTCAAATCACGCTCTATCTACTGCCACTCATCCTCGTCAGCCTTTTCTGTTTCCAGTATAACCTGGTGGTTTGCTACCTATTCGTTTGGGCATTCATCCTGCTCGAAAAAGACCGTCCTTTCTGGGCAGTGTTGCTCATCATGATTTCCGCCACCACAAAAATCTATGGAATCATCGAGATAGGGTTGCTCTTCTGCTATCCCAAAATGTGGCGCAACATAGGATATGCAGCCCTTTGCGGCATCGGACTTTTGGCGTTGCCTGTTCTGATGACTGGCGTCGACGGGCTCGTTCCCTGGTATACCGAGTGGTTCAATGCCCTCACCACCCATCACGACAACACGGGGAACTATCCCTCGCTGATCTATGCCATTCCAGGCATCCTGCCTCACATGCGCCTTTTCCAAGCTTTCTTCCTGCTACTCCTCGTCGTCCTCTTCTTCTTTCTCCGGAGCCACTGGAACGATTTCCTCTTACGCGTTCAGGTCCTAGGGATACTGATGGGCTACATCGTCCTCTTCAGCGAGGCCACAGAGACCCACACCTATGTGATAGCATTGACGGGATACCTGATGTGTTGGTATGTCTGGGAAAAGCACACTCTATTCGACAAAATAATGTTATGGGTGGTCTTCGTACTAGTGTGCATCGTCCCCATCGACCTGCTGTGTCCCGATGCAGTGCATCAACTGTTGAACAAGACATTCTACCTAAACGTCTTCAGCTTCACCGTGGTGTGGCTCACCATGATTTGGAAAACAATAGCCCACATCCACCCGCAATATAATTAGGCAGAATGCGTTATGTATACGACACTTTTATTGACGACAATATGAAACGACTGATTCTTCTCCTAATGCTGGCAGCAACGACGACTGTGCCGGCGTGTACCAACCTTATCGTTTCGAAAGGGGCCTCTTCTGACGGCAGCACCTTCATCACCTATGCCGCTGATAGCCATGTGCGTTACGGGCAGCTGCGCTATTGCGCTGCCGCCGACCACAAGCCCGGCGAGATGCTGAAACTCTACAACTACGGCTCGCTGAAATTCCAAATAGAGATACCACAGCCGGCACATACCTACCAAGTGGTGGGCTTCATCAACGAGCACCAGTTAGCCATGGGCGAGACCACCTGGGGTGGCCGCAAAGAGCTGGCGCACGGCTCCGGAGTGGGCATCGACTACGGAAATCTCATCTATGTCACCCTGCAGCGCGCCAGCAACTGCCGCGAGGCCATCAAGGTGATGCATGAATTGGTAAGCACATACGGCTATAGCGACGGCGGCGAGAGTTTCTCCCTCGCTGACCCCGACGAGGTGTGGATCTTCGAAATCATCAACAAGGGCGACGAGAAGGGCGCCGTGTGGGTGGCTCGTCGCGTGCCCGACGGTTACATCTGCGGCCACGCCAACCAGGCTCGCATCACTACCTTCCCCAAGGAACCTTTCAAATGGAACAAGAAAGGTCCGCATCACGCCATCAGCAGCAAGCATATCGAACATATCTTCGAGCCAGAGGTAGAGTGCGTCTACAGCGAAGATGTGTTCACTTTCGCACAGAAAAATGGGTTCTACACGGAAATACCGCATGAAAATGTTAGAATAAAGACTAAAGACCCCGCCCCCTTCTTCTCCTTCGCCGACACCTACAACCCGCTGACCTTTTCGGGTCTCCGTGCCTGTGAGGCGCGCGTATATGCGATGTTCAACCGCTGTGCAGACGATATGAAACGATACGAGGCTTTCGCCATGGGTGATGCCACCGCCGAGCGGCTGCCCCTTTGGGTGAAGCCCAACCGCAAGCTTAGCGTACAGGATGTGATGGCCTTGATGCGCGACCACTTCGAGGGCACTCCGATGGACATGACCCAGGATGTGGGCGCTGGTCCCTTCCACTGCCCCTATCGCTGGCGGCCTATGGATTTCGAGGTCGACGGCAAGCGCTATATCCACGAACGCGCCATCAGCACCCAGCAGACAGGCTTCAGCTTCGTGGCGCAGTGCCGCAAATGGCTGCCATCGAAACTCGGCGGTGTCCTATGGTTCGGCGTCGACGATACCTACAGCACCTGCTACTGCCCCGTCTACTGCGGCTGCACCCAGATTCCCATCTGCTTCGAAGAGGGCAACGGTTCCATGAGCCGCTATAGCGAGACCGCCGCCTTCTGGCTCTTCAACCGCGTGAGCAACTTCTGCTACCTGCGCTACGACTCGATGATTGTCGACGTGCAACGCGTACAACACGAGTTGGAGGATGAATTTGTCGGCAATGAGACATCTTATGCCAGACGCTGGGCGCAGGAGGACAATGAAGTGCGTCTGGTGGGTGCCCTCAATCGTTTCTGCAACGACAATGCCGAAAAGATGATGCGCCGCTGGAGAGAACTTGACCAACTGCTCCTGATGAAATATATCGACGGAAACATCAAGCATTTGAAGGACGGCAAGATAGAAACCACCCCGACGGGTGTCGTCCGCTCCCCCCAGCAACCTCCTTACCCAGAATGGTTCTACCGCCAAATTGTCGATGACAAGGGCGAGGTGCTACAGACACAATAATATCCGTATACCAACGTTAAAAGAGGGTTGAAAGAATATGTTATGGAACTGAAAGAATCTCTCAAAAACTTGGTTTTCAGCAAAAGCGAACTGAAACAGAACGTATATGGAGCTACGAAAGAGACCTTCGAGCTCTTCCGCGAGCAGACACGTGAACTTATTGAACTCTTCCGCACACGATGCCACGAAGAGGGTAAACATGTGGCGTTCGAGTTCACCGACCGAGGCGACTTTGAGTTCGAGGTGAAGTTCGCTGGCGATATCCTGCTATTCATGATGCACTCGAATGTTTTCGAATTCTCTCGCGACCACCAAGTGATGAAAACTCCTTACGTGCGTGAGGATCCGAAACGAAGCTACTGCGGCGTGATTCACATCTATAATTTTTTGGCCGATAGTTTTGCTTACCAACGCGACAATGATTTAGGCTATATGATTGGACGCGTATTCGTTAACAACGAAAAGCACTACTTCATCGAGGGCAAGCGTGAACTGGGTATGTTGTACACAAACTTCAATACCTCAGTGATTAACAGCGATTCTGTGCAGGGAATCATCGAGTCGGCTATCGAGTATACCACCAATTTTGATCTTTTGACCCCCCCATACGACGAAGTTAAGCTTGTTTCGGTGGGTGAGATGAGGACAAATTTCGACAAAAAATCATTGGTCACTGGCAAGCGTTTAGGATTTCGTTTTCAGGCAGATAGCGAATAATTCAAAAAAGATATTAACCGAAGGAGTTGAAAAAAATTTTGCCATGTCGGAAAATGTTCGTAATTTTGCACCCGCTTTTGAGAGACGAAAAGCCCTAAAAAAGCCTTCTGCCGCGTTCGTCTAGTAGGCCCAGGACGTAAGATTTTCATTCTTAAAATCGCGGGTTCGAATCCCGCACGCGGTACCAAATAGAAACAAGAAATTAGAAATTAGAAATTAAAAAATGGCACACCACAAGTCTGCAAAAAAGAGAATTCGCTCGAGCGAAAAAAGAAGAGTTGAGAACAGATACTACGCCAGGACCATGCGCAACGCTCTGCGCGACTTCCGTGCTCTGGAAGACAAGGCCGTGGCTACCGAGCGTCTGCCCAAAATGATCAGCATCATCGACAAACTGGCCAAGCGCAACGTTATCCACAAGAACAAAGCCGCCAACCTCAAGTCGAAATGCATGCGTCAGGTCAACGCCATGTAATTGCGAATCCTTAAAAAAAACAAAACCGCTCCTTTTCGGGAGCGGTTTTTATTTTGCCTTAGAGGCGATTTAACTGAGCACCGCAGCGCGTTCATCGTCATCCCAGTAGGTCATGTTGCGGAAGGGATTCACCTCATCTTTGTGACGGCTGACCACTTTCTGCTCTTCAATATAGATCTTGATTTCTTCGTAACGCTGCTGGTATTGATGCCAGAGAGTGTCGTCGAGTTGGTCAACACCGGACAAACGACAGAGCACACCATAGGCATGGGCTTCACGCTGGGCGGGATAGGCTTCCCAGAGGGTATCCATGCGGTCGTGCAACTGTTGCCAACTGCAGATAGTGCCATTCTCCACATCGGTAATAAGGTGCTCCATATCGGGTTTGGAAACCAATTGACCACCGATATTGACCCAATCGGTCTCACACTTTCCTCTCTCCACTTTCCTCTCTCCACTTTCGAGGTTTTTCATAGCATAGAAGACAAGCATCTCTTCATAGGCTTTCAAACCCTCTTCCCCTTTGAGAATCAAGGTAGGGCGCTTGCTCTTTTCCATTTCCCCTCTTTCCACTTTCCACTCTCCACTCTTCGTCCTCCACTTACGCAACTGTTCCATTCCGCAGAAAATCTCCTCAGCGGTATCGGGGGCGAGGTTGTCGAACTCGATATGTTGGGCCTTAATTTTTCGCTTGTCGCGTTTGGCGAACTTCTTGCTGTTGCGGTCCATGGCGTACATATTGTACATCCACCAATACGCGGGCATCACCTCTAGCTGATCCTTGCTGACATTGTTGTTCACCAATGCGAAGGGTAGCGTGATGTCCAGCTCTGCGGGATAGTCACCTTTGGCTAACAGGCAGTAGGAGGCGAAACGCGAGGAGTGCTTGAAAGAGCAACAGAGGCCCGGCCAGAAGCCACGACCAGCAGCAAGTTCATTGTCGGCGGTGCGCGAGTTGTGGTTGCTGCCTATGGTGCCGCCAGCGGCAATGTTGCTTTGTCCCATGATGAGGCCAGCGATGAGGAAAGAATTGTTGTGGTGCTGCTCGTGGGCGGGGAAGATGATACTGTTGCCCACTTCGCACCGCGCCAGTGTGCTGTTGTCGCCCACCACGGTGTCGTTCAAACGGAGACCGAACTCCAGATGCACGTGCTCGCCCAACAGGAATCGTTCGGCTATAACACCGTATTCAATAGTACAGCCATAACCCACAACACCGTCTCGGAGGGTGATGCAGCTGTCGACACGCGAGGAATCCTCTTTTGAGGAACGAATGATGAGATTGTGGAGACTCTTAGTGTTCTTGATGACACAGCAGTCCCCTACCCTACCATAACGACCTTCGTCGGTGGCAAGGAGGTCACGAGTGAACTGCTCCAGCCTTTCCATGAACGCCTTGCGGCCACGATAGCGAGCCCACATATAGGCATCGCCAATAGTCATACCGCTAAAAGGCAGTATCTTGCGACCTCCGTTCTCGTTCATGGGTTCGAGCCACACGAGATTCGACGGATTGCAAGTCATCTCGTCAATATTGAAAAGAAGCACGTCATCACCCACGGTGTAGCCACTGAGCATGTGCACGTTATGTACTGTCGGGTGGTTGCCGAAGGTGACATTGACAAGGGTGGAGTTATAGATACCCTCGCGGAGGCTGAGGGCCTCATCGGTATGTTTATGGTTCTCGATAGCACCAAGGATGACTGTCCCCTCGAAGGTGCTGTTCCTCACACATTCGGTGCAGAAAGGCTCGGCCACCCACACAGAGGCCCAGTCTTCGGCACAGTTACCTTGACGTTCCAGCCGCTCTATCTCAGCTGCCGTCAGATTGCGGTATTTCATGTTTTCCATGGTATTGTCTTTTCTCCTTATCTCCTGACTCCTTATCTCCTAATACAGATTGACATACTCTTCAATGCTGCCTTCAATGCGCTGCTTGTCCTTGAAGTAGTCATAGGTGCTCATTTTGAGTTCCACAGAGGCTTCTTCGTCGCACACCACCACGGCGTGGGGGTGCATCTGCAGCATGCTGGAGGTCCACATGTGGTTGACACCCGTCTCAATCATATGATGCACAGCACGGGCTTTCTTGGGACCGTTGCAGAGAATCAGTACCTCGCGGGCATCCATCACAGTGCCCACGCCGACGGTGAGGGCCTGTTTCGGCACCTTGGTCTCGTCGTTGTCGAAGAAGCGGCAGTTGGCCTGGATGGTGTTGGTGGTAAGCGTCTTGATGCGGGTACGGCTGGCCAGCGAGGAGCCAGGCTCGTTGAAGGCAATGTGACCATCGGGTCCCACACCACCCATGAAGAGGTCAACGCCACCGGCGGCGGCAATCATCTCCTCGTAGTGGGCACATTCGGCCATCAGGTCTTTGGCATTGCCGTCGAGGATATGGACATTCTCCTTCTTGATGTCAATGTGGTTGAAGAAGTTGGTCCACATGAAGCTGTGGTAGCTCTCGGGGTGGTTCACGTCGAGGCCGACATACTCGTCCATGTTGAAAGTCACCACATTCTGAAAACTCAACACTCCTTTCTTGTTGAGTTTCACCAAATGTTGGTAAAGTCCGAGAGGGGAACTACCGGTGGGGCATCCGAGGACAAACGGGTGCTCTGCCGTGGGTTTAAAATCGATGATTTTTTTGGCTACATAATTGGCGGCCCAGACCGACATTTCGTTGTAGTCTTTGGTGATAATAACGCGCATCTTTTTAATTATTAAGTTGGTATATAATGGATTGTTATTTTCTGTGGGTGGGTAATAGTCTCTCTCTTCAAGATGCAAATATACAAAGATTTATTAAACACCAAGATTTTTTTATTCTTCGGTTTCATCGGCGGGGAGATTCAGGGCACCGTCAATGTAGTCGGAGGGGATGATGGAGGAAGCTTTCTTTCCTTTGCTGACACGCAAGTTGTCGATGCCGAGTTTAAGGATTTGGTTGGCGGTGGTGCTGATGCTGCGTCCTCCGGGGAGGAGTTTCTTTCGACTACTGTCGAAGGCATCGAGAGCATCTTGAAGGTTCTTCCCGATGGAGTCATATTCTTTGAGGAAATTGCCGGTGCGTTCAATCATCTCCTGCGCCAGTTCATAGAGGCGACGATGGTTCTGCTCTTGATCGAGATGAGTCCATGTGATGCGAATGATACGCAAAGCAGCGTAGAGGGTTTGCTCGTCAGCGATGAAGACTTTCTTCTGCATGGCATCTTGCCAAAGGGTGGGGTCTTCCTCCATGGCATCGCGCAAGGCTGGCACATGAGGGACAAACATGATGACGAAGTCGAGATGCAAATTTGTTTGGTATTGTGTGTAGTTCTTGGCCGAGAGTTCGTCAACATGTTTCTTCAAACTAACAATATGCTCCTTAAGGTACTGACGACGGATAAGTTCGTCTTCGGCATTGGCATAGTCGATATAGGCGGTCATGGAGACTTTGGAGTCGATGATAACATCACGCTTGTCGTCGAGGTGCAGTAGTACATCGGGACGCAAGCTCTCTCCTCCTTCATCGGGACGGATGGTTTGACCATCAACGTCGCGCATTACGACCTGCACCTCGAAATCCTTGCCTTCGGTGAAGCCCTGTTTGGCCAGCAGATTGCTGAGCACCACCTCGCCCCAGTCACCTTGGGTCTTGCTCTCGCGCTTAAAGGCGCGAGTGAGCTCCTCGGCGCTCTTTTGGGCCTCGATGCTCTGACGTATCATGTGCTCCATGTTGGTCTTGATTTCGGCGCTCATGGTGGTCTGCACGGTCGAGTTTTTGGCCATTTCTTCCTTCATCTTGTCGATGGTTTCCTTGAGGGGTTTGACAATACTGTCAATATTCTTCGTGCTAGCGTCGGAGAACTCCTCCTGACGTTGCTTGAGCATAGTATTGGTGGTGTTCTCCACCTGCTCACGGAGCGCTTTGATAATATCAGCAAAGCGTTTCTCAAGGGCTTCGGTATCGCTGCGATGACGGCGGTCTTGCTCGTCGATTAGTTGTTGATGGTTCTGTCTGAGTTCGTCTACCACGGTATTGTGGCGCTTGAGCACCTCTTCCTTGTAGTCAGCCAGACGTTTGTCGGCCTCCTCTTTGGCATCCTGCAAGGCTTGGGCTGCATCGACTTTCTGGCTTTCAAGTTGTTTGCTGAGCAGCGCTGTCTCAGTAGTGTGACTCTGGTTGGCTGCGGCAAGCTGTGCCTCGAGGGTCTGTTTCTCGGTAAGGAGGGCGTTCTTCCCGCGGCCTGCAATAAGGATTCCCGCAAGCACTCCCGCGGCAAGGGCTATGATGATGGCTATAATGATAGTTGGTGTCATAAGTGTTTCTATTATGGGTTATCTTCCCCAGCTGTCGCGATCCAACGACCTATAGGTGATGGCTTCACGGAGGTGGTCGGGAGTGATGTCAGGGGAGGCTTCAAGGTCGGCGATAGTGCGACTGACACGCAGGATGCGGTCGTAAGCACGGGCACTGAGGCCGAGTCGGTTCATGGCCTGCTCCATGATGGTGCGGCATTCGTCGGTGAGCTTGCAGTATTCGTGCGTGAGCTTGCTGCCCATCTGGGCATTGCTGTGGATGCCGGGGTACTCTTTGAATCGTTCCGTCTGGATGGTGCGAGCGGCAACGACACGTTCGCGGATAGTTGCGCTGCTTTCGGCACGCCCCTCCTTGTTCAGCATACTGACGGGCACAGGTGCGGTCTCAATATGTAGGTCGATGCGGTCCATCAAGGGGCCACTGACTTTATTGAGGTAGCGTTTCACGGAACCCGGAGGACAAGTACATTCAATAGTGGGGTGGTTATAGTAGCCGCAGGGGCAGGGATTCATGGCAGCAATAAGCATAAAGGCGGCAGGGTATTCGATAGTCATCTTTGCGCGGCTGATAGTCACGCGGCGCTCCTCCATGGGCTGCCGTAATACCTCTAATACCGTCCGCTTGAACTCTGGCAGTTCATCGAGAAATAGCACGCCGTTATGGGCGAGAGAAATCTCGCCGGGCCTGGGGTTGGCTCCGCCTCCGACGAGGGCGACATCCGAAACCGTATGATGAGGCGAACGGAAGGGGCGTACGGCTATCAATGAATCCTCCTTGTGCATAAGACCCGCCACGGAGTGTATCTGAGTAGTCTCGAGACTTTCAATCAGGGTCAGCGGCGGCAAGATACTCGGCATACGTTTGGCGAGCATCGACTTGCCACTGCCTGGAGGACCTATCATGATGGCATTGTGACCGCCAGCAGCGGCAATTTCCAGACAGCGTTTCACACTCTCTTGGCCCTTCACGTCGGCAAAGTCGTATTCGTAATGGCTCAGCGAGTTAGCAAACTCGGCGCGGGTATCCACGATGGTTTGTTCTATGTCGCACTGGCCGTTTAAGAAGTCGGCTACCTCTTTGAGGGTGTGGGCACCATAGACCTCCAGATTATTGACGATGGCAGCCTCACGGGCGTTCTCGGCAGGTACGATGATACCTTTACACTGGCGACTACGTGCCTCAATGGCGATGGGCAGGACGCCCTTGATGGGACGCAGACTTCCGTCCAAACCAAGTTCTCCCATAATGACATATCGTTCGAAGGCGTCGGGATTGACGGCACCAGTGGCTCCAAGGATACCCACCGCGATTGTGAGGTCGTAAGCGGTGCCTTCTTTTTTCAGGTCAGCAGGTGCAAGGTTTACAATAATACGCTTGCCGGGGATGCGGAAGCCCGACTCCTCGAAAGCCGATGAGATACGTTGTACGCTCTCCTTCACGGCGTTGTCGGGTAGGCCTACCATAAAAAAACCCACACCGTCACCGACGTTCACCTCCACGGTGACCGTCAGCGCATTCACACCGATAATGGCGCTACCGTATGTTTTAACCAACATTACTCAAACAATCACGCAATAACACAATCAGGCAATAATTACAAGCGGCTTTCAACAATGGCCCAGTCGACAATATGCCACAGGGCGGCGAGGTGGTCGGCACGACGGTTCTGATAGTCGAGGTAGTAGGCATGCTCCCACACGTCGAAGGTCAACAGGGGCGTGAGATCCATGGTGACGGGATTTTCAGCGTTCTTCTGCTGCGTGATGACCAGCTTACCGTCCTTGTCGGCGCTCAGCCACACCCAGCCGCTACCGAAGAGCGTTGCACCCTTCTGCTCGAACTCCTTCTTGAAAGCCTCCACACTACCAAAATCACGCTCCAACAGGGCTTTCATCTTCTCGCCCATCGGACGTGGGCTGTTAGAGAACTGCTCAAAATAGAGGGCATGATTCAGCACCTGTCCGGCGTTATTGAACATTCCGCCTTCGGCTTTCTTCACCACCTCTGTCAGCGGCAGATTCTCCAATCCGCTACCCGGCAGCAGTTTGTTGAGGTTATCGACGTAAGCCTTCAGATGCTTCCCGTGGTGAAAACCGAGGGTCTCCTTGCTGATGACATCACCCAAGTTGTCATAGTTCAGCGTGGGCATTGGGAATTGTCCATTTACAGGCATCATGTTTTTCATAGTCCTATTTTTTATGTTAATAATTCAAAGTGCAAAGATACGAATAAAATCCCATTCAGCAAAATAATTATGTAAAAAAGGGGCAGCCAACCCGTGGCCACCCCGCTTCACATTAAAAAATAGGGTTTATGAAAAACCTTTATCCCTGATGATCGCCTTTTTGTAGGCTGTCTATCGTCTTTTCAAGATAATCGTTGTACAGTTTGAGATTGGAGTTTTCAAATTGAAGTTCGTCATTTTGTGCCTCAAGACTATCTGCCCGTGACAATGCGGCGTTGTATTCTGCACAAGAAACAAGGTCGTTATCACAGGAGACAAAGAACAGCACAACTGCGAGGATGCCCAGTAGGTTTTGAGCGCGCCGGCCGAAAAGCCTTGAAGCATTGATTTGATGTTTACGTAATGTCATAAAAGAATCCGTGAGACTTTCTTTGTTGAGAGTCGTGGTTCCGGAAATCACCAATGTCACAAAACAAGAAAGCTCACGGATGACGTGAGCGTCTCGCTATCTTTAGTGACATTTGTCTGAAATTTTCCGGATCTCGACTCTGTTAAGACAAGCAAAAACGCCTCTATTTTATCGTATTATCTGCTGTATCTGTTTCTTTTATAAATTCATTTCATTACTATTACCATATTGTTTCGACAATATACATCATCGAATACGAATGCAAAAATACAATTTTTTTCTATTCCCACAAAATTTATTTTTCCATCTTTACCGTCCTTTCTTTTTCTGAGCATTTCTTGTTCATGATATCATTTCGTGATTTCCGGTCATCTATAAAGTATGTCAAAAACAAAAATGTTACACCCTTGTCGCAAAAAAATTTTGCCATTTCGCTCAACTTTTGTATCTTTGCAACCAAAAAAAAACTTATGGCACTACTGAAATTCCCCACCCATCGCGAGAGTACCCGCACACAGGAAGAACGGCGGGAGTCGCTGGAATTCGGCAAACTGGGGGAGCAGATGACGGCGAGATACTTAACCGACAAGGGATATATCATCCTTGAGCACAACTACCGCCGTGGACACCTGGAGATTGACCTTATCGCGTTGGATGGCGATGAATTGGTCATCGTGGAGGTGAAGAGTCGTACCTACGACAATATCCTTCAGCCGGAAGATGCGGTCGACCATAAGAAGCGACTGGCGCTTATCCGCTTGGCCAACGAATACGTCAAAACGCACAACCGCAAGGAGAATGTGCGGTTCGATATCATTACCATTGTTTCGAAAGAAGGCGGTGCTGAAATCAAGCACCTCAAGAACGCCTACAGCGTGATGAGTTTCTGATATGAAAGACGCCGCCACATACGCCATTCCCGATTTCGTCGACATCATCCTTGCGGGTGGTGAGCGGGCGGACGAGGCGATGTATTATCTGCTGCATGAGCGGCTGAACAAGCAACTGAAAGGGAAATTCGTGGTATACCAGCACCAGCTGATGGATGAATTCGAGGATGTCGTGGAGGACTTCTTTCTCTATCTTCGCGAGGGGAAGGATGGGAGAAGCCGTACTCCCTACCAATCGCTTCAAAGAATTCAGAAACGTGAGGCTTTCGAATCGTGGATGCTCAGCACTTTCCGCAACTATCTCACCGTGCGTGCCGACAAAGAAGGTCAGATGACTTATACGGGGCTTTCCGTCGAAATCATTACTGATGTCAACGAACCATCATCCAGTCTCACCGACGAGCGAAAACTCGCCATCGTCTCACATCTCATCGCCTTTGCCCATCAGGTGTTCTACCCTCACAGCCGCTTCATCTTTCTGCGAAGCCTCCTCACGATACTCAACAAGCAGCAGGCGTTGCCCAACGAAGAAATGGCAAAAGCGCTTGGAATGACCGAACTCTCCTACCGTGTGAGTGTTCACCGGATGAAATGTCGCCTCGCAAAATACCGCACCCTCCTACTTCAAGGAGAGCGCCTCGCTCTCGATGATTCACATCAACAGATGGCGCAGCGCATAAACGATGACTTCGACCATCTCTACCCCACGCTGATGCTCTATTATGGCCAAACCCTCGACACCCTGAAGCATGCCGATGCCGTCAAGCAACTGCGTCAGGAGTATCTTGATGCCACTGGGACCCTTCTCCACGAGTCCGATTCACTCTACGCTCTCGCCCCCTCCTTCTCCTCCTTCTGGACAAGCCGCAAACGTTTCCTTATAATATAGTTTCCCTATAATTACGATTTTGACAGGCACTCGTCGAGGGCGGCGGTGATGGCGTCGCGGTCGAGGTGCTGGCCGATAAAGACGAGTTTCTGCATGCGGTCGCCGTAGGTGTCATCCCAGTCGCGCTGCAGGTCGGGATTGCGGCGCATGAAATCGAGCAACTCGTCGTCAGGCATGGTGGCGTACCACTGGCCGCTGTCCTTCAGCGAGACCTGCGAACCGGCCTGCTCAAAGAGGTAGCAGGTGTCGGGCTCAGACAAGAACCAACAGATTCCCTTAGCACGGATAACTTCCTTCGGCCAATGACGAGCCACAAACTCGTCGAAACGGCCGAGGTTCATCGGCTCGCGACGGTAGTAGACGAAGGTACCAATGCCGTATTCCTCCGCCTCACCCTCGTCGTGGTCATGATGATGATGGTGCTCATGGTGGTCGTGGTCGTGGGTTGAATGGGTTTCATGGGTTGAATGGGCGTTATGGGCATAGTCATCATCATGCCCATTAAACCCATTAGCCCCACCAAGCCCATCCTCCTCATTATCATGGTGCCCCTCAATCTCATTTATCCACGCCGCCGATGTGGCCACCTTGTCGAAATCGAACATACCTGTGTAAAGAATCTTGTGGAAGTCGATGTCGCAGTAGTCGCATTCGATGATTTCGGCCTTCGGCTGAATGGCGCGGATAATCTCACGGATGCGACCCAGCTCGTCGGGCGTCACCATCGAGACCTTGTTCAGCAGGATGATGTTGCAGAACTCTATCTGCTGGATGACGAGGTTCTCGATGTCGTCCTCCGCCAATTCCGGACGCAGCAGGTTCTTGCCGCTGCCGAACTCGTCCTTCATGCGCAGGGCGTCGACCACCGTGACGATGCTGTCCACCACCGGCACACCTTCGCGGATATATTCCGGCCCCATGGTGGGTATGGAACAGATGGTTTGTGCGATGGGCGCGGGTTCGCAGATGCCGCTGGCCTCGATGACGATATAGTCGAAGCGTTGCTGGCTGATGATGTCGCGCAACTGCTCCACGAGGTCCATCTTCAGCGTGCAGCAGATGCAGCCGTTCTGCAGCGCCACGAGACTCTCCTCCTTCTGCCCCACGATGCCACCCTTCTCGATGAGGTCGGCGTCGATATTTACCTCGCCGATGTCGTTCACAATGACGGCAAACTTAATGCCGCGTTTGTTGTTCAGTATACGATTCAGCAATGTCGTCTTGCCGCTGCCCAGATACCCTGTCAGCAGCAGAACAGGAGTGGATTGTATGTTCATTTAGATTAGTAGTTCTGCAGGTTGATTTCGAAGAAGGCTTGCGGGTGGTTGCAGACAGGGCAGACGTCGGGAGCCTTGGTGCCGACGACGATATGGCCACAGTTGCGGCATTCCCACACCTTCACCTCGCTCTTGGCGAAGACCTCTTTGGCTTCGACGTTGTGCAAAAGGGCGCGGTAGCGCTCTTCATGGTGCTTCTCGATGGCGGCCACGCCACGGAACTTGGCGGCCAGCTCGGGGAAGCCCTCGGCCTCGGCGGTCTTGGCGAAGCCCTCGTACATGTCCGTCCACTCATAGTTCTCGCCGGCGGCGGCAGCGGCTAAGTTTTCAGCGGTGTCGCCGATGCCGTTCAGCTCCTTGAACCACAGCTTGGCGTGTTCCTTCTCGTTCTCGGCGGTCTGCAGGAAGAGGGCGGCAATCTGCTCAAAGCCCTCCTTCTTGGCCTTCGAAGCGAAGTAGGTGTACTTGTTGCGGGCCTCGCTCTCGCCAGCGAAGGCGGCGTGCAGGTTCTTCTCGGTCTGTGTACCAGCATAGGGGTTGGCTTTCGGCTCATCGATGGCCTCGAATTTCTCCTTGCCCTGCTTGCAGCGCGGACATTTCCAGTCGGCCGGCAGCTGCTCAAAAGGTGTTCCAGGGGCTATGCCCTGTGTGGGGTCGCCCTGTGCGGGATCGTACTCATACTTGCAAATGGTGCATTTGTATTTCTTCATTGTTTTAGATTGTTATAGATTAATCGTTTGTATAACGTTACTCGTTTGAAATTATTGTATTCCCAGCAACTATATTTCCTTTTAAAAACAGAAAAGCGAGACCAGCGATGGTCTCGGCTTTTGTCGTTTTAGTGTGTCTATGCAGAATTATATCTACGAAAGTTTTATCAAGTCAGTCCCAATTTACGAAGTCGTGATGCAATACCACCTCGGTTACGCTGGAATAATGACATCAGTTCTTCTATAGATGTTCCTTCCATATATAACTTCGTCAATAGGGCATCGTCACCATTGCTCCATGGTTTGTATGCGTTGTGGTACAATGCCTTTTGGCGATCCATATAGTTGGTAGGTGTGGTGGTGACAAATAGACTTTCAATCTTTTCCAGCAAGCACTCTTTTGAAGAAATATCGCTATTGGACAATGTCTCTAACGAGAATTCTTTATCAATACAGGTGAAGTATAGGCTATCGGGGTCGTTGGGGAGGCCGCCGATGCCAAGGAGCAAGTAGACGGGCATGTGTCGGTCGGTAGAGAATTGCCAGAAGGATGTCATTCTCTCTGCTGGGAGCAGTTCCTTCTCTATGTCTTTCGGCAGATGATTACGCCATTTGCACTCTACGGCGAACGGTTTCCCATCATACTCAAATACAAGATCAGGTGCGCTGTTGTTTTTAGGATAGACACCCGGCAGTGATTTGTCGCCGCGCCATTCTTTCAGCGTAAGTTTCTTATTGTTCGGCAAGTCAAAGAGATCTATCACATAGTCCTCGAACTCGCGACCTTTCAGTATCTCATCGCTCATAGTCAGTGACTTAATACGTTTGTATATAGTGCTGTAAGGTCGGTTGATAGCCTTGTGTATGGCGTGTATGCCCATATCTTCATAGAACATTCGTAGCAATCGCTTATCTTCGGCCACCGTCCAGCGGTAGGGCTTAGCTTCCTGCTCGGCGGCCATGCGGATGTCTTCCTTGTCGAGCAAGTGGGTAATGTTGTTTAGTCCTGCCAGCAGGCCGAAGATACTGCCGTTAGGATTGATATAGCCGCAGACGATATGCTGTACTTGGCCGATGACATATTGGTTTCGCAGACGTGCAATGTAACCTTTGCCGTCGCTATCTTCTCGCTGTAATACTAATATAAGCAAGCGGTTCTCTTCCATAGCCTGCTCTATCTGTACATTGTATGTGTCGTGAAAGCGTCCTGTTACCACCAGCGTCGTTGGCACACGGCATACCAACAAGGCCTTCAGCACCTCTTCCTCAAGCTCGGACGTGTTGAAACAAACGGCACACCCCTGATTGTCGAACTCCTCGACCCACCGGAATACTTTCTCATAACAGGCCAACGGTGCCATGCGCGAGGTGAGAAACAGCGTCTTCTCCCGCTGCCATAGTTTTATATTTCCTATGGTTCTTGCTATTTTCATCAAATCAATTGGAATTATTATCTCCTTCGGCCAATTCGTTTCGATTCGTTCTAATCACAATAGAAGCTTCTTTCTGTATGGGCATACAGTAAAAAGAATACAAGGCCTCATTTTCTGCTTTGAAAGTTTTTCTGTCGAACTGTAAAACCGTCTTTGCCGGGGAATAACTAATACTATATTTTGCTGATAAAATTTGTCCAGATGATGCTCTGTCATTTGTTGCATGATTCGAGAACGTAAATCGGAAATCTTTTCTTCAATGTTGGCTTTCTCGAGAAGAAGTCTGTCCAGTTCCTGCTCTAAATTGTCGAACCAATCTTTATTTGGTGTTGATTCATCAACGTTCACCATCGATGCCGCTTCTTTATGTTGTGGAATTGCATCTCCTTCTTCATTTCCTTCTATCAGACATCCAGACAACTGCAGATAGCAACGTTCTTCATCGTCCGAATCTTCGGGTTTCCACCAATGCGCAAGCGAAAGCCGGATAAGAGAACCTGGCTCTATGGTATCTAAAGGGTCTACCGACCCGACATAGGAAATTGTGTATCCATATCGGTTCGACATATCGGTGTATCGGTACTGCCAACGTCCACGGTCGTTTTTATAGCTCAACAGCCGTTTGTCGTTA
>JAEEGK010007796.1_pt1 | contig 25459 bp, 20 predicted proteins | sample 8958771 | NCBI WGS metagenome assembly JAEEGK01 (sample SAMN16246547, study PRJNA631951) | gut metagenome | biome: gut microbiome; feature: rumen; material: SC-attached | host: Bos | place: Iran: Karaj | collected 2018-10
CACCTTCTGGAAATCGCCGATGGAGATCAGGCCTTCGGCGGGGCTCTCCTCCTTCTTTTCGGGGACTGCGGGAGCCGTCTTCTTCTTGTTGGTATCCTGGATGGCCTCCAAAGCAGCCAGTTCCTTCTGCATATCGATGCGGGGGAAGACATTCTCCCCCTTGCTCACCTTCGTTCCGGCCTCCAGGACGCCCCAGGAGAGGGCGTCGTCCCAGCCGAAGCGCTCGGCGGGAACGCCCAGCATAGCGCGGAAAAGCTCCGCGCTGTCGGGGATGAAGGGCTTCAGCAGCGTCACGCAGACGCGCTCCGTCTCCACGAGGTTGTAGAGCACGCCGGCCAGCCTGGCCTGCTTCTCCGGATCCTTTGCCAGCACCCAGGGGGCTGTCTCGTCGATATACTTGTTGGCCCGGGAGAGGACCTTGAAGACCTCCTGCAAGGCCTGCTGGAAGGCATATTTCTCCATCTGCTCTTCATACAGGCCGGGGAGTGCCTTCACCATAGCCAGAAGAGTCTCGTCCTCCGGCCCGGCTTCCCGGGCTTCGGGGACAACGCCGCCGAAATACTTCTCCATCATGGCAGCGCTGCGGGAGATCAGGTTGCCCAGGTCGTTTGCCAGGTCCGCGTTGATGCGGGAGATCAGGGCTTCGTTGGAGAAGTTGCCGTCGCTTCCGAAGGGGAATTCCCGCAGGAGGAAGTAGCGCAGAGCGTCCACGCCGTAGCGCTGGGCCAGCAGCACCGGGTCCACCACGTTGCCGAAGCTCTTGGACATCTTGCCCCCGTCAAGCAGCAGCCAGCCGTGGCCATAGACCTTCTTGGGAAGGGGCAGATCCAGGCTCATAAGGAAAGCGGGCCAATAGATGGAGTGGAAGCGTACGATCTCCTTGCCCACGAAATGCACGTCCGCAGGCCAGAACTTTTCCAGATCCTGATGGGCGTCGTTGCAGTAGCCCAAGGCGGTCATATAGTTGAACAGCGCATCCAGCCAGACATAGACGACGTGACCCGGATCGAAGTCCACGGGGATGCCCCACTTGAAGGTGGTGCGGCTGACGCAGAGGTCCTGCAGGCCGCCTTCGCAGTCCAGGAAATTGTTCACCATTTCATTGACGCGGCTGGCGGGCTCCAGAAAATCGGTGGTCTTCAGCAGCTCCCGCACCCGATCGGCATACTTGCTGGCCCGGAAGAAATAGGCCTCCTCTTCGGCATATTTCACTTCCCTGCCGCAGTCGGGGCACTTGCCGTCCACCAGCTGGCTCTCGGTCCAGAAGCTCTCGCAGGGCGTGCAGTAAAGGCCCCGATAAGAGCCCTTGTATATGTCGCCCTTTTCATACATCATTTTGAAAATGCGCTGGATGGAGGAGACGTGATAATCGTCGGTGGTGCGGATGAAACGGTCGTAGGAAATGTTCATCAGCTTCCAGAGATCCTTGATCCCGGCGACCACATGGTCCACGAACTGCTGGGGGGTGATCCCGGCGTCTCTGGCCTTTTCCTCGATCTTCAGGCCGTGCTCGTCCGTGCCCGTGAGGAACATCACGTCAAAACCCCGCATTCGCTTATACCGCGCCATGACATCGGTGGCCACGGTGCAGTAGGTGTGCCCGATGTGGAGATTGGCGGACGGATAATAAATGGGAGTCGTGATGTAGAATGTCCCTTTGCTCATGATTCTGCCTCCTATTATGATATGACATATATTTTTACCACCGTTCGGAAAAAAAGTCAACTCGTTCTCTTCTCACCGTTCCGGCGCTGCTCTTCCGTCTGCTTTTCAGATGCCCGGAGGCCGACATTTCCGCAGCGTCCATCCGTCGAAAAATACTATTTATTGTCAGAATATCGGTTGACATACCACATCTGGTATGCTACCATACGGACGATAGCTTTAAGACGGCTCGGGAAGCCGACAAGTATCGCACAATCGCACAGGGGCGCTGAGGGGCGCAGCGTGCATACCTTGCCGGTCATGATGCGGCAGGGTATTTCTTTTGCCCGCCGGGCTGCCGGAATCAAAAATGGAGGGAACTTATGAAACTGATCTACGGCATCAAGGACAAGCCCAAATTCGGGCAGGTCGTACTCTTTGCGCTCCAGCAGCTGCTGGCCATCATGGCCGCAACCATCGCGGTCCCCGCTTCCGTGAATCAGGCCCTGCAGTCGCCAGTGCTTTCCGCCTCTGCCGCTCTCTTCGGCGCAGGCTGCGGCAGCATCATCTACCTGCTATGCACCCGGAGCAGCAGTCCTGTGTTCCTGGGCAGTTCCTTCGCCTTCATCGGCTCCATCATCTCCGCTTTCAGCGGCGCCGCCGCCATCGGTCTCAGCGTCGAGGCGGGATATTGGGGCATCATTATCGGCGCGCTGATGGCCGGTCTCGTCTACGTCATCATCGCCATCGTCGTTAAATTCTGCGGGGTAAAATGGATCGATAAGCTGATGCCTCCCGTGATCATCGGGCCCGTCGTCGCAACCATCGGTCTCAGCCTGTCCGGCAATGCCGTGGGCGGTCTTACCAGCAGCAGCGTTGCCGGAGGAAGTATCTATGTTTGCCTGATCTGCGGTCTTATCACCCTGGCCGTGACCATGCTGGCCGCTACCTACGGGAAGAAAAACCTGAAGCTGATCCCCTTTATTGTCGGTATTCTGGCGGGCTATATCGCCGCCACTGTCTTCTACCTCATAGGCAAGGCGACGAACAACCCCGCCTTGATCGTCATTAACTACAGCGCGTTCAATGGCTGCGGCGTCTTCAAGCTCCCCGATTTTGCTTTCGCTCTGGGCAAGGGCGGATTGGCACAGATCAACGGGACCTACATTCTCACCATTTTTGCCGCATATGTGCCCGTAGGCTTCGTGGTCTTCGCGGAGCATCTGGCCGACCACAAGAACCTCTCCAGCATCGTGGGCGTCAACCTGCTGGAGGAGCCCGGCCTCACCCGCACCCTGCTGGGCGACGGCATCGGTTCCATCGTGGGCACCTTCTTCGGCGGCTGCCCCAACACCACCTACGGCGAATCCATCGCTACTGTCGCCATCACCCGCAACGCCTCCACCGTCTCCATCTGGGGCGCTGCTGTCGCCTGCATCATTTTCTCCCTTATCTCCCCGCTGGTCGCTTTTCTGGAAACGATCCCTGACTGTGTCATGGGCGGCGTCTGCTTCGCGCTCTATGGCTTCATTGCCGTTTCCGGTTTGAAGATGCTTCAGAAAGTCGACCTGAATAAGAACCGCAACCTGTTCGTTGCTTCCATCATTCTCGTTGCAGGCGTCGGCAACATGATGATCTCCTTCGGCAACGTCACCATCCGTACGACGGCCTGCGCCCTGATCCTGGGCATCTTGGCCAATGTGATGCTCTCCAAGGAGAAGGACGAGGAAGCGTAATCTCCCCGAGATACGGAAACCCGCCCGGCAAAACCGGGCGGGTCTTTTCTGTCTCTATACTTACTTGCCGTAGCGGTCTGCCAGGAAGAGATAGCAGGAGGAGGCCCAGGAGGACCAGAAGAGCTGCTTTTCGCCAAAGGCCACCAGGCCGCGCTCTCCTTTCCCGTTCAGGGCATTGTGGATATGGAACATGCCGTTGTCCCGCAGGGTCCGGGCATAGCGCAGGCCCATCTCCTTGGCAAGCTCCGGCTTCCCGGCAGCTTCCAGCGCCAGGCAGAAAATCATCTGTGCGGGAACGATCACGCTGCCCGCGGTGAAGCCGTGGTTGAAATAGGGGCTTTCCGGGCTCTCGGAAGCGAAGCCGTAGGGCGTGATGAAGCCGTTTTTCCAGATGAAGTCCACGGTCTTTTCGATGATGTCTTTCGGCAGCCTATTCCCCAGGATCAGCGCGCCGAAGATGGGCAGGCTCAGGGTGTCCGCCGTGGCGCCGGTGCGCACGTTCTTCACGATCCAGCGTTCCCCGTTCCAGAGCATCTTGATGATCTTCTCCGTCAGTTCGTCAGCCCGCTTTGTCCAGGCGGCACACTCTTCTTCCGGAACCCCAATGGTCCGGCCCAGCTTTGCCAGGGCGTCCATCATGCGGACCGTGTAGGCGTTCATATCGGGAGAAGCCAGGGGGAAGCCCACATAGAAGTAGGCCGCGTCCTCCCACCCGGTCTCAATAGCGCCCTGATTTTCCCAGACGCCGTCGCCGTCCAGGTCACGGAACTTGAAGAAGAACTCCGTCCACTTCGCCATGCGATCATAGACCTGGCGTTTTTCTTCCAGCGGGATCTCACTGAGGTCACAGTGATCCAGGAGCCAATCCAGCGCGACGCCCTGGAAGGGCGGCTTCATGCTGGCGCTCATGCCGGACTTGTGGGAGATGGCGTCCTCGATGCGGCCATTGACGTCCTGATGGTCGAAGCAGGAGCGCAGGATGTCCCAGGCAAGGCGGGTATCTTTGCTGAGCCAGATCGCCTGCATCGCCTGCTGCCAGCCGAAAGCGCTCTCGAAGATGATGCGCATCATCTTCACCATGGTATGCTGATAGGCGGTAACGCCGTCCGGATCCACCATCAGGCTCCAGGTGGTCCAGAGGGCCTGGCGGCACATGGGCTCGAACTCCGCAGGCAGCGAGGGATAAAGACTGTTGCAGAAATCGTCAAACTCTTTCTCTACCGCCTTTACGGCGTCGTCATAGGCAGGATAGGAATCCAGGGGTCTTGCGCCGGGGTCCACCGCATATTCTTCGATGCCGAATTCAAAGACGCCCTCCTTGTCCGGGTTGATCACGAAGCCGCCCCCCGGCTGGGCCATGACGCTGCCCCGGAAAACGATCAGCAGGCCGGTATCGTCGGAAAAGGTGAAGCGCCAGGTGCCGTTAGAGAGCTCCAGCGGCATGCTCCCGAATGCGCCTCTCTGGGTGCTGATGCGGAGGCTCAGCCCGTCGGTCCCCCGGCCGAGGATCAGGCTCTTCTCCGCGATGCAGAAGCGGGCGCTCCCCTTTTCGGACTGGAGGATGACTTCTGCGGGCGTGGTGGAGATGACGGTGGGCAGCCGCTGCCCCTTCCAGAGCAGTTCCATGGACATCTGACGGCAGCTGTTCTGGGAATTGAGATTGCTCATGCCGCTGCCGCCGCCCTTGCAGGTGGTGAGATAAAGGGTGTTCTTTCCGAACTGGGAATCGCCTTCGTTTTTGTTTGCGAAGGCCAGGTAGCTTCCGCGCCGGGAGAAGGGCGTGCTCAACGGATCAACGAAGCATTTACATTCCAGCATAAGGGACCATCCTTTCCATTTTGTTATTTTCTCTTATTCTATCAAGTCCCGGCGGTTTTGTAAACCACCGGTATTGCCCATTTCTCCGAACTGTGCTAATCTCAATTGACAGGAATCGACAAAGGAGGCGGCTGGATGAAGTATTCCATGGAGCGGGATTATGATCGTTTTGTGGTATTCGACCTGGAAACCACCGGCTTCGGCGCTGCCGCCGGCATTACGGAGATCGGCGCGGTCAAGGTGGAGCACGGGGAATTCATCGACGTGTTTTCCTCCCTGGTGAATCCAGGCTGCCGCATCCCCTACCAGGTGCAGCTGCTCAACGGGATCACGGAGGAAATGGTGGCGGATGCTCCCCGTTTTTCCCGCTTGCTGCCTTCTTTCCTCAACTTTCTGGGAAACGATCCTCTGATCGCCCACAATGCTTCCTTTGACTGCTCCTTTCTCTACCGGGAAGCCGTTTGTCTGGGCGTTTCCATCCCGAATCCGGTGGTGGATACGGTGAAGCTGGCCCGGCGGGTCTGGCCGGGGCTTCCCAGCTATAAGCTGACCTATCTGACGGATTATCACGGCATCGCCCAGGAGGACGCTCACCGGGCCTGGTGCGACGCGAAGGCTACCGCGAAGCTCTACCTTATGATGCACAGCTGAATATACAGCGAACTCCCATGCGCCTGGATGCGCATGGGAGTTTTCTTATTTGCACAAAAGGAAAAACAGTCGGCTCATTCCTCTCCGTCTTCTGTTTTCAGTTCTTCCGAAGTTTCCGCAAGCCCCTGATCCGGCTTAACGTCCCCATTCCCTTCCGCCTGAGCCTGGGCTTCCAGCGCCGGGACGATGATATATTTCTTGATGATGGGGTAGCAGGTGAATACGGTGCAGAACCAGCTGAAGGAATAGAAAAACAGCGGCAGCAGGATGATCGTCAGCAGAGGCGCCAGCAAAAAGGTCACGACCATGCATACCAGCGTCACCGCGAAGCTCAGCACATTCCTTCCGAAGCCCAGGATCACGAACAGCCAGGCGTTCTTCAGGATCATGAACACATTCAGATTGACCGTGACGGCCATGAGATAGGTGTAATGCCGCATGAAAAGCCATATGACCAGGGCAAGGCCGCAGACGACAGAGCGAATGACAGAGAGGGCATAACTCACGTTTTTCCCCGCCTCCGCATAGCCGCCGATCATCCCGCCGATGCAGAGGAACAGGACCAGGATATCCATGATGCCGAAGAAGAGGCCTTGCTTGGCGTTGCTCCAGGCGCGGCTCCAAAGATCCGACATCCAGGCATGTTCTTCCCTTGCAAAATTGCGAAAGATATAGGTGAGTCCCATGGTGATGGGCCCATAGGCCAGGACAGAGACGACCAGCAGCGGCACATTCAGGAAACGGGGAACGAAGCTGACAACATTGGCGATAAAGCCGACCCCGGCCAGCAGGATCACGCCCTCCCCGATCTCTTCCAGCTTTTCGGCATAGTAGCCGTTCAGCGTATAGAACACATAGAGCACCATGGGAAGGGTTATCAGGAAATACCATAGATTCAGGGTGAGGAACCGCCAGAATTTCCGGAAATAAAGCTCGAAGAAGCGGAAAAAGCCCTTTTTGACCGGCGCGTTATCCAGAAGGTCCGGCCGGTTTTTATATACATAGGGGCGGAATAAGCTCATGGATAAAGGCTCCTTGTCGCGGTAAAGGTTCAGGCGCGGGGGTGGGCCTTCTGATAAACCTCCGTCAGATGATCCTGAACCACCTTGGTATAGATCTGCGTGGTAGACAGATCGGCATGCCCCAGCATTTCCTGTATATCCTTCAGATTCGCGCCGTTGACAAGCAGATGGGCGGCGAAGGAATGGCGCAGCGTATGGGGCGTGATCTCCTTTTCGATGCCGGCCTTCTTCTGATAGGTCTTGACGATCTTCCAGAAGCCCTGGCGGGACATGCGGCTGCCGCCCAGATTTACGAAGAGCGCGGGCTCATTCACTTCTTCCACCATGGCGGGACGCACATCCTCCAGATAATCCCGGAGCGCTTTCACTGCCACCTTATACATGGGGATGACCCGTTCCTTCTCCCCATTATGACAGCGCACAAAGCCGACGGAGAGATTCACGTCTTCCATATTGAGACCTATGAGCTCCGAAACCCGGATGCCGGTAGCATAGAGCAGCTCCAACATGGCCTTGTCCCGGATCCCCTTCGCGTCGTGAACATCCGGCTGCTCCAGAAACAGCTCCACTTCGCTGCTGCTGAGGACCTGGGGCAGCTTTCGTTTCTGCCGGTCCATGGTGACGTGGCGAGCCGGATTGTCCTTCAGCTTGCGTTTGTCGATCAGATGGGCGAAATAGCAGCGCAGAGTCGCGCTGCACCGTTGCACGGTGGATTGGGATTTTCCGGAGGCGCGCAGAAAGCGGTAATACGCAGATATGTCCTCCTCGCCGGCCTGCTGCAAAGGCTTGTCCTTTGTGGATTGCAGCCAGTCTCCGAATTGTCGGAGATCCCGCAGATAACTGCTCAGAGTGTTGGAGGAAGCGTTCTTTTCTTTCTTTAAATAGCCTTCAAATTCCCGAAGAGATTTTTCCAGATCGGTCATTGCTTCCTCCTTTCCCGAAATTATATGCTCAGAATAAAACAGGCCATTGCAAATGCGGCCATCAGGATCACCAGCAGCGCGCACGCTGCCCGCAAGGCATCATATCCGTAATCCGGCGAACTCATGCCGGAAAAGGCTATCTGTTTTCTCAAGAGCGAAGACTTGCGCAGCATGCAGCTGCCAAGGGATAAAAGACAAAACCCGTAAAGTGCGAAAAACGCGGACATCACATAAGGGTGGTAATGCGCATGCAGCGAAAGCAGAATATGAAATCCGCCGACAAAACCGGCCATACCCAGCAGCATGCATATGAAAGGACATCCGGATGCGGAAGATCCCGCCAGAAGCATAAGCAGGGGGAAAATCAGAAACACTGCCGGGATTGTCAGAAACGGACCCTTTAAAACCAGGGAGACTAAAGCATTTTTTAAGTTAGATATGGCTGATTCCGAGAGCCGCATCAGCGTCATGGCTCCGCTCATGGCGCCGAAAGAAAAGAATACGGCGCAAATCAGCAAACGCCTCTGCGCCAACTTATGCTCCATATTTGCCTCCGCCGCACTCCGATGGGAAGGCAAACAAAAACGCCTTACCGGCTCGGATAGAATAATATTACAGGCTCGCTCATGATTCAAGGGATTCTTGGGAAAAACCGAAAATTTGTGCATTATGCATAAGCATTATGTCTACTGTATTATGTTTACTTCGAATCCGGATGATGCTCAATCTTTCGAAAACGCCTTGATTTTCAATGGTTTTTCCGTCAACTTGTGTTTCGTTATTTTCAGAGGCACAATATCTAGTGATACTATGCTGCAATATGTAAACTCATCTCCGCAGAGGCGTTCTGCGTCTGCTTTTCCAGCGCATCCGCTCCTTTTTTGAGCTCCTTCCGCCCAGCGCGAGCCTCACTAGCGCCGGCAATACCAGGCACAGGGAATACACGGCGCTTCTTGACGGCTCCCTATCCTGCATCGGAGCAAGGAAGGATATGAGAAGCAGAAGGATTCCCGGTATCCCGCAGGGAATCAGCCTGTAAATCCCCCTCTCCCCTTTTGAAGCAATCAACTGCGCGAGTACTCCCGTCAGCAGGCATACTGCGATCAATCCGAAATGCATCCACTCCGTTTTTACAATTCTCTTCTGCATCATGATCGACATGATGCCCAGCAGTACCAAGAGAACGCCGATCACTGCCATCGTGTTTTTCAGGATCCTGAAGCCCAGGCTTTGTTTGAATCGTTTAGACATAAAAATACCTCCGCACATCCTCGTTCCAAGGATATGCGGAGGTCGTCCGTTTTTATGCTTCAGCCCTGTGTATCTACCCCGGTGGTAGAGATGGCCCAGCGCATGATTTGCAGCCGCACCCGATCTTCTCCGGTCTCAAAGGTAATCATATCGTCCTTGATGCTGACGATCTTGCCCACGATACCGCCGATAGTGGTGATCTGATCCCCGACCTGCAGATTGGTACGCATTTCCTGCAGCTTCTTTTTCTTCTTGTTCTCGGGACGGATCAGGAAGAAATAAAACACCGCAAACAGCAGGACGATCATAATAATGCCGCTGTAATTACCCAAACCTTCCATTAAAAACCCTCCAGTTTTTGATACTTGATTATATAATCGTGCCGGTGCAAAGTCAATCCTTTTCTCTTTGCCGGTAAAACTCCCGACGAAATTCTTCGAAGCGCCCCTCCTCCAGCGATTGGCGGATCTCCTCCATCAGATGGTTGTAGTACCACAGATTGTGGAGAACGCCGAAGCGAAGCGCCATGATCTCTTCCGCTTTGAACAGATGACGGATGTAGGCTCGGGAATACCGGCGGCAGACCGGGCAATCGCAGCCTTCTTCCAGGGGACGATCGTCCCTGGCATATTTCTCATTTTTCAGGTTCATGGTCCCGCCATGGGTGAATATCTTTGCATGGCGCCCGTTTCTGGCAGGCATAACGCAGTCGAAAAAGTCGATGCCCCGGGCAACGCCCTCCACGATGTTCTCCGGCGTCCCCACGCCCATGAGATAGCGGGGCTTGTCCTCCGGCATTTCCGGCACCAGGTAATCCAGGGTCTCGTACATCTCCTCCGTACTCTCCCCCACTGCCAGGCCGCCCACAGCATAGCCAGGCAGGTCCAGCTCCGCGATCTTCGCCATATGGTTCAGCCGCAGCTCCCTGTCAATGCCGCCCTGGTTGATCCCGAAAAGCTGCTGGCCCCGGTTGACGGTATCCTCCCGCTCGTTGAGCAGATTCAGCTCATCCCGGCAGCGCACCAGCCAGCGATAGGTCCGCTCACAGGAATCCGCGATGTATTCCCGGGGAGACGGGATCTTCACACATTCGTCGAAGGCCATGGCAATATCGGAGCCAAGGCCGGACTGGACGCGGATGCTGTCCTCCGGGGACATGAAGATCTTGGCTCCGTCGATGTGGGAGCGGAAGGAAACGCCTTCCTCCGTGATCTTCCGCAGGGACGCCAAAGAGAAGATCTGAAAGCCGCCGCTGTCCGTCAGGATGGGTCGATGCCAGTCCATAAACCCGTGAAGCCCGCCCAGGGATTTCACGATCTCCTCACCGGGACGGAGATGCAGATGGTAGGTGTTGCAGAGGGCCACGCGGCAGTCCAGGCGTTCCAGGTCTTCGCTGTTCAGACCGCCTTTGATGGCCGCCTGGGTCGCAACATTCATGAAAACCGGGGTCTCCACAATGCCGTGGGCTGTCTCGAACCTGCCCCGGCGGGCGCGCCCTTCCTTTCGGATCACCGTAAATGCCATGCCGTTCCCTCTCTCTTTCCGTGATACAAGGCACATTGTAGCAAATGCTTGTCCCCTTTGCAAGGGCGGAAACGCCGCAGGTCTCCCTGCGGTGTTTATTCGATTTCTTCAGATCGTACCGCTCACGGTAAGCGTGGCCACGCCGGGGCTCCGGGTCCACAGTCCGCTTGCAGGGTCCTGGGTAAAGGCTGCCGCAGGGACCGTGATGACCCCCGGATTCGTCGTAAACACGCCTGTCGCCCCGTCATAGGAATACTGGGTCGAGCTCAGCGTGCTGCCGTTCAGGGTGGCGGTGAGGCTGCCCAGGACCGGCGTGAAGGTGTCCCTCACGGTGACGTTATCCGCTGCTTCCGCCGCCTTAGCGCCGTTGTTGGTGATCACGAAGGTATAGGAGATCTCCCCGCTCTGCCGCACGGTGGCGGGGGCGATCGCCTTGGCGATGCTCAATTCCGCCGCGCATTCCGGCAAGGTCTCAGCCGTTGCGGTCAGCGCATCCGGCAGCGCGGCGCCGGTGAGGGTCACGGTGTTCAGCACATGTCCCTCGGAACAGGGCGGCGCATATTCATTCGCCCTTGCGGTATAGAGGATCATCACATTTCCCCCTGCGGGCACGGTTATCCCCGTCACGCTCAAAGGAGGTCCTGCGACGACCGCCGGAGCAGGCTGAAGCGCGCCGTTCACAAAGTATTGCAGGGACCCGGCCTGATAGTCCAGCGGCACCAGGCTCCCCGTATCATAGGTGTAAGCGCCAAGGTCGTCCGTCAGCGTCAGGCCGCTGTAATCCGTCCCGCCGGTGTTCACGACGCTCACCGCATAGGTGATGCTTCCACCCGGCGTATAGCTTTCCGCGACCGCCGTTTTCGTCATTTGCAGGCTGTCCACGATCTCACCCGTGACCAGGTTGGAAACCGCGGTCAGCCCATTATAGGAAAGGGTCGCATAATTATTGAAAGTTGCCATGGTTCTACTCCTGTCAGGATTGGAGCTCTCGGGCTCCGAGCCATACTATGCTTCCCCGTCCGGACCCGTGCAGCGGACCGAATCCGATTGACTTCCACATAGAAACAAGGTAGAATGATTTTGAAGGGAGGTGCAGCGTAATGTCCAAAAACAGGGAAGACAGCTTCCTTTCCGACAGCATGCAGGAGCTGCTGGGTCCCGGCATTGGGAAGATATCCTTAGAGCGGATGCAGGAATTAAATAAGCTCATGTCCTATTATCGCTGCGCGATGATGGAGGTCGTCACCAAGTTCAACGTCCTGAACGAGCAATTCTCCCTGCAATTTGACCGCAACCCCATCACCGGCATCAAGAGCCGCCTCAAGACGCTGCCCAGCATCCTGGAAAAGCTGGAACGGCGCGGTCATCCCTTCACGCTGGAATCCATTGAGGAAAACCTGAACGATGTGGCGGGCGTACGGGTGATCTGCTCCTTCCGGGAAGATGTGCGCATGCTTTCGGAAGCTCTGATGCAGCAGGACGACATCATCCTTCTGGAGCGGAAGGATTACATCCGCAACCCGAAGCCGAACGGCTACCGCAGCCTCCACATGATCGTATCGGTCCCCATTTTCCTCGCCCATGAGAAGAAATACATGCGTGTGGAGATCCAGCTTCGGACGCTGGCCATGGATTTTTGGGCCACCCTGGAGCACCAGCTGCGCTATAAAAAGGACTTTGACCTTGCAGACAGCATGGAGCGTGAGCTTTTCACCTGCGCGCACCTCAGTGCGGAGCTGGACGAGCGGATGGACGGGCTGCGTCAGCTGATGCAGCAGCGAAACGAATCCGGCGTCGCCCTTCCCTCAGAAAAGCCCATCCGATGGACGGATCAGAGCCACAATCTTCGATAGAATCGCAAAGTCCGGGGATGCCGACGGCGTCCCCGGACTGATTTTGATAAAAAACAGCCGCAAGCGCTTGCTTGCGGCTGTCTGGCAGCGGGAGAAGGATTTGAACCCTCACATACGGAGTCAGAGTCCGCTGTGCTACCCTTACACAATCCCGCTATGTCGCCCTCTGGCGAACATTCGTAATTATACCCGTTTTTCTCCTTTTGTCAAGGACTTTTTACGATTTCAGTTATTATGCCTTTGTTTTGTGAAACTCTTGCAATATTCCCCTCTCTTTGCTATCATGATTACAGCAGAATATACAAGGAAAGAGGGATTATCATGATTCGTGATTTCAAAGACAAGGTCGCATTCATCACCGGCAGCGCCAGCGGCATCGGCAGCGGCATCGCCCACGCCTGCGCCAAGCACGGTATGAAGGTCTGCATCGTGGATAAGCGGGAGGATGCGCTTCAGGAAGCCATGAAATGGTATGAGGAGCGCGGCTACGACGCCACCGCGATCCCCCTGGACGTGACGGACCGGGAAGCCTATGCCAAGGCAGCAGATAAGGCGGAAGAAGTCTATGGCAAGATCCACCTTCTGGTGAACAACGCCGGTGTGTCCGCCGGCCGCAACGCCTGGGATTCCACCTGGAACGACTGGGATTTCATCATGAGCATCAACTGCATGGGCGTGGTCAACGGCATCAAGACCATCGTTCCCCGGATGCTGAAGCACGGCGAGGAAGCCCACGTGGTCTCCACCTCCTCCACCGGCGGCGTCTTTGCCGTGGACGGCTGTGCGCTCTACAACACCACTAAGTTCTTCGTCAGCGGCCTGATGGAATGCTGCGCCGCCGATCTGCAGGGCACCAATGTTGGGGCCAGCGTCCTCTATCCGGGACCCACCAACAGCCAGCTGGGTATCAGTTCCGCCGCCGTTCGCCCCGACGCCCTGAAGAACAAGGGCGAAATCCCCTTTGCTCCCCCTCCCCGCAAGGAAGGCGAAGAAGCCCCCAAAATGCCTGCCTTCCCTGACTTCACCAACATTTTCATGACTCCCGACGAGCTGGGCGAGCGCGTCATCATGGGCGTTCAGCGGGGCGACATCTTCATCTGGACCCATCCCGAATTCAAGGCGGGTGCCCAGTGCCGCAACGACGCCCAGGTCCGGGCGATCCCCGACGAACCGCTGACTGCCAAGCGCAAGGAACGTGCCGAGGCGCTGAAATTCTTCGGCAGCCTCACCTACAATCCCGTTTACGAGAAGCAGACCACACCGCCGGGGCTCAAGGAAGACTGGGACCGCAGCAAAGAATAAAGCGAATAGCGTAAGGCCGCCGGGATCATCCCGGCGGCCTTATTACTATGTCTTTACTATATCTTTTACTTTTTGGTCAGGGTCCCGAATATGCCGCGGACGATGCTGCCGCTGATCTCCCGCCCGACGCCGTTGACGATGCTGTTGAAAGCGCTGTTCGCCGCCCGCTTGCCCACGCCGAGATTCTTGCCGGTGGGACGACGGATGGTGCTGCTGATGACGCTGGTGGTGGCGCTCTTGGCTGCATTTGCGGTGATCCGCTCCGCTTTTTTTAGGGTCTGGCCTTTTTTCTTATCTGCGGCTTTCTGTGCAGCGGCAGCTTCTTTTTCTGCTGCTTTCTGCGCAGCAGCCGCCTCTTTTTCCGCGGCCTTTTGAGCAGCGGCGGCCTCTTTAGCTGCCTGCTGTTCTTCCTTTTCCCGTTCCAGCTCCTCCTGGGCTTCCTCCGCCCTGGCAGCCAGGATCTCATAGGCGGATTCCCGGTCTACCGGCGTATCGTACCGATCCCCGATGCCGTCCCGGGCGATGGCTTCGGCGCGTTCTTCCTCGCTGATGCTCCCCATGCGGCTTTGCGGCGGCAGGATGAAGCTGCGCTCCACCGCCATCGGGCTGCCGTCGGCGGAGAGGAAGGAAACGAGCGCTTCGCCTGTGCCCAGCTCCATGATGGCGTCCAGCGTTTTGAACGCCGGATTGGGGCGGAAGGTCTCGGCCGCAGTTTTCACTTTCTTCTGCTCCGCAGGCGTATAGGCCCGCAGGGCATGCTGCACGCGGTTGCCCAGCTGGGCGAGGATGTCCCCCGGCAGGTCCGTGGGGCTCTGGGTGATGAAATACACACCGACGCCCTTGCTGCGCACCAGGCGCACGATGAGCTCGATCTTTTGCAGCAGCGCCTTGGGCGCTTCGTTGAAGAGGAGATGCGCTTCATCGAAGAAGAATACGATCTTCGGCTTGGTCAGATCCCCGGCTTCCGGCAGGTTCTCATAGAGCTCGGAGAGCATCCAGAGAAGGAATGTGGAATAAAGCGCCGGATGCTGGAACAGCTTGACACAATGGAGAACGTTGATCCAGCCGCGCCCGTCATAGGTGGTCTGCATCCAGTCCTTCACTTCAAAGGCAGGCTCCCCGAAGAACAGGTCGCCTCCCTGATCCTCCAGGGCGACCAGGCTGCGGATGATGGCGCTCACAGACTGCGAAGCGATATTCCCGTATTCCAGGCTCAGCTCCTTGGCATTCTCGGAAATGAAGCGCAGCATGGCCTTCAGATCCTTCAGGTCCAGAAGCAGGAGGCCGTTTTCGTCGGCAACGCGGAAGGCGATGTTGAGGACCCCTGTCTGGGTCTCGTTCAGGCCCAGGACGCGGGCCAGGAGCAGAGGACCCATATCGCTGATGGTGGTGCGGATCGGGTGGCCGCCTTCTCCGTAAACATCCCAGAAGCGGGTGGGATAGGACTGATATTTCCAGCCCTCGATGGCGAAACGGGCGATGCGCTTCTGCATATCCTCCGTATCCTTGCCGGGGGCCACCATGCCGCCCAGATCGCCCTTGACATCCGCGAGGAACACGGGCACGCCCATGTCGGAGAAGCTCTCCGCCATGACCTTCAAAGTGATGGTCTTGCCGGTGCCGGTAGCGCCGGCGATGAGGCCGTGCCGGTTGGCTTTATCGGGCTCGATGCACACCTTTTCGCCGTTTACGGATCTTGCGATCCAGAGTTTTCCGTCCTGATACATGGTCATTCCTCCCGTACCGATTTCTTTTCTTATTTATACCGCCTTTTCGCCCATATTGCAAGTGCGGGACGCAGAAAGCCCCGGCAGGATCGCTCCTGCCGGGGTTTACCACCTATCAGGGTCATCTGCAAACGAGCTGTCCGTCGGTTACGTCAATGGTGATGGTGTCCCCGGCGCTCAGTTCATCGGCCAGGATCTTCCGGGCAACCAGGGTCTCCACCTTGCCCTGCAGGAACCGCTTCAGAGGCCGCGCGCCATAGGCCGGATCATAAGCATTGTCGATCACATAGCTCTTGGCCGCATCCGTGATCTCCAGGCCCAGGGACTTCTCTGCCAGACGGTTCTTCAGAGATTCTGTCAGGATATCGATAATACCCGTTAGATTGTCCTTCGTCAGCGGGCGGAAGCAGATCGTCTCGTCCAACCGGTTCAGGAATTCCGGACGGAAGCAGCGGCGAAGCTCTCCCATGACGGCGTTCATGGCGTCCTCCCGGATCGTACCGTCCTCCGTCACGCCGTCCAGCAGATACTGGCTGCCAAGGTTGCTGGTGAGGATGATGACCGTGTTTTTGAAGTCCACCGTGCGCCCCTGGGAGTCCGTGATCCTGCCGTCGTCCAGGATCTGAAGCAGGATATTGAAAACGTCGGGGTGCGCCTTTTCCACCTCGTCGAAGAGGACCACGCTGTAAGGCTTTCTGCGGACGGCTTCCGTCAGCTGGCCGCCCTCGTCATAGCCCACATATCCCGGAGGCGCTCCGATCAGACGGCTGACGGAGAACTTCTCCATATACTCCGTCATGTCGATGCGCACCATACTGTGTTCATCGTCAAAGAGACATTCCGCCAGGGCTTTTGCCAGCTCCGTCTTGCCCACGCCCGTAGGCCCCAGGAAAAGGAAGCTGCCGATGGGCCTGTTGGGGTCCGCGATACCGGCGCGGGAACGAAGGATGGCCTCCGTCACTTTCTGCACGGCTTCGTCCTGGCCCACCACCCGTTTGTGGATAACCTTGTCCAGCTGCAGCAGCTTCTGCCGCTCGCTTTCCATCAGCTTGGACACCGGGATCCCCGTCCATTTGGCAACGATGTCGGCGATCTCCTCCTCCGTCACCGTATCGTGGACAAGGCTGGCATCCTTCTTTGCCTCTCCCGCTTCTTCCGCTTCCTTCAGCTTTTGTTCCAGGGCAGGCAGATCGGAGTATTTCAGCTTGGCCGCCGTCTCGTATTCGTAGCGCAGCTGGGCGTTTTCGATCTCGCCCTTCACCCGCTCGATCTCGCTCTTGAGGGTCTTGACGGATTCCACGCTGTCCTTCTCCCGCTCCCAGCGGGATTTCATCTCATTGAACAGGTCCCGCTGTTCCGCCAGCTCCGCGCGGAGTTTGCTGAGCCGGTCCAGGGACAGCTGATCCGTCTCTTTTTTCAGGGCCATCTCCTCGATCTCCAGCTGCATCACCTTGCGGCGCACATCGTCCAGTTCGGAGGGCATGGAGTCGATCTCCGTCCGCAGCTTGGCGCAGGCTTCGTCCACCAGGTCGATGGCCTTGTCCGGCAGGAACCGGTCGCTGATATAGCGATTGGAAAGAGTTGCAGCCGCCACCAGGGCGCTGTCGTGGATACGAACGCCGTGGAACACCTCGTAGCGTTCCTTCAATCCCCGCAGAATGGAGATGGTGTCCTCCACCGTGGGTTCGTCCACCATGACGGGCTGGAATCGCCGTTCCAGAGCAGCGTCCTTTTCGATATACTTCCGGTATTCATCCAGGGTGGTCGCGCCGATGCAGTGCAGTTCGCCCCGGGCCAGCATGGGCTTCAGCAGGTTTCCCGCATCCATGCTGCCCTCGGTGCGCCCCGCGCCCACAATGGTATGCAGCTCGTCGATAAAGAGCAGGATCTTCCCTTCGCTCTTTCTGATCTCCTCCAGCACAGCCTTCAGACGTTCCTCAAATTCGCCGCGGTACTTGGCACCGGCGATCAAGGCGCCCATATCCAGGGAGAAGATGGATTTGTCCTTCAGTCCTTCCGGCACGTCGCCCCGGACGATACGCTGGGCAAGGCCTTCCGCGATGGCGGTCTTGCCGACGCCGGGTTCGCCGATCAACACGGGGTTGTTCTTCGTCTTGCGGGAAAGGATGCGGATGACATTTCGGATCTCCGCGTCTCTGCCGATGACCGGGTCCGGCGTCTGTTCCCTGGCGCGTTTGACCAGATCCGTTCCGTATTTGGAAAGGGCGTCGTAAGTGCTTTCCGGATTGTCGCTGGTGACGGGGGACGTCTTCACCTGGCTGAGAGCCTCCGCAAAGGCGGCCTTGCGAATGCCGTGATCGCTGAGTATCCTGCGGATCGCCGCCGTCGGCGCGGCAAAAATGCCCAGCATCAGGTGTTCCACGCTGAGATACTCGTCGTGCATGGAATCCCCGGCCTTTTCTGCGGCCCGCAGCACCCGGTCCGTCTCCTGGGAGATATAGACTTTCCCGTCCGCGCCGCCGACCTTCGGCAGCTTTTCGATCTCCTCTTTCAGCTCGGCAAGGATGGCATCGTTGTCGGCCCCCAGCTTGCTGAACAGGGACGGGATCAGCCCGTTATCCTGGTCCAGCAGGCCATAGAGGATATGCTCCGGTGTGATATATTGGTTGTGGTATTCCTCCGCCATATTCTGAGCGGCTTTCAGGGTCTCCACGGTCTTCTGCGTGTATTTGTTGCTGTCCATGATCTTCGCCTCCTTAAATCAGCAGGCTGCTTGCCTGCATATGCGCGGCATACTGCCGCTCCGCATCCACGGCGCTCAGTCTGCCGGACAGGCAGCCTTTCAAGAGCCTGTCGAATAAACGAACATATGCCGAAATAGCTTCCGCCAGCTCCTTTGCGCTGCATTCTCTGCCTGGCATGGATATACTGCGGACGAAGCGCCCGTCAGAAAGCATGCTGGAAATGCCGTGCCCCAGCTTCGGTGCGAGGTAAGCATTTTCCAGCTGCTGCCACAGGCCGAAGAAACGGGCCATTGCGTCCAGAAGCTCTGCCGACTGGGTGCGGTATGAAACCGTGAGCTCCCCGATGGAATCGTCGCCGCCGCGATACAGCTCCACTTCGTATTTCACCGTCGGCCGGTATTTATAATCCAGCGCGCTTTTCATTGACATGCTGAGCGCATTGGGAGTGAACATCGGCACCAGTTCCGGATCCGGCCGGAACAGGGATTCCATAGCACGGAGGACTTCCGCGATCCTGCGTTCCGGCGTCATCAGATCCAGCTGCTCCGCCAGAAGCTGATTCACCAGGGCGCTGCGGCTGCATCCCCGCCGGTGCGCCAGCTGATCCACGGCGCGAACCACATCTTCGTCCAGCAGCAGACTGTACAGCGTCTTTTTCACTTTGCCATACACCTCTCCTTCTGTCAGGATCATCCTAGCACATCGCATTTCTTTTGTCAAGCACATTATATAATTATTATTACGAGTTTTATAAGCCATTTCCGTCCATAAGAATACCCGGCGTCTTCTGACGCCGGGTTGTCTCTTATCTGTTCCAGGCTTTTTAAGTGAGTGCGCGCAGATAGGCGGCAGCAGAGCGAAGCCCATCCACCGCTGCGGAAACGATGCCTCCGGCCCAGCCTGCGCCTTCCCCGCAGGGGTAAAGCCCTGCGATGCCCACCGCCTGCCGGTCGTCGCCCCGAAGGATGCGCACGGGTGAGCTGGAGCGGGTCTCCGGCGCCGTCAGCACCGCTTCTGGATCGGCAAAGCCGCGGAGCTTTCTGTCCAGCAGGGGCAATGCTGCGCGCATGGGTTCTGTGATGACCCTCGGAAGGACCTGATCCACATCCCCGAAGCGAACGCCGGGCAGATAGCTGGGTTTGATCCGGCTGCCCGCAGCGGTGGAACGGTTTGCCAGGAAATCCCCCACGGTCTGGACAGGAGCGGCATAATCTCCCCCGCCGTACTGAAAAGCCCGCTGTTCCAGGCTCCTTTGCCAGCGCATGCCGCCAAGGGGGTCTTTTTCCGGGAACTTATCCGGTTTCAGAGAGACCAGCAGAGCGCTGTTGGCATTCTCCCCCGCTCTTCCCGAATAACTCATGCCATTTGTGACGACTCCGCCTTCCTCTGACGCTGCGGCCATCACATAGCCGCCGGGACACATGCAGAAGGTATAGACCCCCGTTCCGTCCGGCAGATGGACCGCCAGCTTATACGGTGCGGGACCCAAAGCCCCGTGACCGGCAAATGCGCCGTACTGCGCCTGATCGATCCTTCGCTGCAAATGCTCGATGCGCACCCCCATGGCGAAGGGCTTCGGCTCCATGGCTGCGCCGCGTCCCAGGAGCATTTCAAAGGTATCCCTGGCGCTGTGGCCTACCGCCAGAAAGAGGGCGTCACAATCCAGCTTTTCCTCTCCCGATGCAGACTGCACGGTGACGGTGCGCAAGCTGCCGTTTTTCACAAGGATATCCGTTACTCTTGTGCCAAAACGGATCTCGCCGCCCAGAGAAAGGATGCGCCGCCGGATATTCGCCACCACCTCTGCCAGAACGTCGGTTCCCACATGGGGTGCGGCGTCCCAGAGGATACGCTCCTGAGCGCCGAATTCCGCAAAGCGCCGAAGGACATAATGGGCTTCCGATCCGCCGATGCCCGTATTCAGTTTCCCATCGGAAAAGGTCCCGGCGCCCCCTTCCCCGAACTGTACGTTGCACTCCGTATCCAGGATGCCTTTCTCCCGGAACAGCCGGACTTTTTCCCGGCGTTCCTCCACCTTTTGTCCCCGTTCCAATACGATGGGCTTGAGTCCTGCCTCAGCCAGTGCCAGGGCAATGAACATACCCGACGGGCCAAACCCTGCAATCAGCGGCCTGAGTCCGGGCTCTCTGCCTGGCTGCGGCAGAGAATACTCCCGCTCCGGCGGCGCGGAAAGGGCCGCTGCCGTCTCCCGGGCCAGCGCGTCTTCCTCTTCCACGGCAACATCGACGGTGTAAAGGAGACGGACGCGGTCCCGCTTCCTGGCGTCGATGCTGCGGCGGACGATATGCAGCTGCTTCAGCTCCGACGGTTTGAGGCCCAATGCGGCGGCTGCCTTCTTCCGCAGCTGATTCGGTTTGTCTTCATCCGGTGTCAGGATGATATCCCTGATCCGCAGCATATCACACCTCGGCGGCATTTCTGCCCGCCAGGGCGCCGCTGGACCAGGCCCATTGCAGATTGTATCCGCCGCAGTCCCCGTCGATATCCAGCACCTCACCGCAGGCATAAAGCCCAGGACAAAGCCTGCTTTCCATGGTTTCGGCATCGAATTGGGAGGTCAGGATACCCCCCACCGTGACCTGGGCGTTCGCCGGGCCCATGTCTCCGATTATGGGAAACTTGAAGTGCTTTGCCAGTTCGGCCAGCTTTTGCGACGTCTTTTCGTTCAATTCCCCGGTTCTGGATGACGCCTTGATCCCGGCGGCAGCCACCAGGACCCTGCCCACCCGGTTTTGTACCGTTCCAAGGAACACGTCGCTCATGAGGAGCTGGGGCGTACTCCGCGCGCGCGCCAGGAGCATTTCCGCCAATTCCGCGGCGTCCAAAGCGCGCAGGAGGTCCAGCGCGACGACCGTGCCGGGTTCGGCAAGGGCCTCCCTCGATATTTCAAAGATGGCCGGACCTGAGAGACCGTAATCCGTAAACTGCACTTCCCCCGCGGAAGCGGCTGCCGTTTTGCCCCGGCGCAGCACCGTGACGCCTGCGTCCGCCCGGATCCCCTTGAGGCTCCGGCAAGCCGGATTATCGGAGCGCAGCTGCACAAGGCTCCAGCGAAGCGGCGTGCAGGTATGCCCTAAGCCTTCCAGCAAACGATACCCCAGCTTCGTGCCGCCGAAGCGTTCTCCGGCCATACCGCCGCAGGCGACGATCACTTTGTCCGCCTCGAAAGAGCCGCCCTGCCAAACAAGGCGAAATCCGTGCTCTCTCTTCTCGATCCTGGTTATCTCACAGTCCGTATGGAGCGTGACGCCTGCCGCCTCCATGGCAAAACGCAGCACATCCACCACGCTGCCCGCCGTGTCGGACAGGGGATAGACCCGCCCGCCGGATTCCGTCACCGTCACCAGGCCAAGTCTGCGAAATATGGCCAAAGTCTCCCCCACTCCGAACTTTTCCAGCGCAGGCGCGCTGAAACCGCCGTCTGATCCGTGATAGGAGGCCGGTCCAATATTCCGATTGGAGAGATTGCAGCGTCCGTTGCCGGTGACGGCCAGCTTTCGCCCGACCCGGTTCTGACGCTCAAAAACAGAAACCGCGGCGCCGCGGGACGCAGCCTCAACACTGGCCATCATCCCGGCGGCGCCGCCGCCGATCACCGCGATCGTGATCATTATATTCCTCCTCAAAGATTCTCCAGCGGCAGGGCGAGCTTCACGGCAAAGCCGTCGCACGCGTCGATCTGAAAATGGCCGCCTGCCTTTTCCGCGTAGCTCCGCAGATGCTGAAGGCCGAATCCCTCCTCGGGCATGGCCTCCGGCGCATTCCCGTCGTTCCAGACCTCGATGGCGATGTCATTCTTGTCAACTCCGGCCTTCAGGCGGAAATGATGCGCGTTTCCGTGCTTCATCCCGTTGGTGACACATTCCTGCACCATGCCGTAAAGGAAGCTGACGCGCTCGCTGCTCATGGGGGTATCCGAAACGTCTTTCAGGCCGGAGAAATCCGCTTCTATGTAAATGTCCGAATCCTGCTCCGTCTGGCGGCAGCACAGGGTCAGCAGCTTTTCCAGCTCCTGAACGTCCATAACGTTCTGATCGTTCATCATTCGGACGCTGTTGCGGATGATGTCCATGCTCTCCCGCATGCGGGCAATGGCCCGGTCCGTCTTTTCATCGGCCTCTTCCGGCTGCTTGGGCCGCTGCATTTTCGCGGCTTCCAGGGCGAAGATGGCGGCAGTGATGGTGTGGCCCACGCTGTTGTGGATATCCCGGCTGATGCGCTCCCGCTCCTGCATGCGTCCGCGGAACTCCGCCGTTTCCTTTTCCAGAGAAAGCATCTCGTTTTTCCGGCTGGCGTCGTAAAACTGCCGGATGACTCCCAGGGTCTGCCGGTTGAGCACCTGTGCCAGCACAGCGAAGCAGAGATAATAGATCGCCTGGGGAATGGCGGTATCCACCATCACATAATGGAACCCGAAGCGGTTGCGGAACATGGGCGGCAGCAGCAGATAGCTGGCGACGAGATAGGAGCCCAGCATGGCGGCCACGGAAAAGACGCAGGTATAGATGCTCAGGGCCCTGTTGTAAAAGATCGTCACCAGCGCGGTGGGGAATGCAAACAGCAGCAACGCCTGCGCATTGAAAATGATATAGCTCAAGCCGCTGGCCAGCACGCTGCAGGTCATGATCGCATACTTCACCCAGCCGCCTTCGGCGTGCAGCAGCTTCACCAGGATCGTCGGAAAACAGAGCAGGAATGCCAGGGCGATCTTCCAGATGACCTCCGTCGCATAGGAATAAACGGTAAATACGCCGTAAACGTCCAAAGCGAAGATGACCGCGATGATGAACAGCTCCGAGAGGCAGATCATGGCCGTGCTCTGGTTGATCTTTACCTCATTTTTCCGCAGCAGGTCCTCGAAACGTTCCATTTCAGTGGCCTCACGATTCGGACTGCGCCGTTCTGGTCAGGTTGACAGCCAGAGCGGTCCGGTCCCGAACGCCCAGGGCGCCATAGATATTGGAAAGATAGTTTTTGACGGTCCCTTCGGTGATATGCAGGACGGCGGCGATCTCCCGGTTGGAGCGGCCGTCCTGGATCAGGCGGCAGATCTCCCGCTCCCGCTCGGTCAGCTTGTTGTACTGTTCAAAGAACTGCGCCCGCTTCGGGTCGGAGCTGCCGATCTCATTGCCCAGCCTTCTGGCATTGCGGTGCAGAACGGACATGACCTTCTGATCCAGCACTGTATGGCCGGAAGCGACCATGCGGGCCGCTTCGATGATCTCACTGGAGCTGACGCTCTTGAGGATATAACCGTCCGCCCCCTCCGAAAGGGCCGAGGTGATGCTTTGGTCGTCGTAATAGGTGGAGAGCACCAGCATGCGCACTTCCGGCATGCGCCGCTTCACTTCCCCGATCAGCCGGACGCCGCCGATACCAGCCATATTCAGGTCCACCAGCATCACATCCGGCTGGACATGGCCCAGCTTTTCCAGCGCTTCCTCCGCGCTGGCGGCGCTGCCGACGACCTCAAATTCTTCGTCGGTGGAGAAAAAGACGCTCAGGCTCTCCAGCAGCAGACGTTCGTCATCCACGAAAAATATCTTAATGGACATCCGTTACCACCTCTTAGCGTATTATGCCATATCGCCCTGCTTTGTTTCAAGTCTTTTGTGGAATTTCACAGTAAGACAGCGGTTAAAGATGTGAAAATGATTGACTTTTGCAAATCCATAACGTACTATATATTTACTGAACAGGAATTTGGAGGTCCAAAATGACAGAGTACAAGCTAACCCCGAAGGAGAATTACCTTCGCGCCATGCGAGGGGAATTCCCGGAGTATCTCCCCATGTGGGACATGTTCGGCTGGGGCGTCCGGTCCACCGCCACAGCCCATTTCACCAAGAAGCTCCCCAACGGCAACACGGTCAATGAATTCGGCGTCGAATCCGTCTCGGTTCCCGACGCGGAAGGCGGTTCTATCCCCGTCCCCGGGAAATTCATCCTGGAGGACATCACCAAATGGCGGGACGTGATCAAGACGCCCAGCCTGGAGGGGATCGACTGGGAGGCCGCGGCCCGGCGGGATCTGAAGGACTTCGACCGAAAGAACAAACCCGTTATGAGCCACATAGGGGGCTTTTTCCTGACCCTTGTTTCCTTTATGGGCTTCGAAAACGGCCTCTGCGCCATGTATGAGGAGCCGGAGGAGATCAAGGCGCTCTTCCAGTATTTGCTGGAATACTATCTGAAGGTCTACAAGAACATCCTCTATTACTACAAACCGGATGTCATGAGCATGGGCGACGACACGGCCACGAAAAACAACCCCTTCTTCTCCCCGGAGATGGAAAAGGAGCTGCTCCTCCCCTTCCAGAAAGCGGAAGCCGACCTGGCCCATGACGCGGGCATCCCCATCCAGATGCACAACTGTGGCCGATGCGAGGACTTCGTGCAGGACTGGGTGGACATCGGCATCACCGCCTGGGACCCGGCCCAGACGGACAATGACCTGCTGGGCATCAAGGCGAAATTCGGGCGGAAAATGCTCATCGTCGGCGGCTGGGATTATTCCGGCCCCGTCAGCCACCCCGGCAGCTCGGATCAGCTTTTGAAGGACGAGCTGGTGAAGTATGTGGATACCATGGCTCCCGGCGGCGGGTTTGCCTATTTCACCCGCTTCCTGGGTAAGACCGGCGACCCGGAAGCCGCCCGGAAGATGAAAATCATGAATGATTTTTACTACGATTATGCCCGCGACTGGTACAAGCGCAACGGTTACGTCTGATTTCTGACAGCTTCTTTGCCCCGCATATCTGGCCGATATGCGGGGCAATTCTTATCCGGGTATACAGTTCAGCCGTTCTCCGCATTGCGGAAAATCGTCTCTACCCGCTGCCGAAGGGCCGGGTGGTTCTTCAACGCGGGATCCGCTGCCAGAAGGCGGGCCGCCTCCGCCTGGGCTTCCTTCAGGACGTCGAGGGATGCTGCCAGGTCAGCGATATGCAGCGTCGGCAGGCCGTGCTGTCGGGAACCGAAGAAATCGCCGGGACCCCGCAGCTTCAGATCCTCCTCGGAAATGCGGAATCCGTCGCTCTCTTTCACAAGGGCGTCCAACCTCTCTGCGCTGACGCCGCCGCCCTTTCCTTTGAACAGTACGCAATAGCTCTTATGCTTGCCCCGGCCTACGCGTCCGCGCAGCTGATGCAGTTGACTCAGGCCGAAACGGTCTGCGTTTTCCACCGCCATGAGGGCCGCATTGGGAACGTGAACGCCCACTTCCACCACCGTGGTGGAAATCAGGATCTGTATTTCCCTGGAAACGAACTTTTCCATGACC
>JAEEGK010007797.1_pt1 | contig 25459 bp, 25 predicted proteins | sample 8958771 | NCBI WGS metagenome assembly JAEEGK01 (sample SAMN16246547, study PRJNA631951) | gut metagenome | biome: gut microbiome; feature: rumen; material: SC-attached | host: Bos | place: Iran: Karaj | collected 2018-10
ATAAATTTCAATAAAGGATGTTGAAAAACTTTTTCACATTCCGTTAAACTACTCTATATATTGGTCGTCTGTCATTAATTCCATTGTAATCTCATCCTCCGATAATACAATAGGCTCTCCTTTTGAATCTAACAACGGAGTCATAGTACACCCATAAGTTGATCCATAAAAGAGATAGTGGACTCCTGTCTGTAAGTCAATTATTATTTTTGATTCTGTATTATTATCACGCAGGACATCACCAAGAAGTATTTTTTTCTCAGGAGGACAATGTTGTACAGCAATCTCTAACGCCTCGTTCCAAGGTTTAATTAATTTTTTGTTAAGAGGAGTTGCCGGTAAAATTTTTACAGCGATTACAATTTTATTATTGTATAATCTTCCTACACTAAGTACAGCCGATATATAATCCTGCGCCAACCAATGACTAAGAGAACGAAAGGCGGCCTTTTGGGTCAATTTTAGAAGGATTGTCACGCTAACACCACATATTGTCGTAGAATAAGACAAAGAAGCATTTTTAAGCGTAAACAATGACAAATGCTCAGGAGTTAGGACTGTAACAACAACAAAGTTGCCCCATTCTATTTCCTTTCGGTCGTTAATTTCTATAAATCTTTTATTCCTAACAATCTGAATCACCGTTTGGGTGTACTGATTGGCAGCGGTATTTTCTGTATTATTGTTCAATGGTTTCATAGTGATGATGCTTTTTTGATTGTGGGTGCAATATTAGCAAAAAATATCTAATTATTCAGAATTCTTGTCAATCACCTTGCTTAGAGACCGCCGACAACAAAATCCATTTGTCATCGGCGGTGAAATATTGTCTGTGTAGTATTGTGATTATGCCTTTTCCGCCTTCACAAACTTCCCCGTCTCCACTGCCCACGCATACGCGAGCACGATTACGAGGCACACCACCGGCACCAAATACGAAATGTGGATGCCAGCTGCGTCGGAGATGAGACCTTGTACGGGCGTGATTACTGCGCCGCCGAGGATTGCCATAATCAGACCCGACGCGCCAATCTTTTTGTCGTCGGCGGCAACGTCTTCGAGAGCGAGTCCATAAATCGTGGGGAACATCAGCGACATAAAGAAACTAATGCCTGTGAGAGCAATTACATTGAGCATACCTGTACCGGGAGTCAGCACAACCGTCGTGCAAAGCACCAAACCTGCCACAGCCGCCCACATCAGGAGTTTGGACGGCCGATGCCATTTCATCAGCCACGTAAAGAGGAACCTCGCCGCGCTGAAACAGATAATGCCAATCAGATAATATGTGGCGGCATCCACTTCGAGAATGCCAAGTTCCTGCATCACAAGGCGTATCGTAAACGACCAAACGCCAATCTGCACGCCTTCGTAGAAAAACAACGCCAACACGCCGCACACGTAGCGTTTGTTTTTCAAAAGCCTTGAAAACGATTCACTTACGCTGCCGTTGCTACTATCGCCGCCCTTGGGCATTTTGGCGAGGAGCATCACCACCATCACCGCCAACAGCACAAAACCGAGGGTCATATAAGTGCCTGTTACTGCGTTGAGTTCGCCCTGTTGGATGGCTTGGAGTTCGGTTTCTGACATTGCCGCACGTGCGCCCGCATCCGCGCTGTTGAGTTGCGAAAGGATGAAGAATTGGCTCAGCAAAATACCTGTGATACAGCCAATTGGATTGAACGACTGTGCGATGTTGAGACGGCGGGTTGCTGTTTCGGGCGAACCCATCGAGAGGATGTACGGATTTGCGGCGGTCTCCAAAATGGAACATCCGCCCGCAAGTATGTACAAGGCAATCAAATAGAACGCATACGATGCAGCCGATGCAGCGGGCAGGAAGAGAATCGCGCCCAATGCGTAGAGCGACAAGCCGAGGATGACACCACTCTTGTAATTGAACTTCCTGATAAACAATGCGGCAGGCAGCGCGAAACAGAAATACGACCCATAAAACGCAAACTGTATCAACGACGTCTGCGCGTCGGACATCGACATAATGCGTTTGAACGCGCTCAGGAGCGTGTCGGTCATATTGTTAGCCAATCCCCACAGGAAAAACAGCGAGGTAATTAGGCAAAACGGAATTAGATACTTTTTTTCAATTGTTTTCATCTCTTATAATTTAGGTTTGATTTAATTAGCCAGTCGCAAAAGTAAGAAAACTTTTCCTACCATCAAAAAATATATTTGCAAAATACACAACAAATATTTACATTTGCGCAAACAAAAAACAGAATCAACATGGCAACATTAAGTTTAAATGCGGAATTGCTGCGCCAAGCAAGTTATCTTACCGACGATGATTTTTACCTTGAACGTGCGGTCAAGTTTCTCAAAAATCTCGTCAAGGAGAAAAAGTCAAAAGCAAAAGACGAAACCCTGATGACCAAGGAAGAGTTTTTTGCCGAAGTTGACGAGGCATTGGAACAGGCAAAACGCGGCGAAGTAACACGCTTCACCAACAAAGAAGATATGGTCAAATGGCTAAATTCGCTTTAAAATGTACAATGTAGAATACACAAAAAGGGCGGAGGATGGCCTGAAAAAATTGCGCAAAAGCGAGCCAAATGCCTTCAAGAAAGCAATGGACTTGCTTGTGGAAATTATGGAGCACCCAACTACCGGCACCGGAAAACCCGAAAGGCTTTCCGGCGACCGCGCTGGGCAATGGTCGAGGCGCATCACAGACAAGCATCGTTTAGTATATACTATCAACGACAACGAAATCACCGTACTTGTCCTTACCACATACGGACACTACGATGACAAGTAATTATTGTCCCCTAAAAACACTATGCCCCAAACTATCGCTGCCCAATACGTATTCACCAACTCTGGCGAGCCAATCAAAAACGGTGCTGTCACCTACGACAACGCCACAGGCAAAATTTTGGAAATCCGCCAACTGACCGCCGAGACCGCCAACACACCTTATTATAACGGCGTCCTCGTGCCGGGCTTCGTCAACGCGCACTGCCACCTCGAACTCTCGCACCTCAAAGGCCTCATCCCACCGTGCAAAAGTCTCACGGAATTTCTGTACAGGATTGTCAGACTGCAACATTCGCAGGTTTTTAATTATGACGACTGTTTCGCCGCCGACCAAGCGATGTACGACGCGGGCATCAACGCTGTTGGCGACATCTCCAACACCGACAATTCCGCCTTCGTGAAAAGCCGCAGCAAAATCCGTTATTGCAATTTCATCGAACTCATCGGCGCCACCGAGGAGCGCATCCAACTAAACCGCGACACATTCCACAGAGTATCGAAGGATTTTCATTATAACGATGACAATCAAGTGTTTGCCGTGCCGCACTCGCCGTATTTTGTGAGCGACGCGCAGTTTGACGACATCAACGCCCTCAACTCCGGCAACCAATCCATAATATCCATCCACAATCAGGAGACCGCCGCCGAAAACGAGTTATATATCTCGCACACAGGCAGTTTTGTGGATTTGTTTGCGCCCAACGTCGCCAACATCAAATGCACCGGCAAAAAATCGCTGCCATCATACGGGCATCACCTTGCAGGATACGACAATGTTTTGTTGGTTCACAATACCTATTCGGAACGCGACGACTTTGAATACGCATTGCAGACATTCAGAAACCCGTTTTTCGTCCTCTGCCCCAAGAGCAACCTCTACCTTGAAGTCCGCCTTCCCGACGTTATGACGATGATGTCAATGCACCTCAACGTCTGCCTTGGCACCGATTCCCTAAGTAGCAACGATACTCTATCAATACTTGAAGAGATGAAAGTTTTGACGCAGAATTTCAAGCAATTATCATTTGAAAATATTTTGCAAATGTCAACCATCAACGGCGCAAAAGCCTTGAAACTCGACCACGAATTTGGCACGTTGCAAGTGGGCAGGAAGCCGGGATTGTTGCTATTGGAAAATTTTGATTTTCAGGAGTTTAATATTTGCAAGGAGACGACGGTGAGGAGGATTTGCTAATTGTTGCCCCTACCATACTCGGCGTCTTTGTAATGTTTGTAATAATAATCCTGTGCCAATGGGATTTCCTCAAAGACCTGTTCCTTGGGATAAACGCCGTCAAGAAAGTAAAAACCGAAGCCTTCGCCAATCGTATCGCGGTTGGCTTGGGTCTGAAACTTGTCGTCGCATCTGTATTCAAGGCTGTCGATGTCAGGATTAACATTCTTGTAATACAGCACAAGATGCGGACCTTCCACACGTCTGAACACCCGTCTGAGTCCAAAATTATTTAGCGCGATATAAGGTTCAATCACATAATAATCATAACTATCGTTGCCATATTCCAAATTGTTTTTGTAATCGACAGGATATTTATACTTCCGCTTTTCATACTCGGCAACATCATTTGTAAGGATTTCGTGAGTTGGAGACGTCATCAACAGCACTTCCCTATACAACGAATCTTCATAGTATTTTTCGCTACCCACATGTAATTCGTATTGACTCCCATCTTGAAACTGATATAAAAACACGTAGCTAGTGGACTTACCACTAGATTCCGTATATGTATCCACCAACTCTGCATAACGGAAAGTATGAAATTCATCAAACTTATATCTATCAATCATATCAGATCGTCTAACCAATATAGACCAATGCAAGAATATCAACAACACAAGCATAATCCACGCATCTAATTTATGTCTTTCTTTGATGCTTGCCATTATGATTATCAAAACTAACGAGATGCCACCCATTATCAAAATGAATTTGAGGTCAACACGCTCGTTGGGCATCACCACCAATACGAGTAATGCTATCAATTCAAGAATATAGAGAAAGACAAATCGGTTCATAATCGTTGGGGGTAAAAGTTTCACAAATTTAAATCATTTATTTTATTCAGCAAAAAAAATCAAACAACGAATTTGTATTTGTTACACCACCCTTTCCCCCGTCCCAAACAAATGAAACCTTTCCCTCAACCTATCGCCCAAGGTCTCGCACACTCCGTCTCCGGTGCAATGTCCTGTGTACAAGTGCGCCGAGGGGTATTTTGTTATAAATGTTGACGACAACGCCTCCAAATCGTCGCACTCGCCGTCCAAAAGGTGAAGTCCACCGATGAAGGCAGTCAAATTGTTGTTTTTCATATAGTTGCAACAATCATCGGCAATATTCAGCAATCCACGGTGCGAACACGGCGAGACAATCGTCAACCGTCCGTCATTGTTCAGGCACAATGCAATTTCGTCGGCGGCAGTGTAACGCGGCATAGAGCCGTCGCCACCAATAGAAAGATACCTGTTGCCATTGGGCTGAGGATAATTGGCATTACGTGTAAAAACCGCACATATCCCGCTGTCAATCTGATAATTATCATCAACGAAAACAAACCGCTCCATATTTTGGCGGATGACGTCCTCATCGGGCGAGAGCGAATGTAACTTGCCGCCACGGTTGCTAAAATATTGATAACGAGGCACAAGACACGACGCAACGATTCGGGCGGTATGGTTAACCTCCACAAAACGCCGAAGCCCACCCGTATGGTCGATATGCCCGTGCGAAAGTACAAGATAATCAACTGTTTGTATGTCGATGCCCAATTTCTCCGCATTGTCGAAAGCCTTGCCCGACAGACCCGTGTCAACAAGGATTCGGTGCGCATCGGTCTCAATGAACAGCGAAAGTCCGTGTTCCGCCACCAAATCCGCACGGCTGCAACGGTTGTCGATGAGTACGGTAATTTTCATAGTGTCAAGCAATTACTATTTGCAAAAATCCTTCCTCACGTCGTCCCAATGCTCGGCTAAATACTGCATCGACGGGAAGACGACGTTTGCGCCCTCCTGCCACAGACACTCGTCGGGCAGCGGGCCTGTATTGACGGCAATTGTAAAAATACCGGCGGCGACTCCTGCCCTCACGCCCAACGGCGCATTTTCAACCACGACGGCTTCATTGGGCTGCACGCCCGCCTTTTTAAGACCCATCAGATAAGGTTCGGGATTAGGCTTGCCATACTTCACGTCGTAAGCCGTAACCATATTTTCGGGCGCAAAAATTCCGGGGAAAAAGCGGTTGAGCCTGTTCAACAGCGACTTTTGACCGCTGCCCGTAACAAGCACAATTTTCAGACCCGCCTTGCGGATATTTTCGAGCAACTCCACCGCGCCCTTCATCGGCTCGGCATCGCCGCACGACACAAAGAGTTCTACCTTGCGCTTGTAAATATCATCAATTTCCTTTTGAGTGGCTTGCCTGCCCCATTGTTGCAGGGCGAGTTCGTTGATGGTGCTTGCTCCGGTGCGCCCCTCGTTCATATACGCCTGTTGTTCGGTGATTGAGAGTCCAAACTCCTTCATCGCTTTGCACCACGACACCGCGTGAAACGGCATCGAATTAAACAAAACGCCGTCCATATCAAACAAAAGCGCCTTGACATCCAACGCCTTGTTGCCGCTACGGGACAGATAAGCCGCAATTTCTTTTTCTAACATTATGATTACAATTATTTTTGACGGTGCAAAATTAACGGTTATTTTTGAATCAATAACCAATTATTCCCAACAATACAAAAAATTCTTCTTACCTTTGCCCTGCAAAATATAACACAATTCAAACATTATGAAAAGATTTATTGCTACCATCCTTGCCGCAGCCGCTATTTCCACCGGCAACGCGCAGGATAGATTGTACCCCGACGAATTTCCGCTCGGAGACGTTACACTATTGGACGGTCCGCTCAAAACCGCCCGCGACCTCAACATCAAAACCCTTCTCCAATACGATTGCGACCGGCTTCTCGCGCCATACCGCAAAGAGGCGGGTCTCGCGCCAAAAGCCAAGCCATACCCAAATTGGGACGGTCTTGACGGACACGTTGGCGGTCATTACCTCACAGCAATGGCTCTCAACGCCGCCACAGGCAGCGACGAGTGCCGCCGACGTATGGAGTACTTCATCGCCGAACTCAAAGAATGTGCCGCCGCCAACGCCAAAAACCATCCTTCGTGGGGGCGCGGATACGTAGGCGGAATGCCCAACAGCGAGAAGATTTGGAGCAACTTCAAGAAAGGCGACTTCGGCACCTATTTTGGCTCGTGGGCCCCATTCTACAACATCCACAAGATGTACGCCGGACTTCGCGACGCTTGGCTCTATTGCGGCAATGAGGACGCCAAACAACTCTTCCTCGGATTTGCAGATTGGGCTATCGACCTCACCGCCAACCTCTCCGACCAACAGATGGAGCAAATGCTCAACAACGAGCACGGCGGAATGAACGAGGTAATTGCCGACGCATACGCCATCACGGGCAACAAGCGTTACCTCGACTGCGCCAAGAGGTTTTCACACCGCCGATTGTTGACGCCGATGATGCAGCGTTACGACTGCCTCGACAATATGCACGCCAACACACAAGTCCCCAAAGTAGTTGGATTTGAGCGTATTGCCGAACTTTCGGGCGACGACAACTACCACACAGCGAGCGCATTTTTTTGGGACATTGTGACGGGCGAACGCTCACTCGCCTTCGGTGGCAATAGTCGCCGCGAACACTTCCCGAGTCGTGAAGCCTGCACCGATTTCATCAACGACATCGACGGCCCCGAAAGTTGCAACACCAACAATATGCTCAAACTCACCGAAGACCTCCACCGCCGCAACCCCGAGGCACGCTACGCCGACTTCTACGAACTCGCAACGTTCAATCATATCCTTTCCTCCCAACACCCCGGACACGGTGGCTACGTGTATTTCACGCCCGCACGTCCGCGCCATTACCGCAACTATTCCGCCCCAAACGAGGCTATGTGGTGCTGCGTTGGCACGGGTATGGAAAACCACGGCAAGTATAATCAATTCATTTATACACACGTAGGCAACGCATTGTATGTCAACCTTTTCGTGTCGTCGGAACTTAATTGGCGCGACCGCAACACCACCATCACCCAACAGACCTCGTTCCCATACGGCGAGAGTAGCCGAATCACCGTCACCAAGGGCGGAGGCGACTTCCAAATCCTCGTCCGTTATCCGGGTTGGGTAAGTCCGGGCAAATTTGAAGTGAAAGTCAACGGACAACCCATACAGCCCGTCAGTGGTCCTTCGTCATACGTTGCCATCAGTCGCAAATGGAAAAAAGGCGACGTCATCGACATCACATTCCCGATGCACAACACCGTGGCGTACCTTCCAAACGTTACCCAATACATTGCCTTGATGCACGGTCCAATACTCCTCGGAATGAAGACCGGCTCCGAAGACCTTGCGCACCTCGTTGCAGACGACAGCCGTTTTGGACAGTATGCGTCGGGCAAAAAACTCCCTGTCAGCGAAGCCCCGATTCTCATCAACAACCACATCGAGCAAATTGCCGACCAACTAACGCCCGTACCCGGCAAGCCGCTCCATTTCACGCTCTCCACGCGGATGGAAAACCCGATTCACAACGAGTTGCAGCCGTTTTTTGAAATCCACGATTCGCGATATATGATATATTGGCTCGCGCTCTCCGAAAACAATTACAAAGGCTTCCTCGACGACCTTGCAAAAGCCGAACAGGAGCGTCAGGCGTTGGAAAACCGCACCGTTGACAAGGTGCAGCCCGGCGAGCAACAGCCCGAAACCGACCACAAGATGTCCACCGACGAATCCTACACCGGCAACACCAACGATGTATTTTGGCGCGACGCCCGCGACGGACATTATTTCAGTTACATAATGCAGACCAAAGGCGAGACCGACCTCAGCCTCCGTCTCAAATATTGGGGCGTAGGCGAATGGAAGAGCCACGAGTTTGATATTTTCATCGACGACACCCTCGTCAAGTCTGTCAACAACACCGGCAAATACCGCATCTCGGAGTTCAAATACGAGACCTATCCCATCCCCGCCGACCTGTTGAAAGGCAAGACCCAAGTCTGCGTCAAATTCGTCGCCAAGCCCCGCAAACAGATTGGCGAAATCTTCGGCGTAAGATTGGTGAAAAATCAATAATTTTTTTACGACAACAACCAAATACAAATCGCCGCGTTGAACATCCTCAGCGCGGCGATTTTTTATTTTTTTTATTACAACAACTAAACTACATTTCGCACACCATAATGTACTCCTCATCATTTTCGTCCACAATCTCAAAACCGACTTTCTTATACATCTTTACGGCATAATTGGCCTTTTGAACGGCGAGCGAGACTTTGGCAAACCCTTTATCTTTAAGCATTTGCAACATTTTAATCATCAACGTCGTGCCAATGCCCTGCCCACGATATTCTTTGAAAAGTGAGATTGCGAAAGACGGCGTATTATTGTCGATATGACCATAATCATCCATAATTCTTGTCCACACCGCGCCCACAACCTTGTCGCCATCCACGGCAACGATGCAAAAATCGGCACTGCCCGACCCGAATCCCTCATAATAAACAGCGATTTCCGGTCTAAAAACAATCTCAAACTCCGGCGGCTCCACGCCCTCCGGCACAAAAATCGCCTCATACACAAAGGTTTTCAGAAGTTCTGCCTCCGAAGGCAATAGTTCACGGTAAGTAATTGTTGTAGTCATAATGTTTTGATTATTTTTGACGCAAATGTACGAAAAAAACAAATACTCGGGGCATAATTTTCTGTGTTTATGGGTTAGACAAATTTTTCAGATGTCTGACAATTTGTGTACGGCGAATATACGGATTGTCTTTAAAATTACAAGGGGATGGGGAAGATTTTTTTAGGAAAATAAAAACGGCTGCGATTAAGCAAGTCGCAGCCGAAAATTTTTGTCAATTAGACAACTTATCGTCTAATAACGCTAATACAGTTACGCAACCAACGATCACAAGCGTAGTTATCCACCAATTCAATGGCAAGAGTAATGCTATTGAGCATACTAAATACGCTATTACGAATTGGATTTTGTACTTGTTCAGCAATTCATCTTTCCATAGTTTTACCAATGTCCATATACCGAAAATAATCGGTATTATAGTCCACCAACCAATATCGAACCACAAACCGATATTTAAACCGAGAATTATAATTGAAAAGCAAACTTTCCACTCTGTATCGTTTTTTACCGCTGTTTTCAGTGTAACCGGAGGATTAATTTCGACAGAGTGTTGACAAACAAATTGGTTGTTAACATACACATCAAAGGTAGTTGTGCCTTCTCCATAATAATTTCCATCATAATTGCCGAAATTATGGGTTGTTATTTTATTACTTCCCGGGTTGAGCCATACTTTATATTTGCGAACATCGGATACACCATTTGCAGTTTTTACTCTTATTTCTACGATATAGTCTCGGTTGTTAGAGGACTTGCAGACAAGATCTATGTCAAGTACCAAAAACTTGACATCATTGACATATAGTTTGTCGTAAGAGTGTCCTATTATATTGCCATATTCGTCACATTTGAAATGTTCGATTTTGGCACAATAATACTGAGCAGACGTATTGGCAGTAGGTGTTGGTTTTGCCCAAGCATTGATAACTGTTTGTAAGTCATCATCATACTTCGGTGCTTGTTTCGTCTGTGTAGTCCGCGTGGTTTGCGTTGGCGGTGTAGTTCGCGTGGTTTGTGTCGTCCGTGCTGTCGGTTGTTTTTCAGGTTCGGTCTTGGCTTTTGGCTTCAATGTCACTTTTATGGGTTCTTTTATTCCGACAGCATTGTTAAAGCCGCTAAATATTTTTGTAACCTTTTCATTGTCAAACCCGTATGTATCGACAATTGATTTCTTTATCGCATTTACTTGCGTTATATCCTTGGCAACATACGCTTTGTAAATCCGTTCACCGTAGCCATCTTGATAAATTTGTGTGAGCATCTTTTTGGCATACGACATATTTTCAAATGCGTGAATATCCAAAAGAATGCTAATGACTCTCCTCTCTGACAAAACTTTTACGCCTTGTTCCTGAATGATTTGTTTTATTGCTTGTTTGAATTCCATTTTTGCATTTTAATAACTGCCGCCTGTCAAATCAAAATTGCCGCCAAAGTTGACTTCTCCTTGCCAACCACAACTCGGGCAACGAAAGTAATCTTTGTCGTTGCAAGTAACCGCACCGCAATTACAAAAGAAATGTCCATTGCAACCACAATACGGACACCCGGGAAAATTTTCGTCATTTTCCAATTCTCCGTGAACACTTGTCTTGTCAAAGTTTTCACGGCTTGCTTTGGCTTTGTCTATTTTAAAAGTCCACACAAGACGATAACGGTTTCTACCTATCGGGTCAACCGTGATGCCGTATGACTTCCTTGTTTTGCTGCAAGTTGCCATAATTACAAAAGCATCTTTGCTTACAGGTGTTAGTTCGCTCATTTTGTAGTTTGTTTATTAGTTAGCCAATGCACTTTTCTTTTTCAAAAGATTCTGCAAAGTTGCAGTTTCTTCTGACAATTCGTTTTCTGCAATTTGCAGCGCGCGTTCAGAATATTTCAAGTCTTGTTCTGATTTGGCAAGTGAGGTTTCCAATGCTTTCAATGTGTCTTCCAACTCTTTGACCTTGCTTTTTTTGCCGGTGATTAAATCCAAAAGTTTATTGACTTTTTCTTCGGTGTCCTTCCACTCCTTCAATGCAGTTTCATACTCTTGTTTCGTAGAAGCAATCTTTTTCTCGATGTCTACTTTTACCTGTTTGCTCCTTTCGTATTCAATTGTTTTGTCTATCCTTTCACTGTTGAATTTCTCGACACGATTCCGCTTTTCCGAAATCTCCTTGTCAACCTTCCGCGCAAGGAATTTGTTGTAAACAGACATATTTCCTGATACTTTGTCAGCATCATAAATCACTGCCAACGACATATCATCCTGACTGCCGCGTTTACTCAAATCGGGCAAAAGTTTCTTCACTTCTTCCGATGTTTTCTCCTCACCATTTTCAACAATGCCTTTGGCTATTTTGATGTAAAATTCAGCAAGGTTTTCTCCATCACCAAATGTGTCATCAATACCATCAGAACCAAGAAAAACCGCATCGGGGGATGTGCCATCGCCGCAGTAGCAATAGCGGAACTCATTCAACGGCTCGGTGTCGCAAAGTGAAGTCGTCTTATTGAGGAAACATTTGTCGTCCCACGGAACAGGTTCCGTAAAAATGGGATTGTCCTGCAATGCAATAATTTTGCCGTCGCCAATGTGGAAGGCGAACCAATATTCAGGTGTAAAAACCGCAACCATAAGCGTACAGCCGTATGACTTTTCAATTTTAACTCCGTTCTTAAATTCGTCTATCCATTCAGGTTCGCACAATTCACTTTCCTTTTCTGTGATAGGATTTTGTTGTGCGTGCCCTTCAATTTTTTGATACCACGTCGTTATTATTGACTTAAACAATTGTTCAAAAAATGGATAAAGTTCATCTTCCGTATTGTTTTTTGGGTCGTGCTTGGCAAGGCTTTGAGTGAACTTTTTTCCGTTGATTTGTCGTTTGTCAAAGTTCTCGACAAATTGTTTAATCAACTCTGCCGTTGTTTCGGCGGCGTATTTCGCGCCTATGTCGCTGCGGAAGTAACGCGCCGAGCCGTGTCCGTCACAAACAACGGCGGCTGTAAGTCCGTCAAGATTAATCGTCAGAGAATAGTCTTGACAGACCTTTCCGCTTTTGATATGGCTTTCGCCAATACAAGTGTAGTTAAATGCTTTCATAGTTTCTACCAATCCTCAACATCATTAAAGGATGTTGTGTCAACACCATCAACGCCATCCATACCATCAATTTGGTCTTGAATGGCATCGTTCATTTGCTCTTGCTTCGATTTCTCGCCTGTTGTTGTGCTTGTACTTGCAATCTGAGAGGATGTTACCGAAACCAAACGAATTATCTTCCGTAAAGCATCAGTATTGTGAACAGTCAGGATCGCTTCGTTGCTGCCGGTAAACTCTTTCAAAACATCTTTGTTGGCGTCATCTCCGATAGCAATGGCAAATTTCAAGCCTGCCTTGAACCAATTGTTTGCTTTGAGTTTTTCAAGTCCGACTTGGTAATTGTCAGTTGGTTCGCCATCCGACATCAGAATGAACACAGGGGCAAAACTTCCGCTCGCCGATTGCATCCAACCCTTGCTACGAGAAAGTTTTTCGGCGAGATGCAGACAGGCATCACCCAAAGATGTCATTCCGTCGGCATCCACATTGCGCCATTGAAAATTGCTTGCCGTCTTTGGTTCGTCGTAGAGCCACTTTACTTCGCTTGCAAAATCAAGCACAGCAATTTTGATTTCCGCATCGGGATTATTTTCTGAAATTTCGCCAATTATTGGCATCACTTCTTCCATTGCGCTATTGACAGCACCGATTTTGCTGCCATCCATACTGCCTGACGTGTCTATCAAAAAAAACATCGTCATCGTTCTGCGTGGAACGCTTTCTACTGAATCTAATAAACCCATCTTTTCCTGTTTTATTAGTTTATGATATTATTATTTCACCTTTGTCGGTATTGCATTTTGAACCAAAAGAGATTTTAATTCCGGCTTTTACCGGCATTGTCTCTTTCGGTGCAAGTTTTCTTACGCTACCGTTGGTTGTCTCCACTATCCATTCCTCTGCGCCGATGTTGGTGAGAGTGTAAATATTGGGATCTTTGGCGTATATGTCAACATATCCGTCGGCAGTGTTGTCATAGTCAAGGTAAATTCTACTCTTGGGAACAAGATAGATGTTCCGTTTTCCAAGTTTGATTCGTCGTGAAATATCAATCTTGTGTCCGCAATTGACACAGCAATTCTGTGTTGCTGCGTCAATGAACGTGTCTCTTTTGCAATTGGGACAGACGGCAGTTTCGTCTCTGAGGACGGCGAGAATTTTTTGCCATTCCGACTCCAAAATCCTTGACTGTGGATTTGTGATTTTTTCGCGGTTGAACTGTTCCGAAAATGTCTTTCTCAAAAGTTCGGGGAACAATTTCCATCGCATCAGCACGTTTTTGTGGATGCCCTTCACAGGACGGTTGCCACCTTCGGGAGAAAAAATGTACTCGGGGTCAGTACCATAAAACTGTTTTTCAAGTTTTTCGGTCAGGCACGGACAACCCGCAACTTTCGCACCCTCCAACGGATGGTTGCCAAAAAATAGCAAGAACAAGATTACCGAAAGAGAAAACCTGTCGCTGTATTTGTCGGGATTGCCACCGGTTACAACTTCGGGTGCCATATAGCGCATTTTGCCCTTTATGCCTGAATTTTTGCCGTATGGGCTTACATTGTCGTTATCGCAAATCAGGACATCGCCATCCTGCGGACGGATGAAAAAGTTGCCGTCGTTCAAGTCTTGGTAACTGTAACCAAGTTGGTGAAGATTTTTGAATCCGTCACAAATTTTCATCGCAGCATTGAGCATTGCGTAAAAACTTGTAAATTTTTGTTTTGCGAGCAAGAAATCTCCAAACTCATAGTATCCTTGCGGACGGAGTTTCATTATGTAGCCGAATTGTCCGTCGTGGACCTTGGTGAGATACTTAGGCCAAATAAAAGCGTCAGACGGTGCTTGCGAGGCTGCATTGTTCTTCAAATTTTTGTAGAAACTCTCGTCAGGGATTGAAGTGTACCACTTCAAAGCCATATCCTTCCCGTTCAGGTCAACGAGATAGACTATGCCCTGACCACCGCGACCGAGTTCCTTTTTCACAATGCAAGTGTCGCCGGTTTCAAGCGGAATGCGTTGGTTTGTTTTGAGTTCTATCATAGTTAAATTTGTTTTTAATATCATTAATGTCAATGTATTTTACATATCTTGCATTTTCCATTTCGTCATAGTTAGCGAAGTCATCTTTATTAAAAAATTGTTCAACATTTTGATGAATATTATTGTCAATTTCATCTTTTGTGTAAAATAATATGACTTTATGATCTTTAACCTCGAAATATCTCAATTGCCCTTTTCCTATTAGAAATTGTTTAACCTCCTTGAACACTTCTTGTTCGCATTCTTTTCGTATATTTGAACTTTTAAACTTTGAACTAAGTCCAATAACCAAAGTGATAATGAGTATTGTAACTATAAAAACAATTATCGCAATTAAGCATATTAATTTTATTGTTTCTTTTGTATTTGTATCTTTGTCATCAAACCAAAATGTTAAAATACTAAATAGTAATAACATTATCCAAAAAGCGATTAATAAGATTCCTAACCCTATAACTAATTTTGATGGTGAGTATGGTTTGTTTTTATACCACGTATAATTAAATGCAAATAAATTCTTGTCATTAATTCCGAAAATATTATCAATGTTCTCCATTTTCCAAACAGGAACTTCATTGACTTTAAACCTTATTTTTAAGGCTTTGGCCATCCAAAACCAAATGATGGAAAGAGACAAACCAAATACGCTCGTGAACAACAAAAAGTAGGATGAACAATTTGCAAATAAATCGGAGTTTATATCCTTGAAATTTAGAATAATTGTACCGTATGCAGTAAAACAAATGGCAATAAACGTCCATACAAACATTGAGTTTTTCCAAAAACGTTCCAACTCATTGTCTTTGTTTTGGTTGTAAATGTTATACAACTTTTCGATGCCTTCTCGGGTATCGAAACTATGAGGTACATCACCATTATTTGAAGTAGGTGTACCTTCTCCTTCAACTGTGTTACTCATATACTTCGTGCTTTGTTTTCACGCCACCAACTTATCGGACAACAGGTTACTTCAAATCTCTCTCAGACGGACATAAAAAGTGCGTGAACACTCCTTATGTACTCTGAGGTATTTGGCGTAACCTGTTTCGGTATAAGTTCTTTAATCGCGTCCACGCAATGCACGGACGTCTGCGAACTTATTCCACCGAAACATCATCTAATCGCCAAATTTTCAGAGTTCCGAATAAATAGCAAACGCTAAGTTTTACAATATGTTAGTTTTTATTTCGCTTGGCGGAGCAAGCCCCGCCGCTTTTTGTTCATTTTCGTGTTTTTTAGTTTGTACTCGTTGGCAAATTTACAAAAAAATTATATTCACAAAACATTTTTTTATCTTTTTTCAAAGAAATTTTTTTCGGCGGTTTTTTAAGGGGTGAAAACCTTAAATATTTTGGCATTTTAATACGTCATCACCCCCACACCCAAAGGCGGTTTGACAATAGAAGTACAATTGGCGTAAAAATAATTTCCAATCCACGAAAACATTTGTAACTTTGCGAGACAATAAAACACAGAATACAGCAAATGTCAGAATACGATATAGCACTTGAACTTGCTCGCCTACATATTTTGAAAGGTGCAGATTTCTTTAAACAATTAAAAAAAATAACAGGTCTGCATATTTTCAAATCCGTAGATGGAGGAAACAATATTTTTGCAGCGGAAGGAAGCCACAGAGATGACTTCCCAATGTTGCTTGATGCTGCCCGCAAAGCCGTACAACTCGGCAACAAAGTTTATATTTTACCAAACCCAAAAGGAATAAGAACAGCGGATTTTATATTTGAAAGTCGCGGTATTTACAAAATGTATGACCTTAAAACCATTCAGGGGAAATCATCTGTGCTAAACCGTTTATTGGAATCCATTGGGCAGACAAACCACATACTACTCAATATGACAACGGATTATAATGCTCGCTTGTTGGCGAAAGAAATATCCAAGTATTTTAATGTTAATCCCAATGCCATAGAAGTGCTTATATTCAAAGGGTTAAAAAACATTGTTGTCAAAAGGGAAGCGGTAATCGACAAAGATTTTGTCAAGACATTTATGTTCTCATATTACAAATAAAAGTCATCTCGCAAAAGATGACTTTTAAAAATGGGCGGTGGCGATATAGTCCTGCCCTCTCGGGATTCTACCCGGATAGCCAAACCGATGGTTTGACATTGCAAATGTAAATACATTTTCCGACTAATCCAAATATTTCAAACGTTTTTTTGCAAAAAAGTTTTGAAAAACCTGAAAATTGTTTTAACTTCGTCAAACAAAAACAATTCACTATGACAAACCAAAGAATCACTCCAAATCGCATCACGCAACTCGCTACAAACGAAGTGTTTGTATTCGGCAGCAATCTCCAAGGACATCATTACGGCGGAGCGGCGAGGATAGCCAATGAAAAATTTGGCGCAATATTCGGACAGGGCGTCGGGCTTCAAGGTCAGAGTTACGCCATACCGACAATGCAAGGCGGTGTCGAAACCATCCGCCCATACGTCGATGAGTTCATTGAATTTGCCAAACAGCATCCCGAACTCATATTCTACGTAACGCGCATCGGCTGCGGCATCGCCGGCTTCCAAGACAGCGAAATCGCGCCACTGTTCAGAGGCGCAATTGGAATAGAGAATATCGCTCTGCCACAGAGTTTTATGGACGTTATAGGAGGTTGATCAATATGCCCCCCACTCTCCCCATATCCTCCATCGTCCCCGACGTAATCTCTGCGCTGAAAAACAATCAGTGCATCGTCATCACCGCGCCACCCGGCACCGGCAAAAGTACGTTGTTGCCATTGGAGATAATGAAAAACTACCTCACTAACGACCGCGAAAAAATCTTGATGCTCGAACCGCGAAGGCTCGCCGCTCGGTCTATCGCAACAAGAATGTCAGATATGATGGAAGAGCGTGTGGGACAGACTGTTGGCTACCGAGTTAGGTTTGAATCTGTCATCAGCGACAAGACCCGCATCGAAGTATTGACGGAAGGAATTTTGACGCGGAGATTGCAGAGCGACAATGAGTTAAAGGACGTCAGCGTAATAATATTTGACGAATTTCACGAGCGCAGCCTCAACGCCGACCTTGCGTTAGCATTAGTCCGTGAATGTCAACAGATATTGCGCCCCGACCTCAAAATCGTCATTATGTCTGCAACAATTGATTGCGACAACATCTCGCAAATGCTTGACGCTCCGGTGATTCGCGCTGAGGCAAAAATGTACGATGTGGAGATTAATTACGAAGGTGGCACCGACCCATCCACCGCCGCCGCGCAGACCGCCGCAACAATAAGCAAGGCGATGCGTCAACACGACGGCGATGTACTCGCATTCCTGCCCGGCGAGGCTGAAATCCGCAAATGTGAAGAACTCCTCCGCAATTCGTTCCGCGACAATCCCGACATCCGCATACATCCGTTGTATGGAATGTTGCCGCTCCAACAACAGACCGAAGCCATAATGCCCGACCGTCAAGGTCGCCGCAAAATCGTTCTTGCAACCTCAATTGCTGAGACATCGCTTACAATAGAAGGCGTTAAGATAGTGGTGGACAGCGGATTGTGCAGGATTCAGAAATTTGACCCCGACACGTCGCTCTCGCACCTCGAAACCATCAAAATCTCCTTGGATATGGCTACGCAACGTGCCGGTCGTGCCGGTCGTGTGAGCAACGGGTATTGTTACCGGCTGTGGAACAAGTCTGAAAATCAATATATGCAGCCCAACCGCAAGCCCGAAATCGAATACGCCGACCTTGCGCCGCTCGTCCTCGACCTTGCGCGTTGGGGCGAGCCAAATCCCGAAAATCTTTCGTGGCTCACTCCGCCCGATCGACGAGGCATCGCCACCGCCCGCGAACTTTTGCAACGTCTTGACGCTTTGGATGATAACTACGCCATCACGCCCGCCGGCATCGAACTCAGCAACATCCCCACGCATCCGAGAATTGCAAAAATGCTCATTGCCGCCCGCCGTGAAAAACTCCTTCCTCTCGCCGCCGACATCGCCGCGCTCTTAGACAACCGCGACCCGCTGCCCAAGGAATCCGGCACGGATTTCAACCTCCGCATTGAGGCTCTCCGCCGCAACCGCAATGAAAATCGTCATAACCGCGCTCTCGATAATATTGAACGCAACGCTCTGCAATACAGGAAGATGCTCGGTTGCAATGCTGCCGACAACGCCGCCATCGACCCCACCGACACGGGTTTCCTACTCGCGCAGGCGTACCCCGAGCGCATTGCCTTCGCCCGCCCCGGCAACAATGCCCAATTTATGCTCACAAACGGCAATATTGCGATGATGGACTACCACGACGCCATCGCCGGTGAAAGTTGGATTGTGATTGCATCCCTCAACGCACGCGACGGCATCGGCAAAATCCACCTCGCCTCGCCGCTCGACCCGACGATGTTGAAACCGATGATTAAGACCCGCGAATCGGTCTCTTGGAACACAAAAAAAGGCGGCATCGTGTCCGTCTCCCAAATGTGCCTTGGTTCGATTGTCCTGAGCGAAAAACCTTTGCAAAATCCTGATACAGACCTAATTGAATCAGCCGTCATTGCTGCCATCAAGAAGGAGGGCGACGTGCTTTTGGATTGGAACGACGAGACCGTCAGTCTCCAAAACCGCATCCTTAGTCTCCGCCGTTGGAATCCCGACGGCAATTGGCGCGACGTCTCCACACCGACCCTGATAGCCGACTGCGAAAATTGGCTCGCGCCTTACCTCAACGGCGCAACCACCACCGCACAACTCAAAAAAATCAATCTCTCGGAAGCCATTCGTTATTCGGTTTTGGATATTAATCAGCAACAACTCCTTGACACTCTTGCCCCTACGCACGTCCGCGTACCGAGCGGCAGCAACATCCGTTTGAAATATCAGTCAGACGGTTCGCAGCCGGTTTTGGCGGTGAGGTTGCAGGAATGTTTTGGGATGGAAGACACCCCGCGCGTCTGCAACGGCACAATCCCCGTCCTGATGCACTTGCTCTCGCCGGGTTACAAGCCCGTCCAAGTAACCTCCGACCTCCGCAGTTTTTGGGCAAACGCCTACTTTGAAGTCCGCAAAGAACTACGCGCCCGCTACCCCAAGCACGTTTGGCCCGACGAGCCGGAGAAAGAACAGGCGGTTAGGGGGGTGAAAAGGAGGGGGTAATTTCTGCTATATATAATGTAATTACTAAAACTCCATCTTGAACCTTCCATTGCCCTTCATACTCTCGTAAACATCCTCGTTGAAGGTGTAATATTTCGGTGTGCGACCAGCGTGTCTATCGGAGGAAACGACAACCCCATCCAACGACTGGCACTCTGAAATCACGCCCGATTGGAGAATCTTCTTCATAAAATTCCTGCGGTCAAACTTGATGCCCAAAATTGACTCGTACAAACGCTGCAAGTCAGGTATGGTAAAGTGCCTGTCCATCAGGTCAAAACCTATCGGCTCAAAATGTATCTTCTCCCGCAACGTCTGCAACGCCTTGGCGAGTATCTCCTTGTGGTCGAAGGCGAGGTCGGGCAGCGCGTTGAGAGGAAACCAACGGGCGTCGGAAGCATCGTCGCCACCCTTGACATCCGATTTTTTGACAAGCGAATAATACGTAACAGAAATCACGCGCTCGCGGGGGTCACGGTCAACAGCCGAAAAAACTCCCAATTGCTCAATTACAGACGGCTTCAACGACGTTTCTTCATACAATTCGCGGCGGATGCATTGGTCGGTGGTCTCGTCCATGCGGAGAAAACCGCCCGGCAACGCCCACAAACCCTTGTAAGGCTCTATGCCGCGACGTATCAACAGGATTTTGATGCACTGACCGTCGAATCCGAACACAGCGCAGTCAGTAGCCACCGCCGGATGGGGATATTCGTATTTATATTTTTGAGATGCCATTTTGATGCAGTTTTAGCGTTAATAATACGCAAAAGTAATATTTTTTGTAGTTATTATAAAAAAAATCATTACCTTTATGCAAAATTTTTTCACTAAAAACGTATCGATATGCCCATCAAAGATTGGAACGACGACGACAAGCCTCGCGAGAAACTGATGCGCCACGGTGCAGAGACGTGTTCAGTGGCAGAATTGCTGGCTATATTAATTGTGAACGGCACGAAGGACAAGTCGGCTGTGCAGCTCGGCGAAGAAGTAATGCGCACCTGCGACAACAACCTCGTGTGCCTCGTGCGCAATTCCATGGATTCGTATCAGACAGTTGAAGGCATCGGCCCCGCAAAGGCTTGCATCATCAAGGCGGCTGCTGAACTCGGCAGGCGCATACACATCGCTAACCTCGGCGAGAGGGTCAAGATCAATTCGCCGGAGGAAGCGTACAACTATATGCAGTTCCTCAAATGCGAGCCTGTGGAGGAGTTTTGGGCTTTATACACCAACAATTCAGGAATGTTGCTGCACAAGACGAAGGTAGGCGACGGCAACGCGGGCGATGTGCTTGTTGACTTCCGCAAACTCACCCTCAACGCCCTCAATTGCAATGCATCCCGCGTTATCCTATGCCACAACCACCCCGGCGGTACAATGATGCCATCACGGGAAGACATCAACGTCACCAACAACATCAAAGAACTGATGAAAAAAATCAACATCTCTGTCGTGGAGCACATCATCATCGCCGGCGACACGTATTTCAGTTTCGTCGAAGGTCAAATGCTATAATGGCACAATTAAAATATATTTCTAATTACTGACGTTTTATTTCAAAAAACTTATTATATTTGCGCAATATAATCTTAAAGATTGAGGCAATGATGAAAGAACACAACATAAAACTTGACGAATATATACCGTCAACGAAAACATCCACTCCCCCACCGCCGACAATCGACGACGAGGAAGAAGATGTCAAGTACGAATACGTGTGCGTCAACAAGGAACATCTCATTGCACGTGCAATGGCAGGCTATTGGCAGGTAAAAGCCGGTTATGGCATTGACGGAGACGAAGTAATGAGATTGTTGGACGAAAGATATAAATAGCAGCTGTATGGGAATTGTATGGTCTTATTATGCCCTGAATGCGCTATACAACACTCTTGACTATGTGGAAGAAAACTTTGGCAAAGCAACGCTGAACAAACTAAAAAAAAGCGTCAAACATATTAATGCAATGCTGCCCAAGCAACCCTTTGCAGGTCAAATAGAACAGCTGTTGGAAGATTCCCCGATCCAATTCAGGAGCATTTTGGTAAGCGAAATCAACCGTATTGTTTACCGCGTCACCGAAAACGAAATTATTGTGGTTGATTTTTGGGATATGCGGCGCGACCCTGATTTTCTTGCAAAAAGAATTTCCAATTACTGATAGAATATTCCGCGAAAAATATTATCTTTGCGCATCATAAAAATGATACATCGTGAGCATCAGGTACTGCCATCATAAGGACATCGACTTCGACAAGTGGGAGAACTGCGTCAGCAATTCCCTCAATGCCTGCGTGTTTGGACACGTGTGGTACTTGAACAACATTTCGCTCGCGTGGGACGGCATCATAATGGGCAATTACGACGCGGTGATGCCCGTATTCCGCGACGCCGACAGGATGTACCTGCCTTACGGGATGCTTTGGACGGGCATTTACTGCAAAGACAGCCTTACGCCAAGAATCTGCCAAGAGTTTATGAATTTTATCGACCAGACGTTCAAGTACATCAACATTACGTTCGATAAGTATTTCTTTGACAATGTGCAAGTTGACGGCCGTCTCTCAAAGGAATACATCTACCAATTGGACACCTTCAAAGGCATATCAAACATCGACGTGCAGGGATTGGTGGGGACAGTCAATTACAACCGCTATTCCTGCCGCGACCACATCATCAACACCGTGAAGGCAGTGATATACAGCGATTTTATGGACATCGACAAGTCGCTCTCCTTCAAGACCGCAATGATGCTCAAAAACCTGACCTACAAGGCTGTGGAACACCGTTTCGGCTGCTATACCGAACTTTTGGAACGCAACGTCTCGCCGAGGGGTGCGGCGTTGGCGGTGTATGGCGACAGCTACATCTTCGTGCCGTTTTTTGGTACAGTCAATATGCCCACTGACGCAAGCTATGGACGGATTTTGCTGCTCTCGCACATCGTCAACAAGTATTTTGCGCACAAGCCGGGCATCCTCGTCATCGACCCTCAGAAAAGCGGAATCCCGCCGCAGGCCCTCGAAAAAATGGGCTTCAAGAAATACGCATATTGCCGCTACAAAGTGGATATGCTGTCAAAATTCACCAACTTATTCAAGACAAGCAACAGACAAACACAATTCAGCGAATGAAAATAATATCATACAATCTCAACGGCATCAGAGCCGCAGTTACAAAAGGGCTATACAATTGGCTCAAACAGGAACAGCCCGACATCCTCTGCATACAAGAGACCAAGGCGCAGCCCGAACAGATAGACGAAGTGGAATTCAAGCGTCTCGGCTACAAGTGCTATTGGCACTCGGCGCAGAAAAAAGGCTATTCAGGCACGGGCATCGTCACAAAAATAGAACCCAAGCACGTGGAATACGGTATGGGCATCGAGAAGTACGACGACGAGGGACGTGTAATCCGCGCCGACTTCGATGGTTTTTCAGTGATTTCGGTCTATCATCCGTCCGGCACGAGCGGCGACGAGCGTCAGGCGTTCAAGATGCAATGGCTCGAAGATTTCACCGAATACATTGAAAACTTGCGTAAGGACTTTCCAAAACTCATCATCAATGGCGACTTCAACATCTGCCGCCTTTGGATAGACATCAACAACCCCGAAAAACACGAAGACGTGTCGGGATTCCTGCCCGAAGAGCGCGAATGGTTCCAGAGGTTTGTAGATTTGGGATACGTGGATAGTTTCAGGGAGTTCAATAGCGAAGCCAAACAATATTCGTGGTGGTCGTACCGTGGCGGCAGTTACCAGAAAAACCTCGGCTGGCGCATCGACTACAATATGGTAACATACAACCTCAAAGACCAACTCCGCGCCGCCTTCATCCGCCCCGAACTGAGATTCAGCGACCACTGCCCGGTGGGGATTGAGATATTTTAAGATTATGACAGGAACAGTAATTAAATCCACGGGCAGCAATTATCTCGTTCGGCAGGGCGACGGCGCGATTGTCACTTGCAAGATGCGCGGCAAACTTCGTCTCGATGGCAATAAGAGCACCAACCCAGTTGCCGTGGGCGACGTTGTGGATATCGACATTGAGGACGATGGCTCAGTAGGCGCAATCAAAAAAATTCACCCCCGCCGCAACTGCATCGTCCGCCGCGCCACCAACCTCAGCCGTCAGTCGCAGGTGATTGCCGCCAATATAGACCAATGCCTGATTGTTACCACCATCATCCTGCCCGAAACTCCAATAGAGTTCATCGACAGGTTTTTGGTGTCGGCGGAGGCGTACAAGGTGCCGCCGGTGCTGGTGTTCAATAAGTGCGACTATTACGACGAGACGCCGATTCAGGAAGAATTGCAACACCGCATCAATCTATACACGAAAATTGGTTACCGTTGCCTCTGCACGTCGTCAGTGACTGGCGAGGGCATCGACGAACTGCGCGACCTTCTCCGCGACAAGACTACATTGCTTTCAGGACGCTCCGGCACGGGCAAATCAACACTCGTCAACACCGTGAATCCCGGTCTCAATCTCAGGACGGGCGAGATTTCGATGTCGAGCCTCGATGGCAAACATACCACGACTTTTGCCGAAATGTTTCCTTTAAGTTTCGGCGGCTATGTAGTTGATACGCCAGGCATTAGGAGTTTTGGCACAAGTGGATTGTCCAACGAGGACGTAGCCCACAATTTCCCGGAGTTTTTCAGCAGGCTGAGCGAGTGCCGCTTTTATAATTGCACCCACACCAACGAACCCGGCTGCGCCGTGAAGGCGGCTGTCGAAAGCGGCGAGATAGAACCGTCGCGATACGAAAGCTACATCTCGATATGCTTCGGCGAGGACGGCAAGTATCGGGAAGGACGGCGAGGCTTGTAATCAACTGATATTCAACGCACATATATGGAGTTTTTACCAAATCTGCCAAAAAAAGTGAGATTTGGTAAAAACTTTTCATAACCAATTGATTATCAATAGGAATTTTTTACAATTTCTCCCACACCACACCGCAAAAAATAAGCGGAGAATCGCAACATTCCCCGCTTATTGGTATATATATAATTAGTGGTATGGATAAAACCGATTTAATTTGCCATCCTGTAGATGTTGGCGATGTCGTCGGCGGTCAAGACCTTGAATTTTCCAATTGTCATAGTGTAATCACGGGTGCACTTACGCGCCATCTCCTTGATTTCGTCATCGGTGACTTGGCGTCCGATGAGTTCGGGGATGTTGATGGGCATCCCAATTGCGTGGTAGAAACGCTCAATCGCCTCAACACCCTTGATTGCAGTGCCTTCGGGGTCGGAGTAGTCGTTGGGAACGTCCATCACATTTACAGCAAAACGCACAAACCTCGATACATCCTCCTTCATCACATAACGCGCCCAGCTCGGCCAGATTGCCGCGAGAGCCGCGCCGTGCGTGGCGTCAAACAATGCGCTCAATTCATGTCCTATCTGATGCGTAGCCCAGTCGCCAATACGTCCACAGCCTGTGAGACCGTTGTGCGCGAGGCTGCCCGCCCACATTATCTGCGCACGGTTGCGGTAGTCTTCGGGATTTTTGAGCACTGCAAACACACATTCCTTGGCGGTGCGCAGAAGCCCCTCAGCCATATTGTCGGAAAGCGTCATATCGACGTCGTGCGAAAAATAACGCTCCATCGTGTGCATCATAATGTCGGTAACTCCCGCCGCCGT
>JAEEGK010007799.1_pt1 | contig 25455 bp, 17 predicted proteins | sample 8958771 | NCBI WGS metagenome assembly JAEEGK01 (sample SAMN16246547, study PRJNA631951) | gut metagenome | biome: gut microbiome; feature: rumen; material: SC-attached | host: Bos | place: Iran: Karaj | collected 2018-10
CTAAAATCTTGTGGTTTTGATTTCTTTGTTTGTTTTATTTTTTGTTTTTTATTTTTATTGAAAAATAAATTTTTAAACAATTATTTTTCATCATATATTATATTTATAATAATAAAAAATAAATGGAACATAAATCTTTAAAATACTGGAAGAACCAAACCCCTCCAACAACAGGCAAAAAATACACAGATGATCTATTTCCTCCAAATGCAAATTCTTTAATAGGAAAAGATTCTTCTGGTAATTTCATTGACAAAGTAGAAGGAGAAAAACGTGCCACAAAAATTGACACAAAAGTGATTGGATGGATGAGATGTAGTGATTTATATAAAAATCAAAAATATCTTCTATTTGAAAATAAAATTGAAAAAGATGATATTAACCAAGGAATTTTAGGTGATTGTTATTTTTTAGCAAGTGTTGCAGCTTTAACAGAATATCCAAATTTAGTTTATCAAATGTTTAGAACTAAAACAATAAATCAAGAAGGTTTTTTTGAACTAATATTTTTTATTGACGGAGAATACCAAATAGTTATTGTAGATGATTATATTCCTATTGATAAAAGGACTAAAAAGGAAGTATATGCAAGACCAAATAAGAATGAAATATATGTTTGTATATTAGAAAAAGCTTGGGCAAAAATAAATGGTGGATATGTAAATATAATTAAAGGTTGGATGCATCAAGTATTAGAAACATTTACCGGATTTCCAAGTGAATCATATAATCATACAAAAATAAGAAGAGATTTTCTCTGGTCTCAAATTAATTTCGCAATAAATCATAATTGTATATTATCATGTTCATCTACAAAAAATGTTGACAGTAAAGGACTTGTTAATTCTCATGCTTACACTTTAATAGGAACTTATATGATTAAAAGTAAAGGAAGAATTATTAAATTAGTGAAATTAAGAAATACTTGGGGATTTGGAGAATGGAATGGTGATTGGAGTGATAAAAGCCCTTTATGGACTGAAGAAGAAAAAAGTCAAGTTGAATTTATTAGTAAAGATGATGGTACGTTTTATATGAGTTATGAAGATTATTTTAAACATTTCATTATTACTGATATTTGTTATGTACAATATGAAAGTTATTCTAAAAGCTTTAAAATTGAAGGGGAAGATATTAGGCATGGTCAAGTATTTAATATTTATTTAGAAGAAGAAGGTTTTTTATCGGCAGCTGTCATTAGAAAAATGTGGAGATTTAATAGAGATTATACTGATACTATTATTCCTACAGCTTTAATTTTAATGAGATATGACCCTAATAAAGAATATCATTGTATGATGAGTGATTTCGAAGGTGCTAATAATACATTTGAAGATACTTCCATATCTAAAAATCTAAAACCTGGTTATTATATTTGTTATACTTATCATGATATACCTCATTCTACAAAAAAAGATGAGACTGAATATTTTGTAAAATTTGATTGTGGTAGTAAATTCAAGGTTAGAAAATCTAAGATGGATGATTATAAAGAAGGTTTCCCATTTTTAAAAAAAATGATAATTCAAGATATTCTTGGTGATAAGGTTTTAAAACAAAATGATAAATTTACTTCATTTGTAAGTTCATATAAAAAGAGTGGAATAGGTCATCGTATGGTATATAATAATACTAAAAAAATAATGAAATTTATAGAATCATCAAAAGATATGAAAAATCAATTTATATTATCACCATATTCAGAAGATACTAAGGACACATGTGAATGGTATATTATACCAGGAGAAGTTGATTGTTTATTGACAATGGAATTAAGTTCTAAAGTAAAATCAGAAATAGGATTAAAAGCAAAAGGAACTTATGTATCTAAAGCACCTCAAGAAGAATATAATGAAATAAATGTACAAGAATACGCAAATGACCAAGTTTCCAAAGAAGATAATTCTAATGTTGAAGAATATTATGATTATATTACTATATCTTTAGAAAAAGCTAAAGAAGATTTACAATTCGCTCAACTTGATATGTCTTCTTTGACAAAAGCACAATTAGAAAAGAAAGAACCAGCTTTTATGAAAAATATTTTAACTTTAGCAGCTCCATCAAATGAAAAGGATTTATCATGGACTAGTATAAAAACAAAAGATGGGAAATATGTTGGTCAAATAAATAAAAATAGAAAAAAAGAAGGAAGAGGAATATTTCAAACAGATACAAATATATTTTTAGGATATTTTGTAGATAATAAAGAGAATGGAGAAGGTATGATATTTGATATAGGACTTAAAGAAGTAAAATATAAAGGAAATTTTGTGGATGGATTAAAAAAAGGAAAAGGAGTAATTTATTATAAAAATGGAGATAAATATGAAGGAGAATTTGATAATGATGTGAAAGAAGGACATGGTATTTATACTTTTAAAACTGGAACTACTTGGGAAGGACCTTTCCATGATGATAAAATGGACGGTGAAGGAATTTTTAAAGGAAAGAAAACTAGAAAAGTCATTTATGAAAAAGGAATTTTGAAAAAATAATTTTTTTAAAAGTTTTTATTTTAAAAACTTTATTTAATATTTAATAAGTTACTAAAAAGAAACTGATTTTTGGATTTAACATTAAATAAATTTTATTTAAAAATTTTAATATCAAAAAACAAAAGAGTATAAGACATAATATTAAAAAGATTATTATTATTTAATATCATTTTACAATAAAAAAATGAATATTTAATTTACTTAATTAAATAAAAAAATTAATCAATAATATAAAAATCCAATTGTATAAAATAATTAATTAAAATGAAGATATTAGGCTTATTATTTCTAACATTAATAGCATTTTCTTCATCACATGAAGTAGCTCTTAAAGTAACACCTATTGATTTTGTAAAATGTGTTTTTGCATCAGAAACTCTTCTTAAAGATATTAACAGAGTGATTGAACTAGTTAAAGAAGGTGATTATATGAAATTAGTTCTTGAATTAATTGAAATGTTTCCAAAAGCTTATGAAGAAGTAAATAAATGTTTAAATCCTGAAGTTGTTTTATATGCTAGTCAAAAATTAAAATGTAATATGGAGAACAGAACATTCTATACTTGTACTTGGTATAGTAAAGATTCTTGTTGTAATTTAGGAGGTGTTAGTTGTAAAAAATTGCCTTTACCAAAATTATGCCAAAGAAGAATCAGATGGACTGAAGTTAGTAGAATTGAAAAAGAAATAAATTCCGAATGAACAAAAATTAAATAAATTGTTTGTATTAGATTTTTGAAAAAATTTATAAAAATTTTCTTTTTTTTATTTTATAAAATATGATATTTATTTTATTGATTAAATGTCGGAATATTTTCTTGTAAATTCATTAGATTATAATCAAATTTATTATTTAAATCACTTTCACCTACTTCATCTTCAATGAAAGAACTATTAATAGAAATATCGACTTCAATTTCTTCAATATTATCTAAATTATCTTCTTTATTTTCATTTATTTTAATATTTCCTTTCTTTAATCTTTCTTCTGTTATTTCTTTTTCTAATGATAATTCCCAAAAATTTTTATTATCATCTAATAATAATATTAATTCTTTTTTATTTGGTTCTTTATCACATATTTTATTATGTTTTAATATTTTATCTAATGAATTTAATTGATTAATTTTTTTATAATTTTTGAAAATTTTTTCTTCATCATAATCAGTTAAAATTAAATTATAAATATTATCTAATTTATTTCTTAAATTACTTAAATCTTTCAATAATTTATTTTGTTGATGAGAGTAATTTGAAAATGATTTATCTTCATTTTTATCTTTTACTGATTTAAGAATGTTATTATCTTTATCTTTTTCCATTGGAATATTTGGTTTAATTATTTCAGATGAAACTCCTCCCTCAAAATCTTCTTTATTATTAATTATCTTATTTAAAATTTTATTTGAACTTTCTAATTTATTTAATCTTATTTTTAATAGTTCAATTATATTTATTATTTTTCTTACATTTTCATCATTATCAGTGATTTGAACATAATGTTCTTTTAATAAATCTTTATCGAATTGATATGTTTTTTTTAAATCTTCTATTTTTTGCTTTATTTTCTCATTTTCTGTTGCAAAATGCTCTATTTTTTTTCTTAAAAAAGATTTTTCTTCCTCTAAACATTCATTAGATATTTTAGATTTTTTTGACATTAAAAAATCATTTTAACAATTAATTAATAATAAAATAATGTTATTTAAAGAGAAAAAAAAGAAAATAATTTTAAAAAAATAGATAATTAAAAAGAAAATATAAATTTATAAACTATTTAAAAGAGTATTTCAATAAAATTATATCCAAAGAATTAAAATCAAATTAAATCATAAAGAAATTATAAAAAATTTGAAAATCAAAAAAAAAACAATTTATTTAAATAAACAAAAAGTGTAAAAATTTAAATCGTAAAAGAATAAAAAATAAAAAAATTAAATGTCCAAAATTAAATCTCATATAATACAAAATTATTATAAAAACAATTATTTATGTGAAGAAAAGCATTCAATAATATGGGCAGGGAAATTATTAATATATAATTCATCAGAATGTAATAAATGTGGTTTAAGAGAATCAGGAGGAATAACATTAAGATGGAAATGTGAGAAATGTAATAAAATATATTGTTGTAAATGTTATCCTATAATAGTAGATAGTAAATGTCCAAATAATCATCATTTAAAAGAAACTAATAAATTTAGTGAATGTAATTTTAATGGTTATAGTTGTGATAAATGCTTTTCTCATTTTAATATTTCTCAAGGAGTTTATTATGATGAGGATTGCAATTATACTATTTGTGTAAATTGCTATAAAGATGCTTCAGATATTCCTGATATTATTGAAGATTAATATTGTTAATTGATAAACTTACTGTTTTATTATATTTAAATGTTTTTTTATTAATATATTAAAATTTACAAATGATTTTTTTTAGTTTAATTATATTAATTATTTAATTAGATTTAAAATTAATTTTAAAAAATGTTTACCACTACAAAAATTTTTAATAAACCAGAAAAATTAAAATCTTCATTAACTCAAATTGAACCATCAGATTTGGAAAAAATAAATAAAATAATAGAAAAAATAAAACAAAACCCAGATTCATATAATTTTTTATATCCAGTAGATGTAACAAAAATAACAGATTATTTAAGAGTAATAAAAGACAGACCAATGGATATAAGTACAATAGAAACTAAATTAAAACAAAAAAGATATCATTTTATTCAAGACATTGTTGATGATTTTCAATTAATTTGGGATAATTGTAGAATTTATAATAGAGAGGATTCTCTAATTTATAATCAAGCTGAAAAAATGGATAAATTTTGTAAAGAAACTTTCAATTCTTATTATCATATTCAACAAAATGAAAAAAAAAATTTTGTATCTGAATATAATAATAATGTTTATGATGAAGAAGCTTTTAATAATCCTAATTATTATAATGAAAGTGGAAGTCCTATTGAACCTTATTTTCAAAATATTAAAAATAAAATTATTTTGGCCAGAGCAATTAAAAGTTTAAATCCAAAGCAAATGAAATATTTAATTGAAAATTGTAATGAAATTAAACCTTATATTACAATTGATGATGATAAAACTAAAAATTTTAATATTCATATTGAAAATATGATTATTGATGATTTAGATAAAATTTCTTTATTTGTTAATGAGGTTATTAATAAAAAAGAATGAAATATTTTATATATTATATAATAAAATGTATTTAAAAATTTAGAAAAAAGACAATTGATAATTTGAAAAAATCAATAAATATTTATATAATTACATTAGAATAGCTCCCTTAATAAATAGAGATAAATATATTAATTACAAATTATTTATTCTTTGTTGTCATAATTTTTTGAATAAAAAGGATATTAAAATAAAAAAACTTGAAACATTTGTGTTTACTAATTAAAATTAGCATATAAATAGCCTAAATATATAATTATTATTAGTTAAAAAATTAAAATAATATGAATTCTCATAGAACAATAGAACCTAATTCAAGTTAATTTAAAACAATAAATTCAATCTTTAAAAAATAAAAATGAATTTTTATATTAATTTTATTTTCTCCATCTTATCCGAATCAAAAAGAAAAATTAAATCCTCTTTTATTGCAAAATATTAATGATATATTTGATGAAATAAATGATTATTTAAACAAATTAACAGATTTAATAATTTAAATCATTTTAACAAATAAATAATAATTTAAATAATTTTCTGAAAATAGAAGGGTGTGAAGAAAAATTTATAAAAGAATATATACTCAAAAGAAAATAAATTAAAAGAAAGAATAAATTTTGATAATTTTCCTCCATTAGCAAAATACCATATACTTATCAAACATATATAAATATAATAAATGAATTTGATATTTCAAAAGTAGGATCTTATGAAGAAAAAATTCTATTTTTTGAAAAAATAACTGTTAAAAAAAGAAGATCTAAATTTATTAAAAATTTTCAAATAATTTCCAAATTAAAATAATACCAACTTCCTTAGAAATAATAAAATTTACTTTTGATAAATTAAAAATGTTTTCTTCATTTTCAATAAATAATTATTCTAAAATATTTAATTCCTTAGTTTCAATTTTAAAATTATTTTGTAATTTAAATAAAGAAATTATTATTGAATCAAAAGGTCATTAATCATCAATAACATAAAATGAATTATCCAAATAATATTTGAATAACCAATTAATATCAATAATATATAACCATGATAAAAATAAATTTATAAATCAATTTAGTGGAGGAATATTTGAAAAATTATATAATGAAATAAACATTATAATATAAAGTTAAAAAGTAAAATAAATCAATTATCAAAAGAATCAATTCAAATTTGTCTTGAAAAATTTAGTAAAATTATTCTAGGAAAAAATTATCCAATTATAAATAATAATGAACTTCCAATCAATGATTTTGCTTTATCTTTAATTAAACATGTTAAAATAATTTTTAGAGCTTTTTGAAGTAGATTTTATTAAAGAAATACTTAAAAAATAATTTAGATAATTTTTTGTGGTGATGTTGAAAAAAAAATAACTGGTTATAATATTGATAAAATATAATTAATTATATTATTGAATAATATTGGAATATTAAATAAATATTAATTTATATGTTTAAAAACTAAAAATTCAAAAGAAAAAAAATTAGTTATTTAAAAAATTTTTAATTTCTTTTTCACATTCTTTTTTCAAAGTAGAAGACTGAGAATTACCTAAAAAATTATCTTCATCAAAATTAAAATTTTTAATATCTTCTTTTAATTCTTTTTCATTTTTTTCTTGAGATTCACTAATAATAGCTAAATTCTCAGATATTTTTTTTCTAAATTTTTCTTGATTTTCTCTTTGAATTCTCATTGAATCAGTAATAAAATCATTAACATTAATTTTATTATTTTTACTTTGTTGAATATCAACACTAAATCTATTCATATCAAAATTATTTTCATTATATCTTACATTATTATCTTCTTTTATTATTAAATTTACTATATTTTCTGTTTTTCCTAATATTGAATTAACATTATTTATTTTATTATTTTTATTTGGAGTATTTATTAATTTTTTAAAATAATTATCAAAACTTAAATTTTCTTCTTCTTCATTTTCATAATTACTATTATTTATATTTTTTTTTAATAAATTCGAATTTAAATTATTCATTGATGAATTATTACTTAAAGAACTATTTTTTTTTCGAGGAATAAATTTAAATTTTTTTTTCTTTTCATTTGATTGAGACTCATTAAATAAATTTGATGATGAATTATTATTAATATTACTGTGATTTAATGATTTATTTTTTCTTTTATGAGGATTAGAATAATTTCTTAAGTTTTTCACTGAATTTGAATTTGATTTTTCATGACTAACATATTTTTTATTTGAAATAATTGAATTATTATTATTCTTTTTCACTGGTTTTATTATATTTGTTATTCTATTTAATTTATTTTTATTTGAATTTTGAGAAATATTTGAATAATTTAATTTGGAATTATTTAAATTTTTATATGTTGTATTCTCACAAAAAGAATGTGAATAATTATTTTTTTTAACTACATTTTGAGGTATATTATTATTATTATTTCTTATATTATTAAACATATATTTAGGAGTAACTAAATCATCAATATCAAATTCAATTTTATTTTCCTCAATTGGTTCAACTGAATTAATAAATTTATTTAAATTTGATTTTTTACTATTATAGTAATTTTCTTCATTAAATTTCTCTTCATTTTTTTTATAACTTGATTCTGAATTTGATTCAGTCACTTCTTTAATAATATTATTATATTCAATATTTTCATTTTTTTCTTCTTCTTCTTCTTCTTCTTCATCATCATCGAATAAATTAATTTCTGCTTTTGCTAAATTTTCTTTCTCACTATTATCTAAATCATTTACATTTAATTTTTCATTTGATTCTATATTTAAATTATTACTTATTTCTTCTTCTTCTTCTTCTTTTTCTTTTTCTTCTAAATTATTATTGTCTTCGTTTATTATTATATTTCTTATTTCATTCCTTACATCATTTTTATTACTTACATTAATTGAACTACCTATTAAAATATTTTGAGGAATTATTTTTTCTTCATTATTATTATATTCATCAAATATTTCTTCATTATTAATTACTTTAATATTTTCTATTTTTTTTGTATTATTATTTTTATTTGAATCAACATTTTTTTCTTTTGAATTATTTGGAAGTGGAATTTTATTATTTTGTAAAATTGAATTATAATAATTATTTTTTGGAGTAAAGACTTTTTTTGAATTTTGATTTAATAAAACTTTACTATTGTTAGAATTATAATCAACAAAATTAGTTAATTTAGATAAATTAATTGAATTATTACCATTATTACTATTATAATTACTTCCTAAATCTTTTTGAATTTGACTAATTTTAATTTCAGTTGTTTCATTTTGTTTTTTCTTTTTCTGATAATCAGCATCAGATACTAAACTTTCTTCATTTTCATTAATTGAATCAACATTTTCATTTTCATTATTCTCATTATTTTCATTAATAAAATTATTAGAAAAAGTACTTGTAGTAATATTATTGTTTATATTATTATTATTGTTTGTACTTCTATTATTATTATTAACAATATTAAAAGAAGACGAAGAAAATTGATTTATATTATTATTTATAGAGTTTTCAATTGGGGCATCTTGAATTTGAAATTCAATATTACTTTCTAAATCAGGATTAAATTGTATTATCGATGAAAGATCAATTTTTTCTTCATTAATAATATTATTTTCATTGTTCTTATTTTCATTATTATTATTATTATTATTATTTTCATTATTATTATTATTATTATTATTTTCATTATTGTTATTATTATTATTATTATTATTATTAATATTATTATTATTTATATTTGTATATGCTTTACTTGCCAAAGTAATATTTTGAGAAGGATTTGAAGCATAATTAACTATATCATTATTCATTGTTGAATTTGTTTTATATGAATTTTTAGTTAAATGTTTTTCTAATTGATTCTGAGGAATCATAATTTGATTATTAATAACAGGAGAAATTAACATTTGTTTATTTGGAAATCCAGTTAATATTACTTCACTTTTTGTAGGAGGAGCTTCAATAATTTTATTATTTGGTAAATATATTTTATTATTTATTTCTAATTTTAAAGGAACTTGATATGGATTCATTAATGGAATTTCATTATTAATACTTGAATTTGGTATATTTACTATTTCTATTTTTTTTATTTTCCCTTTTTTAGATGAGGATGAATTTAATAAATTATTATCATTATTTATATTCTTATTTAAATTATTGTCGTTTATATTTTTTTCACTTTTTATTGATGATTGACTTATATAATTGTTTGAGTCATTTAATTTTTTATTGTCTTTTAGTAATTTCTCTTTTTCTTCTTTTTCTCTTATTTCTCTTTTTATTTCTTTTAAATTTATTTTTATTTTATCATTATTTGATTCATTTATACTTGTTTTAAAATTCATGTTTGAATTTTTTAACATTGATTGTTCTTGTTCTAATTCATCAGTTGAATAAAATAATCTTGATTCAACTGGAATATAATTTTCACTATTAATATTATTGTTTTCAATTTCAAAATCTTTACTTTCAAAATTATTATCTCTATTACCTTTATTTTCTATATAATTCATATTTATATTTTGTTCTATTTCATTTTTTTTTCTTTGATTTTTATTAATTTTACTATTATTATTACTGCTAATATTACTAACATTATTATCAATAATATTAATTAAATCATTTTTATTTTTCTTTAGAACATTAGGAATATTTTTATTCAAATATTGATTGTTATTATTATTATTATTATTATAATTATTATTATTATTAATATTATTATTATTTTTATTAATAAATTTTTTGACAGCTCCATTTTCATTTTTTTTATCTTTTAAATCGGAACTTAATCTTCTTTTGTTTATATTATTATCAGATATATTTTTATTATTATTTATATCTTTTTTATTATCAGATATATTTTCTCTATAAGAATTATAAATTTTATTCTCTCTTTTAAAAACACCTTTATTATTATTATCATTCAAAAATTGATTTAAGAAAACGTTATCATCGATTCCTTTGGCTTCATTAATTAATTTTTCAATATCATTATTATTAATTGCACTTCTATTTTTTTTTTGAACATTATTTTTACTCAAATCTTTCTTTTCTCTTTTAACATTCATAAAAATTTTATTATTATTATTATTACTACTAATACTATTACTATTACTATTAATATTACTAATATTATAACTAATATTACTATTAACAGTATTTTTATTACTATTAACATTAATATTACTAAAATGAATTTGTTCTAAATTAATATTATCTAAATTACTTAAAGAAATGACATTTTTTTTATTTCCGATATTTTGAGCTCTTTTACTTATTTGAGGAGTAAAAGCTTTATAACCAAATTCTTTAATATCTCTTTCTTTCTTTAATCTTTCAATTCTAGTTACTTCTTCTAAATGTCTTCTTCTCATATAAGGATCCATTGAAGTCATACTATCAAAATTTTTATCCATTTTTTTTCTTCTATTTGCAATTTCTAATAAATCTCTTGTTTTTAATCCTTTATCACTTTTATTTATAGGATAAATATTATTATAAATATGATTATTAGGATTAATTTCAATTAAATTATCTTTCCCATTATTAATACTTAAAGAAATAGAATTTAATTCATTATTATTTAATAAATTATTATTATTATTTTTAACATTATTTAAAGTATTATTATCACAAATATCTAAAATTTCCTTAATATAACTTTTACTTTCATCATCAGGTTTAATATTACTATTTAAATGATGAATTCCAGTTAAATTATTATCATTTTCATTATCATAAATAATATCATTACTATTTATTCCTTTTAATCTAAGTAAAGTATTAATAAAATCAATTTGTTCATTTTTATTTACATTCATTAAATATTTTATTCTTTCATCATGATTTATATTATCAACAAAATTTTCTTTAAGTTGATTATTAATAATAACATCATCTCCTAATTCCACTTGTAATAAATTATGTAAATTATCATTGTATTCATCATTTCCTCCTGTTAATGTTGTTGAATTTCTTATTTGATTTATTGGCTCTTCTTTTGGTTCTTGAAATTTTATTATATTTTTTTCTTTTAATTCTCTCTTTTCCTTTTTTTTTTGATTCACTTTATACTTTTTATTAGACGAGTTTTCTGTCATTTTTTAAATTAAATAATTATGTTTTATATTTCTTATATATTTAATTATTAATAATCAAAAATTTATATTAAATTATTTTATTTTATACAAAAGATTTTTGTTTTGAATCAATTAATTTTATTGTTTGCTCTGATAAATTTGAAATTTCTTTATTTTGATTATATGTTAAATTTGACAATGTTTCTTTTACAATATTTGAAAAAAAGAAGAATTCATCATTTCTAAATATTAACATATAAATTCCTTTTAAACAAATTGTGACATATTCATTTTTATTTGATTTATAAATTCCTTCATAGAAAAAATCCATTACTTTTAAATTTTGAATAATGTAATTGAAATCTTCTAATGAACATTTACTTATTATATTATAAAATAGAGTACAAGTTTCATAATATATTTTATTACTTTTTCTATAATCAATTATTTTTAAAATTAAATTTAATATATTTGAACTAATCAAAGAATGAATTTGATTTAAAGAACTTGCTCCAATATTAGATAAGCAATAAATACATAAATATATTATTTTTTCATTATCTTTATATTCATTATTATCACAATTTTCTAAAATTGAAGAAATTATTTTTATAATATTATTATCAATAAAATAATCAGAAATTTGTTCTATACTTAGTAAATTTATCATTATTTGTAATATAAAAAATAATTTATTATTTTGGAAACTTATTATTTTCATTTGATTATATATAATACTTCCTAAACCACAAGAAACTATTATTTTAGAAATATTATCATCAATTGATAATTTAGATAAAATTTCATATATCATTAAATTTATTTTTTCATTCAAATTTTTTTCAATAATTTCATAAAAAATTAAGATAAGTTCTTTAAAATTTCTATAAAAATCAGCATTAATTATGAAAATAAATTTCCCTAAAATTTCTAAAATTTCAATTAAATAATTAATATTATCATAAAGGAAGTTTTTATTCGAAATAATAAATTCCTTTATTCTAATTTGAAAAGGAGAATTAGAAATAATTTTTTCAGTTTGATTAGGATAATCACTTATAATATTATATATAATCATAAATATTTCAATTACAATATCTCTATTTTCAATTAAAGTAAGTTTATATAAATTTTTTATATATCTCATATCATCAATGAAAAAAAAATTAAATTCCTTTGATAAATTTGTATATAAAATTAAAATTTTTAATATAGTATGTTTCACACATAATTCACTTGTAATAAATAATTCATATAAAAGTTTATTAAATATTTTCTTTTCTATAATTAATTTTAAATTATTTGAATAAGCTTTTAATAAAATATATAAATTTTTTAAACAAAATTTAATATAGTCATTTGTTTCATTATTTTTTTTACAATTATTAAAAAATAAAAAATCAGTTTGAAAGATTTCGATTTTATTATAATTAATTATTGAATTTATAATAAAATTATATTTTTCATCAATATTATCTAAATTATTAAATTGTTCGATATTATCCTTATATAAATTTAAATTTAATAAATCTACATTTATTTCTAACTCAGAATTATTTATATTTCTAGAATTATGGCGCTTTTGCATTAATATTTTAAGTAATTTATTCTTCCTTAAATTTAATGAATATTCTAATCTTGATTCATTTATTTTACAATCATTATTTCCTAATGTATCAAAATTATTATTTAAAAATATAAATTTACCTATTTTTTTATATTGACTTAATCTCATATTTATTTTATCATCCATTTATTTTATTTAATAACTATTTTAATTTATATTTTTCTATTAATTTATATAATAAAATTTTAATTTTTAAAATAATTTTTTTTTATTTGTTTAAATTTTAATTTGAATTTTTAGTTCAATTGAATTAAATTATTAATTTCTTCTTCATTCATTTCTTTTAATATTTTATTATTTGAATTACTTTTAAATGATGAATAATTATTTTCCTTTCTGTTATTTTTCATTTTATATTATCTTCTATGATTGAATTATTTTTTTCATTTATTAAATCTCTTATTGAATGTAATTCACTATTGCAAATATGTTTATGTCTTTCTATTAATATTGTATTGTATATTTCTTCTTTTTGATTTTCTTCATTTGTATTATTATAATAATTTATTTCATTAAAATAATAATTATTTTTAATAATTGGAGGAATTAAAGTTTTATAAACAATAAATTCAAAAATTTGATTTTGAAACTTTTTATTTTTTATACAAATAGGCCAATCTAAATCACATTTAGCAATTAAATCTTCACTTTCATTATAATTATGGTTAATTTCTTTTTTAGAAATATTATTTAAAGTTTGTTTGAATAATTCTCTTCTTTTACTTTTAATATAAAAATGATTAAAAGAATATTTTTTAATAGAAAGAAAATAAATTAATTTTGCACTATTATCATATTTAGGAACAACATTGGAAAAAAAATTTTGAAAAAATTCAAATTTTTTAACACTAAAAATATCTTTAGAAATAATTTTGATTAAAGCATAAGATGCTTTAAATAAAATAATATAACCTTCTAATAAGAATAAATCCCAAATAATTAATTGAAATTTTTCACTAATATTATTAGTAAATAAACTAATCATCCAATTATTAATTAAACTATTAATAAAAGAAGAAGCTTTCATATTTTTTAAATAAAAGAAAAGATCTTTAAAATTTTCATTTAAAATATCCATAATAATATTTGTATCAATGATTAATCCTGTTAATTGATTATAATAATTTAAAGGAAGATAATTATCAATTATTTCTGTAAAAATCCAAAATGTTTCTTCCTAAAATTTATAATTTAATATTTACTTCATTTTCACAAACTTTTAAAATTTTTCCCACTATTAAATTAAAACCTTGACAATAACCAATTGAAGAGTTTCTTCTTGAAAAAGCTAACAAAATATTTTTTAATTTTTTTATATTTTCTTCTTGTTGAAAAAAAGGATCTTTTGGAAATGTTCTTTTTAAATCTAAATTTATTTGTTTTTCATATAAATTTGGAATGTAATCTGGAAAATTTTCAGTTAAATTTTTATAATAATTCTTATTATTTAATAAATCTCTTTTTGCTCCACTTACAATTAACCACATCTAAAATTTTTTTTTTTATTTTTTTAATTACTTGTTTTCTTAAATTTAAAGGAATTTCTGTTAATAAAAGGTTTTTTAATAAAGATTTTTCTTTTGAATCAAATTGAATTTTCTCATCTGAAAATAACTATTTGAATAAAAAAAATTTTACTTTATTTTTTTCAATTTCCCAATCAAATTTTTTAAAATTATATTGTTCAGATGGATATATTAACTTTAATAAAGTAAACAAATCAGTATTTTTTAATTGATTATTTTCAATATTATTTTCAATCATTTAATTTAAATAAATAATCTTTGAAGGAGGAAAACTTATTTAAAAAATAAAATAAAAAAATAATGAGTATATTAAAATGTCAATTCCATTAAAAAAAGAAAAAGATTTACTTTCAAATAAAAATATAAGTGCTTCAAATATATTAACAAAAAGAGTAAATTTATCAAATGATAAAAAAAGAAATATAATAGATTCAATAAAAGAAATTCCAATAAATACAAGTAATTTAAATATTTCAAAGAATTTATTTAAAAATTTCAAAATTCCTTTAGATAAAAAAATGATTCATTCAACTTCAAATCCTTCTATTTCATCAAATTCTAATTCATTAAAATTTCCTTTAAAAGAAGTTTCAGAATCAAATAAAATTAATAAAATAAAAATTAATAATATTCAATATAATAAATCTGTTAATTTTTTAAATTCACTTTTTGACCAAATTCAAAAATTATATTTACAAAATAATTTTTGTTGTTATGAATGTATTTCTTGGATTGAAAATTTTCAAAAATTAAATGAAGAAATATTAGAAATTAATAAACAAAATGAATTTTTAGATTTAATAAAAAATACTTTGATAATGATGTTATTTACAATGATAATGGTTTATGATATGAATAATCAAAATAAACAAAAATTATTTATTGATGATATGAAAAAAATTATGAATATTCATAGTTTAATGAGTGAAAGTATTTTTTCAAATTCTTTTAATAATCCTAATATTAATCATAAGGATGAATCTGAAATTTTAATGTTATCTATTAAAGATATTCATAATAGATTAAAAAAAATTATTAATCAATATTCAAGAATTAATGATAAAATTGCTCAGAATTTAAATAATATTTTTAAACAAATAAAAAATGTAAATTTTAATGATTTAATGAATTTTTTCAATGAAAAAATTAAAAACCCAAATCATGAAAAAATTCCTGAAAAAAAAAATAAAAATAACATAAATACTTATGAACATAATAATATAAATAAAAATTTAAAATCAATAAACACATATATAGATGAAGCAAATAATTATTATTATATGAGAAATCCATTAAATATAGAAACTCAAAAAAAAAAAGTACCATATTCACAATATACAAATAGAACAACAAATTCAAAACCAACATTTTATGTTCCTCAAAATTATCCTTCTTATAAAAAAGATAATAACTTTAATAATAATGATAATAAAAAAAATAAATATAGTAATAATTATTTAATTCAAAATGACCCGAGATTTAATATAATAATTCAAGATGAAGATAAAACAATATTTTCAAGATATAAAAATTTAAAGAAAAAAACAGATAAAATAGAAAATAAATCATTGTCAATAAATAATAAACCAAATATAAAAAACCAAAATTTAACAAGTATAAATTATTTAATACCTTTTAAACCTATAAAACCTTATACTTTAGTTTTAGATTTAGATGAAACTTTAATTCATGTTCCAAAAGGAAAAAAATATTTTTATTCACAATCTCTTATTTTAAGACCTGGATTAATTGATTTTTTAAGAAACTTAAAAGAATTTTATGAATTAATTATTTTTACAAGTAGTTTAAAAGAATATGCAGATAAAATTATTGATTTTATTGAAAAAGATGAAAAATATTTTTCCTATAGATTATATAGAGACAATGCTGTTATTATAAATAATATGTATTATAAAGATTTAAATATCTTAGGAAGAGATTTAAAAAAAATTATCATTATTGATGATAAAAAACAACATATTTTACAAAATGAAAATTCTATTATTATAAAACCTTTTATTAGTGAATCTGAAGATAATAATAATGATTTTATATTATTTGATTTAATATTAATTTTAATTAGAATTGCAAATGAAAAACCTGATGATATAAGAAAAAGCTTAAAAAATTATGGAAATGAAATCAATAATAAAATAAGTAATTAATAATAAATAAATAATATATAATTTTTTTATTTGTATTCTAAGGGAAAATTAAAGTATGTAATATTATAAAAAAATGTCAAAAAAAAACAAATTTAAATGTTTTTAATTAAATAAATAATTATAAATCACTTTTTTCATGATTTTTTTTTTCTTCATCCTCAACAACATTATCATTAATACTTTCAGTGGGAATATCATATCCTAAACTATCAAAAATCCATTTTTCAATTTTTTCACTTTGAATATCTCCTTTATAAAAAATAGGTTTATCTTTTTTTCCATCAATAAATAAACCAATAGAAGGAATTTCATCAACAACATAATCAATATCATTATATTCTAAATTAATAATACCAAATTTAATTCTTTTTTCTTTTAAAAGTTGATATTTTTCAGAAAGATAAGTTAAATTATTATACATATTATTTAATTTTTCACTTTCTTCTTCATTATCTTCATTATTATTTTTACTAAAGAAAACAATATAATTTAAACTTCCATTATATATTTCCTTATTAAATGTTTTTCCAACTAAATAATGAAAAGAAATATTTGGATCTTCTTCTTCATTTGGAATTTGTTCTGAATTTTTTTCTCTTATTAATTCATTTTTTTCATATTTATTTATTAAATCTACTATTTTTTCCTTTGTAATTTCTTCTTTATAAGAATAACTATGCATTTCACTTTGATTATATATTTTTACAATTGGTAATTCACTTTCTTCTATTAAAAAAAAATTACCTATTTCTCTTCCAATTTCACTTTTTATATCTGAATATGTTATTATATATTTTCCTTCATATTGTAAATTTAAATTAGAAAAAATTTCATCTTTTTTTATATCATCTTCCTTTTCTTCATCTCTAAAATATATTATTATTGATTGATTGTATTTAAAAACAAAATATAAATCTTCATAATTTAATCTTTCATTATAATTTCTATGATATTTTCTAATGAAATAATCAATTGATTCAATATCAAAAGTTTTATTATCATATTTAATTATTTCTTCATCAGGTTCAATTTTAATTAGAGTTAAATCACTGTTTAAAGTTTCTTTACATTCAAAACAATTAAATATATCAAATATATCATCATATTTTTTTGCTATTTCTGTTAAATTTTCATATTTTTCTTTTTCCTTTTCTCTATCAATTGAACTTAAAAAATAAAGTGATTGATTTTTATTTTCTTCTCTTATATCATTGTAATTTTTTCTTTCTAAAATTGGATTTACTAATTTTTTCTCTAAGAAAATTTCTAAAGAATTCTCTTCAAAAGAATTTCTAAAAAAATAATTTGTTTTATTAGCATATAAAATAATAGAAGGATAATCATTAATAGAATTAAAAATAACAGCTTCAAAATTTCTTTCTCCATTTAATCTTCCAAAAATAATTTCAGAATTTTTTTCTTTATATTTTTTAGCAACATTAATATATTTTGGAATAAAATCTTTACATTTTTCATAAAATCTACTATAGAAAAGAACTATAACAAAAGTGTTATTTATTATTGTTTCTCTCATATTTTCATCACTTAATTCTAAAATATATTCTGTTTCTGGAAAAATTTCTATAAAATCATCTGTTTCTTCTTCTTCACTTATTGTTTCATTTTTATTTTCTAAATTTTCTTCTTCTCTATTATTTTCATTTTTATTATTTTCCTCATTTTCTTTTTTTTCTTCTTGACATTTTATTAAAAGCAATGATAGTAAAAGTACAAAAAAGATTTTTTTCATTTTTTTTTTTAAATAAAATAAAATAAAAAAAAAATTAATAAATATGTAATAATTTAATTCGATATTTTAAAAAAAATGAGTGATACTTTAAGAATTAATAGAACACCAACTTTTACTGAAACATCTATTTCAATACATAATAATAATAATAATATAGAAAATATAAATAAATATGCAATTCCAAAAAGGAAAAATATAAGTACTTCAACAATATCATTTTTTGATATGAAAAAGACAAGAAAAGATGTTTTTGGAGAAGAAATTAAAAGAGGAGGAAAACATAGAATTAGTTTTAAAGATAAAATAATAATTGATGAATTTAATGAAGATAAAATAAGTAATAATGAAAAAATAGAAAACAATAAAACTATTAAACCTGACATCGTTGAAGTTATTGATATTGTTAGTTATAAAAAAGATACGAAACAAATGGTTTATAAATCTAAAGATAAAGAACAAGAAAATATTTGTTGTGAAAGTTGTATTATTATTTGAGTTATTTAATTATATTTAATTAATCATTTAAATCAAATATTTTGTGAATTTAATGAAAAGTCATTATTTGTTATTTCAATCTCTTTAGATTTCTTTCAATATATATATAGATTTTATAAACAATAAGTAGTTTCTCTTTTAATTTTTGTTTTATTATATTATTAGTATTCTTTTGAAAAAATGTATCATTATTGTTTAAATAAAAGTATATATCTAAAATATATTAAAAATAATTGATAAAATTAAATATAAAAAAGATAGAATTTAAAAGATTTTATTGTTACATTTAAAAAATATAAACTCTTAAAAATTATCTGATAAAAAATAAGAATAAAATTAAACAATAAACAAACTTAAGTTTCTTTTATATAATTATTAATCTTTTTCTTAAACTCTTTTACAAAATTTGGATTAGGACTTACAGGAATATTTTTGTTAATAACTTCATTATTAATTTGTATCATTTCTAATTTTTTTAAAATATTAATTATATTCAATCTATTATTAATAAATTCTTTATACAAAATTAATGTTTCTTTATATTTTTTCTTTGCAAAAAATGAAGGAAGAAATTTGGTTGATAAAGAAGTATTTAAAATATGAAAAGAATTATCTAATTTAGGCATTTTTTTATTTAAAATTAATCCCGAATCATTTTTTGATGTAAAATCAATACTTCCTTGAGCATTTTTAGTTTTTGGATTTAATGATGAAGTCAAATGAAAAGGAGTTTTTTTACTTTTATCATCATTATTATTAACTATACTTAAATTTGAATTAATATTGTTATTACTTTGATTGATTGAATTTGAATGTTTATATTTATTTACTATTATAAAATCTTTTATTAATTTTAAATAATATGAATTTTCAGAATTATAATAATTTAATATTGTAGATATTAATGTTATTATTTTGACTAATCCTCCCATTATTGCAAGATAATCTTGAAATTTAGTAAATTGTTTTATATAAATTGAAGTTTTCATTCCATTTAAAATTGTTAATGTTACTATAATTGGTTTATCATCAAATATATTAAAATCTGATCTCACCGATTCATATCCATGAAAATACTCATTTTCTTCATCTGAAAATATATATCCTTTATTTATTACATATTTTATATTTTCAAAGTATAACCATACTCTTTTGAATAATATTGTTGATAATTCATACCTTTCTTTTCTTATAAATATCTCATTCACGTTTTTTATTTTTAAAGAATCAATAGTATAATCAATGAAAATAACATCTAAAAACATATAATCAAATTTCTTTTTACTTTCTTCAACAGAATAACAACTATTATTATTTTCAGTAGTATTTTTACAATATCTGGCAGTGAAAGAATAATAAGAAAAAGGATAAATATTCCCATATAATCCATAAATAGTTTGAGAATAATTTCTAGGTTCTAAACAATAATAAGAATTTAAATCAGTAAAATTTGTAAAATAATCTCTGAATTCATCAGTAAAATGTTTATTAATATCACATTTACTGACATTAAGAGAAACAGAAAATTGAGGAGCAATACCAGAAAGAGAAGTATCATTAGTTCCTCCATACCAAATACTCGCTGTTATATAATATAATTTTTCATCTTCATCATATGGATTTGAATTTGTATCTGTTATTCGTAATAAAAATGGTAATTTATGGCTATCTGTTAAATTCACATATGGATTTATTTGTGTTGAATGAATCACTGTAAGATCCTTTCTACTAAACATTCTATATAAGAAATATAAACAAAATGCAAATGAACAAAATACACATAACATACTTATTATTCCTCCTATAAATGTTTTGTAACCTATTTCACCCTTTTGGTTGAAGGTTAATGTTGCTTTGTGTGGAAAAAAATCAAATCTCTTAAAAAACTTCATTTTTTGAAATTATTTATAATTTTCCTAAAATAAATCTTATATTTTATAATAAAATTAAATAATTTATTTTTTTAAATAAAAGAAAACTTTAGAAAAGATGTTTATTATCCTTATCATTTTAAAAAAATATTGGAATAGTATTATAAAAAGTTTTAAAATGAAAATTTTCATATTTACGAAGAATAATGTAAATATGTAGAAAATCGATTATAGTAATATTATAATTAAAATTATAATATTTTCTTGAAAAGAAGGATTATATAATTTTATTTTGACAATAATTTTTAAATTTATAATACAAATAATAAATATTTATTTTACTTGATTTAAACAATTTTGTTATTATAAAATATTTTAATAGGGTTGAACATGTTTATAACAAAAGTATGAAAATCAAGATAATAATAATGTTCGAAAAAGAAAAACTTAACATTAATAACTTAGGATATTATTTTAATAAACAATAATCTTTGAAATTAAGACAAATAAGGATAAATAAAAACAATAAAACAAAAGTAATAATTAATATAAAAAAATGAAAACCTCTAATATCCTTTTATTTATCCTAATAAAAATATGTGAAACCTTAATAGTATTACCAATATATACAGATTTTTTATATGAAGAAGATTCTTCAAAACTAAAAACAAAAGCATTAATAAGATACAATATTCAAACAATATATACATCAAAAATATTTACAAATTTATCAATAGGAAATCCAGAACAAATAATTCCATCAATAATAACATTTCAAAGTCCAATTTTATTCATAAATGGAAATGGAACATATAATTATGAAAATTCAACTTCTTTTGAATTATATAATAATTCACCACAAATAATAAAAATGGAAATTCAAAAAAATATTTATTCATATTCTTATTTTTGTATTGAAAACTTTAATTTTAAAAATTTATATAATACTTATCAAAATTATTCTATTCATTTTCATATTGGTTATGTAAATGATAACAATTGGATTTTAAGTGGAGTAAATTATATTGGTTTATCTCCTCAAAAATTTAAACAAGATAATGAATTAATTGGATTGTCTTTTATTTCTCAATTGAAAAAAAAAAGAATAATTTTTTCAAATACTTTCACTTTTGATTTTAATAAAAATAATAAAAATATAGGTAATATTATTATTGGAAATTATCCTCATGAATATGATCCTAACAAATATAATGTTAATAATTTTAGAATTTTTGGTAGTTTAAATTATAATGAAAAAGATGGTAATTTTTGGATTTTAAATTTTAATTATTTTCAAATTAGAAATTTTACTTATTTAAATGATAATTTAAATGAAAATATTCTTTTTGAATATGAAGGAAAATGTGATTTTATAATAAATTATGAAATTAATTTTATTTCTTTAGATTCTCAATTAACAAATTTTTTATCTCCTTTAATTGAAAATATTTATGGTAATTTATGTGAAAAAATTATAATAACTTATCATTCATATGAAAAATTTCTTTATTTTTGTAATGACACTATTAATATTAAAAAATTCCCTAAGTTAATTTTTAAAATGAAACCGGTTGATTATATATTTGAATTAGATTATCATGATTTATTTCAAAAAAGAAATGACACTTATTTTTTATTAATTGTTTTTTCTTATTATCAAACTCAAAGAGAAGTTGGTTTACCTTTTTTAACAAAATATAATTTAGTTTTTCAAGAAAATGAACAAGTTGTTGGTTATTATTTAAAAAATAATGAAGGAGAAGGTTTATCTTTCTTTCTTTCTATTTTACTTATTTCTATTATTATTAATATTTTATTTCTTATTTTCTATATTAAAAGATATTATAAAAGAAAAAACATTAAAAATATTGATTATTCTTATATTAATGATAAAGAACAACAAATTGGAGGTTTAGATAATATTGATAATGAATCTGAATAATGAATAATAGTTAATTCATTTTTTAAATATTTTCTATAATTATTTAATGATATTTCCATATATGTTGATTCAAAGCTTTATTATTGATAATAATAGAATATATTTTTACAAAAATCTTTTATCAAAAATGATTTTTTATATTAAGTATGAATATAGTTAAAACATTTAAAAAATAAAATTCTTTATGAATTAAATGTTAAATATTTATTATAAAATTTAAGAATTTAATTTCCAATTTATTTTAAATAAAAATTTAATTATAATAAAATGAAATCATTGATCGAATATTGTGATTTAGTTCCACATAAAGTTACTTTAACATTTAATGAACAAGGAGAAACAAAATATAAAACATTAATAGGGGGATTAATAAGTATATTCTTTATAATAATAATAATAATATATTGTTTTTTTCTTTTTATTCGTTTATTTTATAGAAGGGATATTTCAGTGGTTCATTCAACACAAATAAATCCATATGTGAATTTAACAGATAGTCATAAATTACCATTTTTATTAAGATTAACAGATTCAAATTCAAAACCATATAAAGAAGATGAAAAAATCTATTATATAACAGCGAGTATTTGGTATGGAGGAAGTAATAATACTTCTTTAGCATATCATGCTCCTCAATTTTCTGATTCTCTTAATGTTAGTAAATGTGATATTAATAAACATTTTACTGATGAATATAAAAAATATTTTTTTGGAATTAGTAATTTAAGTAGTTTTTATTGTTTAGAACCTAGAAATTATTCTCAAACTATTTATGGTTTATATGGGAATAATCACCCTTTTTCTTATTATTCTTTAACTTTTAGATATTGTCAAAATACCTCTAAAAATAATAATAGTTGTTATTCTGTTGAAGAAAGTAAAAATAAAATGGGAGATAGTTTTTATTTAGATTTAATTTTTATAGATTATACTTTAGATTCTAAAAAAGAGAAAGATATTAAACAACTATATATAAGAAAAGAACGATATGAATTATCAACAATTCTTTATAAAAGAATATGGTTATATTTAGAAAATATAAAATATATAATTGATAAAGGATATATTTTATCAAGAAAAAAAACGGAATATTTTCATAGACATAATTCGATGAGAGCAGATTTTAATTTATTAGAAGGAGAACAGTATTTTGCCACTTTAACAATATTAAATGAAGTAACTACATCAATTTATAATCAAGAATATAAAAAAGTTCAAGATTATCTTGCAATTGTAGGAGGATTAATTAATTCAATAAGAATTATAGCATTATTATTAAATTATTCTAATTCTAAAAATTCATATTATTTAAAATTAATTCAAGATTTTATTATTGATAATCAATCTTTAACTGAAAATGTTAAAAAAAAAAAAAGTCAAAATAATTTTTATAATACTTCTATTAATTCAAGACCTAATAGAATTGTTCAATCTTCTGAAAATACAGAAAAAACAAAAGTGGGAATGTTATCTATTAATTTTGAACCAAAAAATAATTTACAAATTATTAATTCTACTATTCCTTCAAAAGCACATTTAGGATTTAGTGTAATTAAAAAAAATAAAAATGCAAATGTATATAAAAAAATTATAAATAGTAGATTGAGTATAATTAATATATTAAAAAAATTAGAAAAGATAAATTTATATTCTGATTTTTATAAAAATGACACTTCTAAAGATTATGGGATAAAAAAAATGAATAGTATGAAAGCAAATAATTATTTTATGAATAATAATAGTCATAAAAATGATGAAAATACGAATATGATCAATATGGAAAAGTAATTTTTTATTTTTTTTAAAATTAATTATATTTGGATATTTTAGCTAAAAAAAAATAATATTAATATATGAAAAAAATTTTATTTATTTACTATCAAATAAATTTTCATTTAATAAAAGTTCATTTACATTAAGCATAAAAGAATTTGAATTTCTTATTTTATCATTAATTTTATATTTAGCAGATTTTATTCCTTTATCAATAATATTTTTCATGTTTCCAATTTTTTCAATTTCTTTCATTTTTTCACTTATTAATAAATTTAACTTTTGAATTTCTAATTCAAAATATTTAATTTGATTATTTAAATTTATTGCTTCACCTCCAATTAAAATAGTTTCTCTTTTTAATTTTTTAATTTGTTCTGGAATTTTTTCTATTTCTTTTTTTATTTTATTTATTTCATTTTCATTTTTTTTTTTTTCATTACTAATTGATTTATATTTATTTTGTATTTTTTTTTTTTTTTTTTTAATATTTTTTTTTTTTATTTTTATTTTTTTTTT